>Ga0169931_10015854_pt1 | contig 10051 bp, 6 predicted proteins | sample Kivu_15m_20L_FD_129675 | JGI IMG/M metagenome (GOLD analysis project Ga0169931, IMG submission 129675) | Freshwater microbial communities from Lake Kivu, Western Province, Rwanda to study Microbial Dark Matter (Phase II) - Kivu_15m_20L... | ecosystem: Environmental > Aquatic > Freshwater > Lake ... | reverse complement strand
TCTGGTGTGACGCTGCCGCAGGCCCGCCGGTCGTTGCAGGCAGCGCTGATCCGGCTCGCGGGCCGCTGCCCTTGGTGCCGGACGCGCTTCATCGACACGTGCTAGACACTTAACCTAGTATTAGTAGAGCCGGACCCAGGAAATGGTCTTGGAAGGGTTGTAAGCCGAATTCTGTCCCGTCCCTTGCGGGCGCGGTGAGCGTCATTTGTCTCGGCAGCCGATACCCGGAACCCGGACCGCTTGCGCGGTCCCTGACACGGGCCGCATCGAGGTTCCCTATTGGGCCTTGCTCCCAGGCAGGTTTTCCGTGCCCCGTCGCTCACGCGCCGGGCGGTGGGCTCTTACCCCGCCTTTTCACCCTTACCAGCTCTGACGCGGCAGGTTTCTGGTTTCCCATTGGCCTATCGCGCCAGTCCGGCGGTTTGTTTTCTGTGGCACTGTCTGTCGCGGCCGGCTTTCGCCGTCCGCGCCCGCGGGCATGCCGGCTTACCCGCTGACCGAGGCCAGCGGTGCGACCGGTTTCCGTGGGCCTGCGCCCTGTGGAGTTCGGACTTTCCTCCCGCAGCTTGCGCCGCGAGCGACACTCCGCCCTTCCAAGACCGCGGCCAAGCTACGGACAAGCGGCGGGAGACGAAGCCCAAATTTCACCTGACGGTGTTTCCGGGCACTTGCGCATCTTTCGACTTGGGGTAGCTGTCCCCGGAAGATAATACGTCCACGTATGAAATCGGAAACCTGTGAAGTCGTGATTGTCGGCGGTGGGCCGGCGGGCTGCGCCGCGGCCTGTGTGCTGGCGGAACAGGGGCACAAGGTGGTGGTGCTCGAACGGGAATCGTTCCCCCGTTACCACATCGGGGAATCCATGATCCCGTTCACCTACCCACCGCTGGAACGGATCGGGTTCATCCCAAAACTGAAGCAGTCGCACTTCACCAAGAAATTCTCGGTCCAGTTCGTGGCGCCGTCCGGCAAGGCCAGCCAACCGTTTTACTTCTTCAACCGTTACGACCGGGAGACCGTCGCCCAATCCTGGCAGGTGCTGCGAAGCGAGTTTGACCTGATGCTCAAGGAACATGCCGAAGCCAAGGGCGTGGACTTCCGCGAGCGGCACGAAGTGTCGGCCCTGCTGAAGGACGGCGAGCGCTACGTCGGCGCCCGGGTCCGGAGTGCCGCCGGTGAGGAGTTTGAGTTGCGGGCACCCCTTACGATCGATGCGACCGGACGCGACGCGCTCGCGGCCACCACCAATCTCTGGCGCCGGGGCGATCCAAAGCTGAACAAGGTCGCGGTCTGGACCTACTACCGGGGCTCGAAACGGGACGAAGGCATCGACGAAGGTCAGACGACCGTGGCGTTCATCCCGAACAAGGGCTGGTTCTGGCACATCCCGCAGCACAACGACATGGTCAGCGTGGGCGTGGTCTCCGACGCGAAGTATCTGACCCGGGACGGCGTGAAAGATCCCAAGGCCATCCTGGAACGGGAGATCCCGAACAACCAGTGGATCGCCGACCGCCTCGCCGACGGCACGTGCACCGGTGAATACTGGATCACCAACGAATACACCTTCCGGTCCGAATACTCCGCCGCCGATGGCCTCGTCCTCGTCGGGGATGCCTACGGCTTCCTCGACCCCGTGTTCTCCAGCGGCCTGATGCTCGCCCTCAAGAGCGGCGTCGCCGCGGCCGATGCGGCGCATGAAGCCCTCGTGGCTGCGGACTACGGCGCGCACCGGTTCGCGGGCTACAGCGCCGTGATGCGCGAAGGCATCGAGAACATGCGCAAGCTCGTCTATGCCTTCTACGATCCGGCCGTCAGTTTCCGCATGGTCACCGACAAGTCGCCGGAACTGGCCGGGGACCTGACGGATTGCCTGTCGGGCGATGTGAACAGGGACTTCACGCGCCTCTTCGCCGCCTTCTCCGAGTTCACTCCCGTGCCCGAACCCCTGCCCTACGGCGCGCCCAAGATCTCCAGGGTTAGCGCCCCGCTTGTCGCGGCCTGACCAACCCCTACCGTCCGCCGGTGAAACTGGTGCAACTCACGCCCGGCGCGGGCGGGATGTATTGCGGCAACTGCTTCCGCGACAACGCGCTGGTCGCTGCCCTGCGCCGCCAGGGCCACGACACGCTGATGGTGCCCCTCTACCTGCCGTTGACGCTGGATGAGGCGCCCACGGCGAGCACTCCCACGTTCTTCGGGGGCATCAACGTTTACCTGGACCAGTTGCTGCCGTTGCATCGCCGGCTCCCCGGCTGGGTTCGGCGCCTGTTCGATGCACCGGCGTTGCTGAAGTTCGCCTCCGGCAGGGCCGCGAAGACGAAAGCCGAGGACGTGGGCGAGCTCACGCTGTCCATGCTCCGCGGCGAAGAGGGCAATCAGGCCCGGGATCTTGAGGAACTGATCCAATGGCTCGGCCAACAGCCTCCGCCGGATGCGGTTTTCCTTTCGAACGCCCTGTTGATCGGCCTTGCGCGCCAGCTTCGGCAGCGCCTGAAGACGAAGGTCATCGTGTTCCTCCAGAGCGAGGAGACCTTTCTCGATTCCATCCCGGGCGAAGCGGGCCGCGCGTGTTGGGAAAACCTCGCCCAACGGGCCGGCGATGTGGACGGCTGGATCGCGCCCACGCGCTATTTTGCCGAGCGCATGACCCAACGCCTCCGCCTCTCGCCGGAGCGGGTCCGGGTGGTTCCCAACGGCATCAGCCTCGACGGTTACAGCGGCCTCCCGCAGCGCACCGCCAAGCGACCCGGTAATCCGCTGACCCTAGGCTTTTTTGCGCGCATGTGTCCCGAGAAGGGCCTGGACCTGGTGGTAGACGCTTTCATCGAACTCCGCCGCCGCGGCCACCTGCCGAACCTCCGTCTCAAGGTGAGCGGCGGCTGCGGCCCCACGGACGAGCCGTATGTGGACGAACAGCGGGGCAAACTGGCCCGCGCCGGACTGGCCGACGAAGCCACCTTTCAACCGAACGTGTCGCGCGCGGAAAAGGTCCGGTTCTACGCCGAGTGTGACGTGCTCTCGGTGCCCGCGCGGATCAGCGAATCGTTCGGCCTGTATCAGATTGAAGCGCTCGCGGCCGGCACCCCCCTGGTCCAACCCGACCGGGCCGGCTTCGCGGAAATCCTCGACGACACCGGCGGTGGCGTGGTGTGCGGGCCCAACACGGTCGAGGCGCTGGTCGGGGAACTGGAACCGCTGCTGCTGAATCCGGTGCAACTGCACGAACTCGGCACCACCGGTCGCGCCAGCGTGTTCGAACGCTACACCGACGCGACGATGGCCGCCGAGATCGTCCGGGCGACGGAATCCCTCTGCCGCTGAAGGCAGATACCCCCTGAACGCCGACAAGAACCGTGGGCGGCTTGCCCCGCAAGCCGAGCGGGTTGCAGGGCAACCCGCCCACACTCCGCCCCGCATCGTTCGCTACGGCACCAGCGCGCCTGAGCCACCGATGACCCGCCGGGCCAGCGCGGATCCCCGCGCCAACGCCTCCGGCAATTCGCATCCGTTCGCCAAGGCGCCCAGCACGCCGGCATTGAACGAATCGCCGGCCGCGGTGGTGTCCACGGGCTCCACCGGCTGCGGGTCGTGATGGAACCTCCGGCCGCCGGACACCGCCTCGATTCTTCCCGCGCCGTTTTTCACCACGACCGTTTCCACACCGAGACTTCGATAACGGGCCAGCGTCGCCTCCACCCCGCCATCGCCGTGCCACGTGGCTTCCTCGTCAAACGACGGCAGGACCAACGAACTCACCGCCGCGCCCGCGAGCACTTCCCGGCACATCGTGCCCGCGTCCGGCCACAGGCGTGGCCGCAGGTTGGGATCGAAGACCACCCGGGCGCCGGCTGCCTTCGCTTGCCGGAGACAGTGCAGCAGCCGTTCGCGGTCTTCCGGCGCCAGGATCGCCAGGGTGATGCCGGAAAAGTAGATCCAGCCCGTTGCCCGCACCGCCGCACTCAAGGTCTCGGAATGGTCGGCCAGCCGGCGGGCCGCGGATTGCCCCCGCCAATAGGTGAAACTGCGCTCCCCGCGCTCCAGGGAAATCAGGTAAAGGCCCACCGTCCCGCCCGGAATCCGCCGGACGTGTCGCGTCGCGAGGCCCGCCCCTTCCATGAAGGCCACCATCTGCGCGGACAGCGGGTCATCGCCCACCGCCGTCACGTAGCCGACCTCCCACGACGCCGGCAGTTCACGGCGCAGATACCAGGCAGTATTGAACGTGTCGCCGGCGAAGCCCTGCTTCAACAGCCCCGCTCCGGCCGGCGCGAGTTCCACCATGCATTCACCAATGCAGACAATCCGGGTGTTCACCGGCGCGACTTCACCCGAAACCGGCCGGCGACGCAAAACCGGAGGCAGTCCGATGCCCGCCTTAACCCCGGACCAAGTCCACGGCTACGACATCCCCGATTGCATCGGACGCTCGGCGAGGCGCTTACCAGTGCGCTGGTGCGCCGCATTGAGCACGTAGGCGTGGCGGTTGAACGTGGTGCCGCCGTTGACCAGCTTGGTTTCCGTCAGCCGGCCCGTGGTGTCCCACAGGTTCGTGATGTTCGGTCCGGCCGAGGTCGTGGGCACGGTGAGCTTCTTGACCAGCCGGGCGGCGTAGTCACCGCTGGTGGCCGCCGCGATGTAGTCGTAATCAAAGCTCCCGGAACTGCCCGTGAGGGTGTCCAGCCGCCGGGCATTGTCCCAGGTGTAGGCGTGGGTCCAGTTGCCGATGGTCGGCTGCGTCTGGGTCAGGCTGGTGCGCAGGCGCGAGGTGTAGCCCAGCGTGAGCGTGCTGCTCGCCCAATGCGTCGTCGCCGCCGTCGCCAACTGCCCGCCATTACCCTGTAATCGGAGCACCAATCCAGAATCAGTTTGGAACAGGAGTCCGAGCTGCGGCAAGTGCCGCACGCGATCGGCAACGTGCAAAAAGAGAATCGCCAACATCTAGTCCATGCCGATCTGCTACGCGTTTACAATATTTAAGTATTTCATTAACTTTGAGCAATTTACTCGAAGCGATTTCATCCATCTCATTAGCAATAGGCAAAAGAGTAAAGAGTCTGCTTACTTCAGCTTTATCGCGGGTAATATCAGCAAGCTTCAGGCACATGGCATAAGCTTCCAGTCGCCCATCAACATAATCATACTGCCAATCAGTCGATATCGCTTCCATATGTTTGCTAAGAGATTTCCATAAAGGAATATCTCTTTGCTCATCCGCAATGATAGCGAGGTTCATTGCAGCTAATCCATCTCCAAGAACCACCGCGTTACTTGTGCATTGAAAGCTCTTCTCAGAGTTTCCAAGCGCCCTGTGACATGACCCAAGAAAGCGCCACGCCTGCGCGTATTTCGGGCGACCAACAATAACTGCTTCGGCCAACTGCATTGCTTCATTAATCATACCATCGGCAAACAATTGCATTTCCCGATGCATTTCACTTTCTTGCTCAATTGATGTCTTGTTGTTGCAATCAGAATGTTTGACACCAGCTAGATTAGCTTTGGTAAACCCTGCATATGACCCCTGACCGGCTTTCCATTTATCTTGCTGCAATTTGCCTGCCCCTTGCCTTCCCTGCGTCAAACCTGTTGACATTTCAGTCAGCCGGTTTTCAACGCCAATTAAGCCTAACTCCTTGGCCTGGGCCGTCAGCGACAGGCAGCTCGCCCTGGAAAACACCGCTTCCCAATTAGTGATGTTTTGCATTTGCTCTATTACCTTGCTTGCTTCTTTTGCATCTTCTCGAGCAATTGCCTCGCTGGCAAGAATTGCCAACGATTCTATTTTTGTTAATGCATCAACTGAGCCATCGCTCGCCAATTGTCTTAGCGCAGGCGTATAGCACAGCGCTTCGTTGATGTGCTTGCTTTCGATAAGGAGGAATACCAGCAATGGAATTTGATCACTCTGCCCGAGACGGACTGCCTCGCGGCAAGCTTCAAGCGCTCGCCTTGCATTTCCGATTTTCAGGCAAGCAATTGTCAGATTTGACCATAGTGTTCCATCTTCTTTATCGGATTCAATTCTTGGCAATAAATCTGAGATGGCATCGTCAAACCTATTGCTAAGGATTAGAGACCGAGAGGGTGCGGATGGATGAGCATGCAAAGGAAAGGGCCAATGGGTTGCTCGGGCTGTCACATAGTTCAGCAGGAAAACCAATATTATAAATGCATTCTTCATTTCCAAGTCGCTTTAAAGTCACAGCCTAGATCATTGTTGCCACCGATATCTTTTAGACCAGCGCCTATTGTCCAATCAGCGCCTATAAATCTTCCAAGTCTGTAACTGACACTCATATCAAGCCTCGGGTCTCCCCCACCTTGACCTATGCCTAATTTCGCGTCCCAGGTTCCTCTTCCTCCGCCAAAACTTCCACCATAAGCAAAGGTGGGGGCGCCATTGGCTGCGCTTGCCTTCGCCGAATCCCAAAGCGGCTTGGGCAGATTATCTGCACACGTCGGGCAGAGCATTCCAAGACCGCCATCGAATGCGTCTCCAACAAACCCGCCTTGGCTCAGACCGTTGGGGTTGTTGTCCCGATACCACGGGCGATTCTCCAATCCCGGATTGTCGGGGTCATGCCACGCACGCGGAGGCGTCAGATCCCACGGTTTAAGGTCGTCATCGGGATAGGGCCAATCGGGCCACGGTGCGAACGGGTCATTGCATAGTCCCAACGGATCAATGCGCATGACAGGGTTGTTTCGCATCGCACGATACAGGTTGATCCCACCCCGTTCCTGGATCGGATCCCGATTCAGCCACCGCTGGGTATTCGGGTCATAGAACCGATGCAGGTAGTAGTAGAACCCGCTGGCGAGCATGAGCTCCTTGGAGGAGAACCGGTAGGTGTTCGCATTGGCGAGGGTGCCGGAGGAGGCGAGTTGCCGGCCGTAGGGGTCATAGGCGTAGGTGGCCCCCATCGTTTGGTCGAGCTTCAGCAGGTAGGTGACGTTGCCGTTGCCGTCGGCGTGGTAGAAGGCGGGGGTATAGGTCACCCCGTTGGCGCCGCTGTGGGCGGTGCGGGCGAGCAGCCCGCCGATGCCCCCGGCGCGTTCCCAACTGCCGGCCAGGTCCAGCCCGCGCGTGTAGGTCACCTGCGGCACGTTGCTGGCGTTGCGCTCCTGGATGACCCGCATGCCGTCGTAGAGGTAACGCGTGGTGGTGCTCAGCAGGAAGTAACTGCCGGGCGCATACCACCCGTAGTCTTCCCGGATCCGCACCCGGCCCCGGGCGTCGTAGGTCCACACGGTCTTCCACCGGCTGCCCGTGGGGGTGCTGGACGTGTCCGTCTCCGCCTGGACGAGCTGGTTCTCGTCGTCGTAGGTGTAGTTGTAGCTGCCCACCCCGTTGGGCTGGTAGGTCCGGTTGCCGTTGTGGTCGTGGCTCCAACTGGCCCCGCCGTCGGCCGTGATCTGGTTCAGGCTGTTGACCGAGTAGCTCGTGACGGTCGCGTTGTTGGTCCGTTTGGTCAGGTTCTGCGCCGCGTCGTAGCCGTATTTGAGCTGCTCGGTGGTGATCGGTGAACCGCCGCTGGTATAGCTGAGCGCCGTGCTGAGCTGCCCCGCATCATCGTAGGTGTAATCGACGTAGGTGCTGTCGGGCCGCGTCTGCTTCGTGCGCTGGTGGGCGGCATTGAGCACGTAGGCGTGGCGGTTGAACGTGGTGCCGCCGTTGACCAGCTTGGTCTCCGTCAGCCGGCCCGTGGTGTCCCACACGTTGGTAATGTTCGGCCCGGCCGAAGTGGTAGGCACGGTCAGCTTCTTCACCAGCCGGGAGGCGTAGCTGCCGCTGGTGGCCGCCGCGATGTAGTCGTAGTCGAAGCTGCCGGAACTGCCCGTCACCGTGTCCAGCCGCCGGGCGTTGTCCCAGGTGTAGCTGTGCGTCCAGTTGCCGATGGTCGGCTGGGCCAGCGTGAGGCTGGTCCGCAGGCGCGAGGTGTAGCCCAGCGTGAGCGTGCTGCTCGCCCACTGCGATGTCGCCTCCGTCGCCAACTGTCCGCCCGCGTGGTAGGTGTAGGTGTTGGTGATCACGCCCTTGCGCGTGTCCTTCACCACCCGGTTCAGCGCGTCATACTCGAACACCAGGTCCGCCGTGGCCGGATAGTTGACGTTCGTCAGGTTGCCCACCTGACGTGATGAAACCCTAGCGCACATTATTCCCGTCTGTCTTGTGAACGACTTCGCATCAAGAACAACACTGCGAGCGGCCCTGCTACATTTGCAGTGACCAAACTTGGAACGCCAACACGTCCAAATTCTCTTACAGCATTAACAAGTTCTGAGGAACGTGAGTTAGAGCGAAGAGGTATTCGTGAAGCACGATTCCATGCATAGACGCCAAAGCCGACGTTTCCACAGATATGCAGCCATAAAATGAGCACTACATATGCTTTTGTTTTATTGCTTAGTTGCAGCATCGCGGTGGTGGATAATACGGCATTGATGGTGGAATTGAAGGAGGCCAAGGAGCCGTTGGCGGCGGTTGACATGTTTTGTCCATCGACGGCGCTTGGTTCACGGCTTTTGCAGCCTCCGCATAGATCTGGCCTACAGCTTCCGCCATTGCCGTTTCCCTGCTAGTAACGCCGCCAAAAACAGGTCCATGCATTGTGGTTCCATTTGGAAGCACCTCAATTAGATCTTTTGTATCATCTGCAATTTCTCCAACCGCCCGGCGACGACCGGTGTTTTCGTTCTCATCGACTATTTGTCCAGTTGGACGTGACGTGTCTGATGCGGACTCAAAATCCCGATTCATCGAATCGTCATTATAAGCACGTTCTGTCATTCTATCAAAAACCTTTCCAGTTAAGTAAAGACCGCCAGCTATAATCGCCGCAGCACAGAATATCACTGCTCCTTGAATGTATCTCCCATCTGGGTCACGATGATTTAACGGGTCGCCAGCTATTGCCCTGTATAAATTGAGGCCATCAGATTCTCCCAGCGGATCCCTATTCAGCCACCTTTGCGTGTTGGGATCATAGAACCGATACCCGTAGTAATAGAGCCCGCTGCTGAGCATCAGCTCCTTGGAGGAGAACCGGTAGGTGTTGGCGTTGGCGAGGGTGCCGGAGGAGGCCAGTGGCCGGCCGTAGGGGTCGTAGGCGTAGGTCGCCCCGGCGGTCTGGTCCATCCGCAGCAGGTAGGTCACGTTCCCATTGCCGTCGGCGTGGTAGAAGGCGGGGGTGTAGGTGCCGCCGTTGGCGCCGCTGTGCGCGGTGCGGGCCAGCAGGCCGCCGATGCCCCCGGCGCGTTCCCAGCTGCCGGCCAGGTCTAGCCCGCGGGTGTAGGTCACCTGCGGCACGTTGCTGGCGTTGCGCTCCTGGATCACCCGCATCCCGTCGTAGAGGTAACGCGTGGTCGTGCTCAGGAGGAAATGGCTGCCGGGCGTATACCAGGTGTAGTCCTCCCGCACCCGCACCCGGCCCCGGGCGTCGTAGGTCCACACCGTCTTCCACCGGCTGCCCGTCGGCGTGTAAACCGTGTCGGTCTCTGCCTGCACGAGCTGGTTCTCGTCGTCGTAGGTGTAGGTCACGCTCCCGCTCCCGCTCGACTGCGAGCTCCGGTTCCCGTTGCCGTCATGGCCGAAGGTCAGGGAACCGTCGCCCGTCACCTGGTTCAGGCTGTTGACCGAATAGGTCGTCACCGCCGCGTTGTTCGTCCGCTTGGTCAGGTTCCGCGCCGCGTCGTAGCCATACTTGAGCTGCTCACTGGTGAGCGGGCTGCCGCCGCTGGTGTAGGCCAGCGCCGTGGAAAGCTGCCCCGCGTCGTCGTAGGTGTAGTCCACGTAAGAACTGTCGGGACGGGTCTGCTTGGTGCGCTGGTGGGCGGCGTTGAGCACGTAGGCGTGGCGGTTGAACGTGGTGCCGCCGTTGACCAGGGGCGGCTCGATGAGCATCCCCACCGGCCGCACACGGGTCGGCAGCGTCCACCAATAGTTGCCCAAGCGGTCCTTGAACGACACGCGACCTGGGATCGGCAGGGCGGAGCCGCCGGAGTTGAACCCGGTGCTGGCGGGCAGCGAATAGGACGACACTTTGTT
>Ga0169931_10015853_pt1 | contig 10051 bp, 6 predicted proteins | sample Kivu_15m_20L_FD_129675 | JGI IMG/M metagenome (GOLD analysis project Ga0169931, IMG submission 129675) | Freshwater microbial communities from Lake Kivu, Western Province, Rwanda to study Microbial Dark Matter (Phase II) - Kivu_15m_20L... | ecosystem: Environmental > Aquatic > Freshwater > Lake ... | reverse complement strand
TTTGGCCAGCTCCGTGTTTTACTTTGTCTTTGGGGGTTTGGGCTATTCCACCGCCAACATTCTCGGATGGTCGGCTGGAAATACCCGAAATATTCCCGGGGATTTCGAATACCGCCTGATCCGACGCTGAGGCCTTACGGCGAGGTGGTTGCGGAGGCGGTCGTGGCCGATCCCGCCGTCGGATTCAGGGGCTGTCCATCCACCTGAAGAATCCTGGGGGTGACAAAGATCAGGGTGTTCTTTTTGATGGCCTGCTCGGTCTTCCCTTGGAAGGCCCGACCAAAAATCGGAAGATCCCCGAGAATGGGAACTTTCTCGTCAATCTTCTGGATATCTTCTCGGAGCAAACCACCCAGCAATAAGGTGTATCCGTCGCTCACTTCGACGGCGGGAATCTTGATATCTCGACGAACAAACACCGGCTGTTGGATGTTGTTGGTGAGGATCGTGACCAGAGTGTCGTAGTAGGTTGAGGCAAAGGCGGAATTGATCTGGGTCCCGTAATTAATAAAACCCTCAAAATCGACAAAACTTGGGTTGATCTCCATCAATACGCGGCTGTTGTCCCCGGTAATGTCTGGTTTGACGCCCAGCTTGATTCCAATCGGAACGGGATCGCTGAGGGCTGAGGGAAAGGAGCCGATGACAGTTTCCGGTCCAGGTACCCCGGTGTCAAAGAGGGCTCCGCCCGGAGGAATAATGGTGCGGATACTGGATTGGGGATCGTTGTATTCCGTCACATAGACAAACTCTTGGGACACTTCAATCACGCCCTCCTGCCCACGCTTCAGCACGATGGAGGGATTGGCCAGAACATTGGCGCTGCTTTTTTGGGAAACCGCCGTGATTAAGGCCCGAAACTGCATTCCACTTAAAATGGTCCCGCCGATTTCCAAGGTGTTGAGGGAATAAGAACTTGTTTGGTTGGTCCCAGCTAAAACGCCTTGCTGCAGGAAGGATTGCAGGGTGTTGTTGGGTAACAGCCCCACACCTTGGATTTGATTCAGTTGGGCGGTGACTCCCTGCTGGGTGGAGCCAGCCGGGGTGGTACCGCTGGCCGAAAAACCGGCGGGAACCGGGGACAAAAGGTTTAAACCGGAACCCCCAAACGTGGAATTGACCGTAATACTGTCCAAGTCGGCCTGATTGATTTCCACCAGACGCACCCCCACTTGGATCAAGAGGGTTTGCTCCTCTGCCGCTCCAATCAGCTGCCCGATCAGATCCAACATTTCGGCGTTATTGACCACCCGGAGTCGGCTGGTGTTCCGGTTGTAAACGGCAAAAGCTCCGGGCGGGAATTTGACTCCCAACTCCTCGAGTTTGGCCTGCTCACTGATGCCCGCTTCTCCCGAACTGCCCGCCGGATCCCCCCCCACACCGCCCCGGGGGCCTGCCGCGGCTTCCTCTGTCTCCCGACCTCCGCCCCCCCGGAAGAAAGACGGACTCACGGTAAACTCACGGGGGATCAAATCCGGCCGGGTTTCGATCAGCGGGCTGAACGTCACCCCCACCTCGCTGAGCCGGGTTTTCACGCCGGCGATCTGCGCGACATACCGAACTACTTCGCCCAGGGACACGTCCCGCAATTTCAGGTTCACGGGCTGTGCCGCTTCAATATCCGCGCTCACCACGAAATTCACACCCGTTTTTGCCGGATCGGCGTCATATTGCCGGCTCAACGTGTTGAGAGCCCGGCGGATGGTTTCCAGATCTGCGCCGGCAAAATCTAACTGGGGAATTCGGATTTCCCGCAATTTTTGTTCAAGCTGAAACGTTGGGGAAGCCGTCAAGGGACCCGTGACTTGTGCTCCGGCCGGGGCAGAGGATTTTCTTGGATAAATGTTGTTCCAGGCCTCGCGAACCTCACGCCGGCGCTCCAAGTTGGACAAATCCCTAGACTGGCTGGCGACCAAGGCCCGCTCCTGGTAGATCTTTTGGATTCCCCCCATGGCCACGGAATTGAAGGGGTCAAGCCGCAGGACTTCCTCATAGCGAACTTCGGCCCGGTCCAGCTGGCCGGTTTCCCTGAGCTGGGCAGCCTCCTTGAGCCCATCCTGCACGCCCTGCAGTCGATCAAAAAAGCGGCTGCTCAGGGCGGGATTGATTTCTTCACCGGCGACCGCCCCGCGCCGCAGAACCTCATCTGCTTTTTCTAAAATCGAAGCGGCGGGAGCGTTGGCCGGGGCGTGCGCAAGGGAGCGCAACGCCCAATCCCGTGCCTTGGGCCACCTGGATTGCCGCACCTCGATTTCAGCCAAGGTGACCTCGTAGCGCGCCAGGGCCTGCGCCGCTTGCCGGCCCGTGGCCGTGTTTCGCAAAGCCGGGGAAGTTTGCTCCCAGGAAGGATGCAGCAACTCCCATGCCCGCAAAGTCTCACCTTGTGCGGCCAGCTTCTCGGCCTGGATAAGGGCTTGTTGAAGCGGCTGCATCATTTGCTGGCGCTTTTGGCTTTCGGCTGCCAATTGCTCCTGCACGCCATCGGCCCCCCAAGCCGTTGGATTCAAAAGCCATCCGAGAAAAAAAAGAAAATGAAAAAGAGGCGGGGTTTTCATGGCACAGAAGGCATCATCTCGGCGGAGCCGGCTTGGGCATACTCCGGGTTGTCCTCATCCTCGGGAAAACTAAGGGATCCGTCCGGTTCGATGATCCTCACCGTACAGAAGATCACCAGGTTGAATTTGATTTTCTGGGAGGCCTCGCTGCGAAAGAGCCGGCCGACGAGGGGCATGTCTCCCAGCCCGGGCACCTTGTCATCCACCGCTTGGACGGACTCGGAAATGAGTCCTCCCAGACCAACCGTCTCCCCGTCCATCAGGCGAACGCGGCTCTGGAGGGACCGCTTGGAAAAAATTGGCACAAGAAAAGGGGCGTTTCCGACGGGCGCCGCCGTCGGGAAAGTCTGCCCGGTGGTACCAGGATCGGTCACCGAGCTGATTTCAGCCCCATAATCCACAAACCCTTCAAAATCCTCGACGATCAGGGAGGTGAAATCCAAATCAACAGCCTTGGGAATCGAGGTCGACTCACCTTTGACATTTAGGGTGACACCGATGTTGCGGGATTGAAAACCCGTGGGGTTGGGAGGGAGGATGAAGCCCGCCCCTTCGCCTTGATCGTTGTTGGGAACCGTGGGCTGGGTGTAACTGGTCGGATAAAACATTTCCCGGCTGATGATGATTTTGGACTCCTTGCCGTCTGCCAAAGTCACCCTCGGAGCCGCAACCAGATCCTTGCCGATGGCATTTTGCAGCAGTTGCAGCATGGCGGAGAAGCCGCGCCCCAGAACCTGCGCATTCACCCCGATCTGATTCGAGGCGTCCTGAGGAAAACTTGGGTCCAGCAGACTTTGCAGGGCCACCACCGAGACACCGTTTTGATTCAGGCCCGCGGTCCCGCGTAAACCATCCGTGCCGCCCGTGGATCCGGGCACATAGGTGGCCCCCGGAACCCCGGGGCTATAATCGCCGGCCCCGGGAATCAGGTTGTTCTGGTTCATCTGCATCTGGAGATTAAACGTGAAATTTTTCACATCGTTGTCGGAAAACTGGAGAAATTTTGTCTCGACCTCGAATTGTTTCTGCCCTTTTTCCCCTTGGGCATCCCGGATTCTCTGCTCAATCTTGTTCAGTTCCCCCGGGGTGTTGCGGACCACCATTTTCCCGGTGTCACGAAAACAGACGGAGGAGGCCCCTTCCACGGCAGTGTTCACGCCGATATTTTTCAGGATGTCGGAGCCCAAAGCCTTGGGGTCATTCGATGCATTGTCCAAGTTGGCAATCAGGCTCGGTGGAAGGTTGTAACTACGCGTTTCCAGGTCGCCACCGGTTTCCGTGGCAGGCAAAAGAAACACTGCGCTGTCTTCCACATCGGAACGCAGTTTCTCCCCGCCCCTCACCTGCTCACAGAGGTATTTCAGGGCGGTCTGCAGAGAAATGTCTCTCAGCTCCAGACTCACGGTCGCCGCTTCCGGCTCCGCCCCTTGCCCGGCAGGAGGCAAACGGAGGACAAAGTTGATTCCTTTTTTTTCAGGATCAAACTGCTCGCTGAGCCTTTGGAGCTCCTCCACCGCGGCCCGCACCGGCCGTTCGTTAAAGGTAAGTTCGGGGATCCGGATGCTGGCTAGCTTTCTTAGAATCGCGGCCGCATTGGAGTTTTCTGCCGCTCCGGTTTTTCGACTTTGATTGGGATCCACCTTGGCGGGAGGCGGCGGCAGCCAGGCTTCCGACACCTTGGCCAGGGCTTTTTCGCGGCTGGCCGCGTATCGGAGGTCGGCGGCAGCCATTCGTTTTTCCTCAAGAATTTCAATTTTTTTCCGCGCCACCCGGTGGTAGGGATCCAAGCGAAGCACGTCGTCCAACGTTTTCCTGGCCTCCACCCACTGCCCGGTTTCGGTTTGTTGATCCGCCAAGGAAAGCAGCTGTTTGATTTCTTTGGTTTTTTGTATGAGGGAATCCGTGGCCGCCGGATTTCCTGGGTAGGGGTTGGCTTGTCGGGCGGCTTCTTCCTGCATGGATTCGGCGAGCCGAGCCAAGGCCTTGTTTTGGGAATCGAGCTCCCGGGCTTGCTGGATCAGACCGACCGCCTCTGAGATTTGGCCTGCTCGCTCCTTGGCCATGGCCTTGGCGGTCAAACTTTTGGCCTTGCCGATCAAGGCACGCTGGTGAAATCCGCCGGTCCGGGCGCGGGCATCGGTTTCTCGCAGAACGGTGTCGTACTTGGCTTCGGCTTGGCTCCATTCCCCCGCTTGGTAAAGACGATCCCCAAGCTCCAATAACTCATTCAGGCGAAAGGATAGTTCCCTGCGCCGATCAATTTCCCGCTGCATCATTTCCTCGGAACGGAGGGGCGGGGCCGCGACTTTTTCCTGATGATCCGCCGGCAGGGCGGGGAAATCCGCTCCTCCCGCTTGAAAACAGGATATCAGCCCGTAAAAAAGTAACCCGGGCAGCCAAGCGGAGAGCGGCAACATGTTGATAGCATTACTTTTGACAACCTGTGGAGAAGGTCAACCGATGCGACCTAGGGGGACGAAAAACTTGCGAATGAGTGGGAATAGATCCCTTGATTTGGGGCTCAGGGAACTGGAGAAGAAGGAGGCGTCAAAGGAGGAACCCAAAAGGGTGCGGACTGACGATCCTGGGTGTCACGCAGTTGAATTTTGCCCTCCTCGCGTCCCATCACGGCGAACTCCTTGCCGCCGTAGGAAAAAATCTCCCCGATTCGGAAAGGGCCGATTTCTTCCTCCACCCCGGCAGCAACAAATAGGATGTTGCCCACATCCCAGGTCAGCGGTTTCGCACGCATGGCACCACTGAAGCGTAAGGGGTAGGTCCCGGAGAGGGCGTCACCTCTTTCCAGATCGATTTCGGAGTTGTCCACCTCGATCTCCACGCCTCCGGTGGAAGCGTCTTTCACCCGCTGGATTTTTTCCCGGTAAGAGGAGAACTTCAAGGGAATGCCGTGCCCCCCCTGACCGCTGGCCCGAGCCTTATCCCGGGCATCGTTCCACTCCCTTTCGTTGAGAAAGACCTTGAGAAGATCGGGGCTTGCCAGCAACCAAAAGGATTCTCCCGGCCGGCCGCGGAACTCCTCGCGTCTTTTCCCAGCCTGAAAGCGGATGGTGAAAAACCCTCCGCTTTTTTCGGGGCAAGTTACCGACAACAGAACCGGTTCGGCCGACTTGACCCGCAGTTTCCGTTCCTTCGGCGGGCTATCATCCCGCTGAAGAGGGTCGGTCTGGGCCTCGTGTTCTTCGGCATTCGTAAAACCGTCACCATCCGGATCCTGCTGACCTAGGCTCGGATCCGCGGGGTCAAAACCGTATTTCATTTTCCAACCAATTTCCAAACCATCACTCGTTCGCATTTTCCAGTCCAAGGCCTGTACGGGTTCAGGATTGTCTGGCAAATAGATGAGAGTGGGTGAGACAAAGACCCGATGTTCCCCCTCACTCCCAGTCAGGCCCCAGCCATCGGCCCGAGAGGCTCCGAATTGCCCCCGGGCTTGACCAAGCAAATCCTTCTTTTTTTTGGCTTCCGAGACAAGGGACGGGGTGGAGCCTCCGGAGGGATCGAGGGGGCTGGGTCGGCCGGGAAGCCAAATTCCGACCGCAAAAAGCCCCAGGGTGGTCAGCAAGCAGCTGACCAAAGCCCACCGGGTCCAAGGGGAATAGGTCATGGCTTCGGGCTCTTGTCCGCCGCCGGTTTGGCCGCCTCCGCTTCCAGCCAGGCGACGAAGTCTACCTCCATGCCGACGGAGAGAGCCTCGTCTCCTGACAAAACTTCCAAAAGTTTTTTTCCTGCCGCGGAATCCCCTGGTCTCACGGCCTCCCCGACCGACACCGGGCCAAATTTTTTGGCAATCTCCGAGCGCGGAGGAAAATCCGGTTTCTCATTAACCACCGAGAGGTTTTGAATGATCAGCAGCCAATCGTCGGACGCCAAAAGCCGGACATATTCATAAAGCACTTCCGGTGAACACTTGAGCTCCAGCCTGAATTTCTTTCTTTCCGGGACGGCCGCGGGGCCCTGGGGGGCGGCCGCGGAGCTTGTCCCTGGCGGAACCTTGTCTTGATTCTCCCCTTTCCGAACCAGGGCAAGACTTTTGAGTTCGCAGTCGGTGGTGTACTGCTCCCGGATTTTCCGTGCATCGAACAAACGCTCCACCAGTCGACCAGCCACCGAAAGTTGCAGGGCCAAATCAGGCACCTCATCGGCAGGGGGACTCTTTTGCTGGAATTCCTGCAATCCGAGATAAAAATCAGGCGCAAGTCGGACGCGTTCGGATGAGGCCTTTTTTTGGAGCTCATTTTGGCGGGTAATTAATTCATCCTTCCACTTGCCGGGGTCTTTGGCCCAATCCTTGCCTTGCCCACGGGCCTCTTGCGTGCCGAGGGACCATCGCCGGCTGGAAGCCCCCTCCTCCTCTTGCAAAGCCTGGGTCATTTTCCGGATCTGGGCGGCCTCCTGCGAGGCCCGGGAAGTTCCCGTTGTTTCCCCCAGCAACGAGGCCAAAGCCGGATTGCCAAGGCGTTCCTGTAGGGCCGCCAATTCCGCCGTTTTCTCATCCAGGAGTCCCAGGGCCCACCAGGTGCCGATTCCTCCGGCCAAAACCAAGGCCAAGACTCCGATAAGGGGGGTCTTGGTCGCTCCTGACCGCCCGATTCCCGGCTTCAACGAGCGGTCTCCTTGACCTTGGGCTGGCCGGATTTGGATTCCGGCCAGTCTGCCTGGAGGCGAAACTTGAGGGCCACTTGATCCGTTTTTCCGTCAACGTATTTGGGCGCTTCCCGCTCCAGCACGGTCACATTCTCCAGGACCTTGCCCTGGTTGAGCGCTTGCGTGAATTTTTCCACCGCTTCGGCATCGGCTTTTTCGGACCTTGTTTCAAACATTCCGCGAATTTCCACCCGGAGCGGAAGCGGTCCTTTGGTTTTTTCAACTGAGGGGGATTCCTTGCGCCCTTCGTTTCCCGGCACAGCCTTCAGGCCGGTAATCCAAAGCCTGGGTTGGCTTTGATCCCTCAACTCCTGCAGTAGGGACGGCCAACGAATCCGCTCCTTTTCCAGGGCGATGGCCAGTTGCAGGGATTCCGTGGCCGCGAGGAATTTCTTGTGGTCGGCCTGGAGCGCTTGCAGGGCCCTTTCTGCTTCTTCCACCCTGAGACTTTCCCCGGAAAGGAGTTCCCCAGCCTTGTGCGCCTGCCAAAAAAAATGGACCACGGAAAGCAACGCCAGCAGGGCCACCATGGTCAGCATCAGGTTCCTGGCAGGACGGTCTTTTTCCGTCTCTGCCCGGGTCTGCGCCGAGGTCCCCAACACGTTGATGCGGATCGGAGCATCCGAAAGGGCCTGCAAGCCGGTTCCGACCACAACCCCCCAGGCCGGAAAGTTTTTGACCAGTCCCGGCATGCCGGCAGGCTGAGCCAGCGACAGTCTGCGAAAAGGCTGAAAATAATCGACCGGAACCTTTAACTTTTCACGAAAAAATAGGTCGGTGTATCCAAGCATCGCCCCTCCGCCGGCGAGCAAAACAGAGGCGGGTTTCCCTCCCCCTTGTTGGCTGCGAAAAAAAGCAACGGAACGTTCAACCTCTCCATAAAGTCGGGTCAGCACCCCCCGAGCCAGCTTGCTAATCCGCTCGGCCGCTGGATCCGCGGGATCGGCATAGGCCCCGCCGGGATGCACAAAGCCTTTGGCCCTCTTTAAAAGCTCGGCTCCAGCGAAGGACTCTTGCAAGTCGGCGGCCACAGCCTGGCTGACTGTGCCCCCGCCCAGAGGCACAACCCGGACAAAAATCCGTGATTCCTCCACCAAAAGCACTGTGGTGGCCCTGGCCCCAATCTCCAGTAGGAGAATGGCGCCGGCGGTTTCGGGATAGTTGAAATAGAAACTATTGAGCAAGGCGGCGGGCGCCAAAGTGCAGGTCATTGGCTTGAGTCCTGCGGCGACCGCCGCGGCGGACAATTCCTCCACCGTCTCTTTTTTAATGGCCAGGATCAGGGCCTCCAACTCTTTGGCTTGCGAAGGCGCCAAAAGTTGGTGCCCCCACAGGGCCTGCTCAATTGCAGGCACCGTCTGTTGCGCCTCAAACCCCACCATGGATTCAACCTTCCCGGGATCGGCCGCCGGAACCTTGATCAGACGGGCAAAGACGGCGGGTCCACCCAGACAAAGATGACAGGCCCGGGTCTTGCTCGGTAATTTTCCCAGGGCGGCCGTCAGGGCTTGGGCGTAGATCGGAAAAAATTCCGAGGTCTTCGCCGGATCTTGGGGAATCTCCTCCTCACTGGCAGCCAGCACCACAGGCCGTCCTTGCGCATCAGGCCCGATTTCAAGGAGCCGCACGGCCGAGCCCCCCAGGTCCACAGCCAAGATTCTGGAGGAAAAAGCCATGCCGCCGGGAATCTCCAGCTCCTACGGCTGCTTCAGCTGGGGATAGCGTTTGAAATCCTTGGGCCAGAAGGGCGTGGCGGTGACGGGCAAAAGAGCTCCGGAAATCTCCTGGGCATCGGCCGCCCTGTGCCATTCCGGGTCTTTTTGCCCACCCCGACCGCTCAAACCCTTGTCCCGATCGCCCTGCAGATCAAAAATCTCCTCCACGGCAGTACCGTGGTCGACGGCCTCCACCCGCAGGTTCATTTTTCGCCCGCTCCAATCCGCCTCCCCATTGGGCTTGGTGCCTGCAAATCGTAAGACAGAAGCCGGAGGCAGAAACATCCCCGCATAGTGCTTGGGGCCTCGGGGAACGTCTCGATAGGCGACCTCGCCGGTGAGCACGACAAACTTTTCCGTGTTTTTCCCACCTTTCTCCGCCTCAATCACCTCGTATCCCTCGAGAAAAAATTTGAACTTAATTTCCGGGGTGATTTTTTTTTCGGTGGCAAAGGGTAAGTCAATCCGTAGCCACTTCCCCTCCTGGGACGAACGGGGATCCGTTCCCGTTGGTGCCGATTTTCCGCCTGCCCCGACCGAGTCGGGAACCGTCGCCAGATCAATTTCCAGGTCTTGGGTCTTGCCGAAGGAAACATTGGGCTTTTCTTTCTCCTGCGCCCCAGCCGGAATCAGCCCCACCACCGCCACCAGCAGAAAACCCGCCCCAATTTTCCGGATCATCCCCTCAAGCTAGAATCCGCCCCGAAAGGGTCAATGGAATAGGGCGGGAAACGGAATTCCGGGTGAAAAAGACCCGAAAAAAATCAGCCCGCCGGATCGTAGGCCAGGTTGGGCTGCAGCCACTTTTCCATTTCCGCCCGCGCCACCCCCTTGCGACTCGCATAGTCCTCCACCTGGTCCCTCCCGATCGCCCCCACCGCAAAATACCGCGCCTCGGGATGGCCGAAATAAAGACCGCTTACCGAGCTGGCCGGCGTCATCGCGCAACTTTCCGTGAGCCGGATCCCCGTGTTTTTCTCCGCCTCTAATAGGGCCATCAGACCCCATTTCTCTGTGTGGTCTGGACAAGCCGGGTAACCGGCCGCCGGACGGATTCCACGATATTTCTCATCGATCAGATCCTCCTTGGAAAGCCCTTCCCCTTTGCCAAAGCCC
>Ga0169931_10015851_pt1 | contig 10052 bp, 10 predicted proteins | sample Kivu_15m_20L_FD_129675 | JGI IMG/M metagenome (GOLD analysis project Ga0169931, IMG submission 129675) | Freshwater microbial communities from Lake Kivu, Western Province, Rwanda to study Microbial Dark Matter (Phase II) - Kivu_15m_20L... | ecosystem: Environmental > Aquatic > Freshwater > Lake... | reverse complement strand
GGCGAGTCGCTCGCCGACCTCTCGCGGGCCCATCCGCTGCTCATCGTGCTGCTGCGACACTCGGGCTGCGTCTTCTGCCGTGAGGCAATCGCCGACGCGGCCTGCGCGCTGCCCCAGATCGAGGCCGCCGGGGCACGTCTCGTGCTCGTGCACCAGGGTGTCGACGACGGCTCGCTCCGTGACCTCGCGACGCGGTACGGCATCGGCCAGGTCGCTCGGGTCTCCGATCCCCACAAGCATCTCTACCGGTCGCTCGAGCTTTCGCGCGGCACGCTCGGCCAGCTCTTCGGGCCTCCCGTCTGGTGGCGTGGCTTCGAGGCGCTCGTCCGCGGCCATGGCCTCGGACCGCTCGTGGGCGATGGCTTCCAGATGCCGGGCGCGTTTCTGATCAAGGACGGACGGATCGTCGCCGCCTACCGGCATGCCCACGCCGCCGATCGCCCCGACTACGCGGGCCTCGCCTGCGGAGTGTCGCGACCGGCCGCCTCCCCGTCGGCCACGTGATCCGCAAGGCCGGCGCCGGCATGGCGCGGGACGAATAGGCGCGGCGATGCCGCCCGTCCCACAATCCGGCATGCAGGAAGATTCCATGCCGCTGCGGGAGTCCGGCGCATCGGCCGGGGGCCGGTTCGATCGCACGGTCGTCGCGTGGGTGCTCCTCGACTGGGCCGCGAGCGCCTTCTCCACGGTGCTCATCACGCTGGTCGTCACCTACGTCGAACGGGTCGCGTTTCGCGACGGCGTGTGGGGCGTGCAGTCGGGCGTGGTCTGGGCGTGGACGCTCGCCGCGGCGATGCTCGCCTCGGCACTCGCGGCGCCGTGGCTCTCGGCCTGGGCGGACCGCACGCACGCCCATCGCCGGGCACTCGTCGGCAGCGTGGCCGCGGGCGCCGGGGCGATGGTGCTCCTGGGCAGCCTGCCGCCGACGGCCTCGGTGGCGATCATCGCGGCGATCGTGCTCGGGAACGTGGGCTTCGATCTGGCGGCCATTTTCACGGGCAGCCTGCTGCCGAGGATCGCGCATGGGCCGGCGGCCGACCGACTCTCGGCCTGCGGATTCGCCGCCGGGTATGCAGGCGGCGCACTCGCGCTGGTGATCGCCACGCTGCTCGTCACCGCGCACGATCGCCTGGGGCTCTCACCCGCCGGCGGCCTGCGGGCGGCGTTTCTCTTCACGGGGGGCTGGTGGCTGCTCTTCTCGCTGCCGGCCGCGTTCGCGCGCTTCGGCGACGGCGAGACCGAGGCCCACGCGGCGACGAGCAGCCGAGCGCTCCTCGCCTTCGCGCGTTCGCTCGTGAGTCCGCAGGCAGGGGACGGGCTCGCTCCGCTCGCGGCCGTGCTCACCGGGGCGATGCTCGTGCTCGGAGCCGTGCAGACGGCCATCGCGCAGTTCTCGAGCGTGGCGCTCGAGGAGTTTCACCTCGACGGGCCGGCGCTCGTGAAGCTCGTGCTCCTCGTGCAGGCGGTGGCCCTTCCCGGCGCGCTCGGGATCGGGTGGCTCGCGGCACGCGTCTCGCGGCCCCTCGCGATCTCCATGTGCCTGGCAGGATGGGTGGTGGTCCTCGTCGCGGCATGGTTCGTGGACAGCGTGCTGCACCTGTACGGCCTCGCGGTGCTCCTCGCCCTCGTGCTCGGCGGCGTGCAGAGCGTGATGCGCGCCGCCGTGGCCGATGCGGCACCCGAGGGCAGGGCGGGGGCGACGTTCGGCCTGCTGCAGGTGGGCACGAAACTCACGGGCTTCGTCGCGAGCTTCGCGTTCGGGGCGATCTACGAGCTCTCAGGCCGCCCCCGTGCGGGCCTCGCCTGCCTCGCGGTGCAGTTGCTCGCCGGCTGGTGGATCCTGCGGCGCGTGCGGTAGGGCCAGCCGCACTCCGCCCGTCCCCTCGTGGCGCACGCCTCGAGGCGTGCGGTTGGGTCATGCGTGAGGGGAGACGTGCGGCACTTGAAGGGACGCCGGACACGATCATCACGCGTCGCCTCAGTGGTGACTCCGGTTCGCACGCCTGGAGGCGTACGCCACGAGCGGCGGACACACGTCAGGTCAGAACCACTTCGAGGTTGAAGACGTGCGGAAAGCATGGCTTGTGCCAGCCGCCGACGTCGCTCACGTGATCCCGAGGACGTCGCGCATCGAGTAGCGCCCGGCAGGCTTGCCGATGAGGAACGCGGCGGCGGCGAGGGCGCCTCGCGCGTAGCAGTCGCGGTTCGTCGCCCGCACGTTGACGGCGAACGACTCGCCGTCCATTCCAAAGAGGATCGTGTGCTCGCCCGGATTGTCGCCGGCACGCACGGCGTGGTACCCGATCTCGTCGGCCGGCCTGGCACCGGGCCGCCCTTCGCGACCGTGGGCCGCGTACGTCTGGCCGAGCGATTCCTTCACCAGCGCGCCGAACTTGAGGGCCGTCCCGCTCGGGGCGTCCTCCTTGTGGCGGTGATGGCACTCGACGATCTCCACGTCGGCACGCACGCCCGTCCTCGCGAGGAGCGCGGCGGCCCGCGAGACGATGTCCATCGAGATGTTGACGGCGAGGCTCATGCTCGGCGACTCGAGCACCGCGATCGTCGCCGCGGCCTGGTCGATCGCCCGCCGCTCGGTGTCACCGAGGCCCGTCGTGGCGACCACGAGCGGGACCTTTTTCAGCACGCAGCTGGCGACGATGCCGGAGAGGGCCTCGGGCAGCGAGAAGTCGATGACGACGTCCGCCGGCACGTCCCACCCGCTCGTGACGGCCACACCTGCGGGGGCGAGTCCCGCGAGCGCGCCGGCGTCGTCTCCCGCCTGTGGGTGCCCCGCCCGCTCGATCGCCGCGACCAGCATCCAGGGCCCGCCCGGCGCATCGGCGTCCGCCGCACACGCGACGACGCGCCGCCCCATCCTGCCGGCAGCACCGTGCACGACGAGACGACGTGACTCAGGACGGGTCATGGAAGCAGGACCGCTCCACCGGATGCATGTTCGGATTGAGCGAGGCTATCGACCGGGCCTATCGTCGTCCAGTGCGCGGCGGAGCGTCCATGCGTTCCGGCGCATCTCCCCAACGACCCTCGCTGCCGGGGCCTGGGACGCAGCCCGTCACCCGTAGAGATCGATCGCCTGCACGATCTCGTCGAGCTGGTTGCTCACGCTCACCGCGCGGTTGGCATAGCTCGCCCGGCTCACACCGCGGGCGCCGAGCACGTCGTTGAAGAGCTTCTGGTCGGTCGTGTGGTACGCGACGGTCGCGGTCGGGTCCTTGAGCTGGTGGCCGGTGAGGATGCAGACCACGCGCTCGTCGCGGCCGATCACCCCCTCGGCCACGAGCTTCTTCGCGCCGGCCACGCTCGCGGCGCTCGCCGGCTCACAGCCGAGGCCGCCGGCCCCCACCTGCGCCTTCGCGTCGAGGATCTCCTGCTCCGAGACCTCGCGCACGACCCCGTCGCACACCTCCAGCGCCCGGAGGCACTTCGTCAGGTTGACGGGCCGGTTGATCTCGATGGCGCTGGCGATCGTGTCGGCGCGGCGATTCTCACGGTCGAGTTCGTCGTAGTAGTGGCAGGCCGGTGCGAGGTCGGCCCGCCCGCCCTCCCAGCGCAGGCCACGCCGCGTGTAGAGCTCGTGGAGCGTGTTGGCGCCGGCGGCGTTGATGACGGCCAGTCGCGGCACGCGGTCGATGAGGCCGATCTTCCGCAGCTCGGCGAACGCCTTGCCGAAGGCGCTCGAGTTGCCGAGGTTGCCCCCGGGCACGACGATCCAGTCGGGGGGCTCCCAGCCGAGCGACTCGAGCACCCGGAACATGATCGTCTTCTGCCCCTCGAGCCGGAACGGATTGACGCTGTTGACGAGGTAGATCCCGAGCTTGCCCGAGACCTCCTTGACCCGCGCCATCGCGTCGTCGAAGTCCCCCGCGATCTGGATCGTGAGCGCGCCGTAGTCGAGCGCCTGCGAGAGCTTGCCGTACGAGATCTTGCCCGAGCCGATGAAGATGATGCCCCGCATGAGCCGCGTGACGGCGCAGTAGACCGCCAGCGACGCGCTCGTGTTGCCGGTCGAGGCGCAGGCGGCACGCCGGGCCCCGATCATGCGGGCATGCGTGAAGGCCGCCGACATGCCGTTGTCCTTGAACGAGCCGGACGGATTGAGCCCCTCGTACTGCAGGAAGAGCCGGCCGGGCCGCACGCCCGTGTAGGCGGCGACGCCGTCGGACGGGGGACACATCGTCTGCCCCTCGCCGATCGTGACGACGCTCTCCCGCGGCGCGAACGGGAGCAGCTCGTGGAAGCGCCAGACGCCGCTGAAGGCGAGCGGATCGCTGCGGCGCATCCACTTCCGCTCGAAAAACTCGAACGAGTTGGGCGGCCGCAGCCGGTCCCAGTCGTACTCGACGTCGAGCAGGCTGCCGCAGGACGGACAGGACGTGAGGACCTCGTCGACCGAGAACGTGGCGCGGCACGCCGGCGCGATGCACTGCTGGAACGCGAGGTCGGTGCGGGCGGCGACGGCCAAGAAATCGTTCTCCGCACTCGCCTCGCTCGAGGGCAGCAAGCGCCCGTGTCGGATGGGCGAAACCCACCGATCACCGAAAGGTAGGTCATCGTTCTCGGGGCAGCAAGCCGCGATCGGACCCCCTGATCGAACCCGCGCGACTGCCAGTTTGACAGCCTGCATCAGAGGGGGATATTATGTTCAGCGGTGTTGGGCACGTGGCGGCGAGGCTCTGACTCACCATGAAGACGATGAAAGCGGCCGAACTGCGGGAGTTCAAGGCCTCACTCGAGGCGCTCCGCGCTCGGCTCCGAGGCGACGTCGAGACGATGGCGGAGGCCGCGCTCCGGCACGCCAACGGCGACCTCTCGACGATGCCGATCCACATGGCCGACATCGGCTCCGACGCCTTCGAGCAGGAGTTCACCCTCAGCCTGATGGCCAACGAGGAAGACACCCTCGAACAGGTGGAACAGGCCCTGGGCCGAATTCGTGCGAGAAAGTTCGGCATCTGCGAGGATTGCGACGGTGTGATCGCCCGCAAGCGACTCGAGGCCATCCCGTTCGCGTCGGTGTGCATCCGCTGCGCCGAAAAGCGCGAACTCGACGGCGGTCCGCGACCCCGTCAGCCACGGTGAACCGCCGCCGATGTCCGTCCGCTCCGGAGGCTGGCTGCTCTTCGCCGGCATTGCCGTCGCCGGGGCCGCGGCCGATCTCGCCACGAAGGCCGCCGCGTTCTCCCTCCTCGGCATGCCCGGGTCGGGCCGGCGCGTGATTCTCCTTCCCGAGGTGTTCGTCCTCGAGACGAACCTCAACGAGGGCGCCCTCTTCGGCATGGGGCAGGGGCTCAGCTGGCTCTTCGCCGCGATCTCGGTCGGAGCGCTGCTCGGCATCGCCGGCATGATGGCACGGGCCGCCGTCCACGAGGATCGCTGGCTCGTCGCGGCCCTCGGCCTCATCGTCGGAGGGATCGTCGGCAACCTCTACGACCGGCTGGGGCTGCCCGGCCTCCGCTGGCACGCGCCCGCCGACCGCGTGAACGAGCCGGTGCGGGCGGTACGCGACTGGATCCACGTCACCGTCCCCGGAGTCATCGACTGGCCGATCTTCAACCTCGCCGACACATGGCTCGTGATCGGCGCGGGCCTGTTGCTCCTGCTCTCCCTGCGCGCGCCACGGGCGGAGGGCGAGGCCGCGGTGGAGGGAGATCCGTCGTGACCACGTCGCGCGATCCTCGCGGAGCCCCATCCACCGACCCCGCGGCGGCGACACGTCGCGAGGTCACGCCGGAGGCCGCCGCGCGGCTCGAGACCGCGCTCGAGGCCGTCGCGCATGCCGCGGCCGAGACCTTGCGGTGGTTCGACCGGCCCGACCTCGCCGTCGAGGAGAAGCACGACCGTTCACCCGTGACGGCCGCCGACCGGGCGGCCGAGGGCATCCTGCGTCGTGAGCTGCTCGGGCGGTTTCCCGACGACGCCTTCCTCGGCGAGGAGACCGGCGCGTCGCCGGGCACGTCGGGCTACGAGTGGGTCGTCGATCCGATCGACGGCACGAAGTCGTTCATCCGGGGCGTGCCCCTCTACGCGACGCTCGTCGGCTGCCGCCGCGGCGACGACGGCATCCTGGGCGTGATCGCGATTCCCGCACTCGACGAGATGGTGTGGGCCGCGGCCGGGGGCGGCGCATGGCACACGCAGCGGGGATCGAACCCCGTCGCCGCGCACGTCTCGGCCCGCGCCGACCTGGACGCGGCGCTCCTCTGCACGAGCGACTTCACGTCGTTCATCGACCACGCCGGCGGGCCCGCTGGGGGCACGCGCGCCCGCGCGGCGGTCGAGGACGCCTGCCGGATCTGCCGCACGTGGGGCGACGGCTACGGCTACCTGCTCGTCGCCACCGGACGCGCCGAGGCGATGGTCGATCCGCTCATGAACCGCTGGGACGCCGCGGCGGTCGAGACCGTGGTCATCGAGGCCGGGGGCCGGTTCTCCGACTGGCAGGGCCGGCCGCGGATCGATTCCGGCGACGGCATCGCCACGAACGGGCTCGTGCACGACGGGCTCTTACGGCTGCTTGCCGGCTGATCGCGGGGCGTGCCGCAGGCACCACCGCGTGACCAGCATGCGGTAGGTGAACATCGCCAGGAGGTTGGGCCGCGAGAAGAGCACCCGCGTCAGCAGCCCGGCGAGGCCGCGCTTGTGCTCGAACTCGATGTGCTCGCGGATCTCCGTCGCACCGTCGTCGAGCGGCACGAACGCGTGCGTGTGCTCCCACTTCGCGGCCGGTCCCTCGGCCTGCACGTCGGTGAATCCATGATCCGTCACGTCGCGGTGCACGGCCTTCCAGCGGAGCGGAATCGGCCCGACCCAGAGCGTGAATCGGGACACCGACCCCTCGCCGAGCGGCTCGATCGAGTGCAGCTGCACGAACGTGGGGGGAGGCGTCAGTCGGCGCAGCGCCCGCGTGTCGTGATGGAACTCCCGCACCGCGGCAGGGGAGGCATCGACCCGGAACGCGAAATCGAAGACTGGCATCGTGCATTCCCGGGTGCGGAGGGACCGACGGCGACGGGCTCTTTCCGGCTTGTCGCCACGCCGGCACCCGGTATCCTAGAGGGCTTCCGCAACACGGCCGACGCCGATCGCCGGACTCGGGTCCGGTTCCCAGGCTTCGTACGGCCTCCGCATGTCCCCGAAGGTGCTCGCGTGGCACGCTCCTGTCAGGTTTGTGGCAAAGGCTTTTCCGTCGGCAACCAGGTCACGATCCGTGGCAAGGCGAAGTACCTCGGCGGGGTCGGCACGAAGATCACCGGGATCACGAAGCGGAAGTTCAAGCCCAACCTCCAGCGGCTGCGGGTGACGCTCCCCGGCGGCACCAACTCCACGCTCCTCGTCTGCACGCAGTGCATCAAGGGCGGCCGGGTGACGAAGCTCGTGCGGCAGAAGCCGTTCCGCCTTCCGAACGTCGACAAGACGCCGAAGCCGGTCGTGGAGGAGGCGGTTCCGTCGGGACCGCGTGCCCGCCCGTAGAAGCCCGCCCGCTGCCATGTCGTCCGCATCCCCGTCGCTCTCACGGCAGGACGTCGCGAAGGTGGCGTTGCTCTCGCGGCTCGCGCTGTCGGAGCGGGAACTCGACCACCTCACCGGCGAGCTCTCGAAGATCGTGGGGTTCGTGTCGCAGCTCGCCGACGTCGACACGTCTGCCGTGGAGCCGCTGGCCCACCCGCTCGACGCGCAGAACGTGTTCCGTGACGACGTGGTGACGCCCTCGCTCGCCCGCGAGTCGGTGCTCCGCTCGGCACCACGGCACGACGGCGAAAGCTTCCTGGTGCCGGCCGTCCTCGGCGAGACCGGAGCCGCCTGACGGCGGTCGATCCACACGCCCATGCCACCCGATCCCCTGCAGCTCTCGGCGGTCGAGCTCGTGCACGCGGTGCGTTCGGGCGACCTGACGGCGGTCGCGTGCACCGAGGCCTTCCTCGCGCGGATCGAGCGGACCAACGGCGCGCTCAACGCGTTCCTCGCCGTCGATCGCGAGGGGGCGCTCGCCCGCGCGGCCGAGATCGACGCACGCCGTCGCTCGGGCGAGCCGCTCGGTCCGCTCGCCGGCCTGCCCGTCGGCGTCAAGGACGCCCTCTGCACCGCCGACCTGCCGACCACGTGCGCCTCGAAGATGCTCGCCGGATACCGGCCTCCGTACGACGCGGAGGTGGTGGCCCGCCTGCGGCGTGCCGATGCCGTGATCGTCGGCAAGACGAACATGGACGAGTTCGCGATGGGCGGCTCCAACGAAAACTCCGCGTTCGGTCCGGTGGCGAACCCGTGGGACACCTCCCGCGCCCCGGGCGGGTCGAGCGGCGGATCGGCGGCGTGCGTGGCGGCGGACATGGCCCCGGTCGCGATTGGCTCCGACACCGGCGGGTCGATCCGGCAGCCCGCCGGCCTCTGCGGCATCACGGGGCTCAAGCCGACGTACGGCCGCGTGAGCCGACGCGGTCTCGTCGCCTTCGCCTCGAGCCTCGACCAGATCGGTCCGATGGCCCGCTCGGCCGCGGACTGCGCCCTCGTGCTCGAGGCCATCGCGGGGCACGACCCGGGCGATTCGACGTCGCTCCGTGACGAGGTGCCGAGCTACACGCGGGCGCTCGACAAGCCGCTCACCGGCCTGCGGATCGGCCGCGTGCCCGAGCACTTCGCCGCCGGGCTCGACCCGGAGGTCGCCCGCGGCGTGGACGAGGCGTTCGCCGTCTTCCGCCAGCTCGGAGCCACCGTGCACGACGTCCGGCTGCCGCACGCGCACCACGGCATTCCCACCTACTACCTGATCGCGCCGTGTGAGGCATCGAGCAACCTCGCGCGGTACGACGGAGCGCACTATGGATACCGGGCCGAGCCCGGGAAGGATCGCGACCCGGCCGCGTTCGAGTCGCCGCTCGTCGAGATGTACTGCCGCAGCCGTGCCGAAGGATTCGGGCCCGAGGTCAAGCGGCGGATCATGCTTGGCACGTACGCGCTCTCGGCGGGGTATTACGACGCGTACTACGCCAAGGCGCTCCGCGTCCGCCGGCTCATCCGCCAGGACTATCTCGATGCCTTCCAGACCGTCGACCTGATCGGCGGCCCCGTCTCGGCGACGGCCGCGTTTCCGCTCGGTGAGAAGACCGGCGACCCGCTCGCGATGTACCTGGTCGACATGTACACGGTGACGGCGAACCTCGCCGGCATCGGCGGCATCTCGTTCCCGTGCGGCTTCACGGCGGGCGGGCTGCCGATCGGCTTCCAGCTGCAGGGCCCCGCGCTCGCGGAGTCGCTCCTGCTCAACGCCACCGACCGCTTCCAGAGCCTCACCGACTGGCATCGCCGCCGGCCGCCGCTGGCGGTCTGAGTGCACGCACCTCCGTCCCCACCGTCCCCACCCCGCCTCGACGCCCACGCCATGGCCGCCGCCCCATCGCCAGCCGACGTCGCCGCACCGGGATCGTTCACCACGATCATCGGCCTCGAGGTGCACGTGCAGCTCCAGACCGCGACGAAACTCTTCTGCGGCTGCCCGACGACCTTCGGCGCGCCACCCAACACGCAGGTCTGCCCCACCTGCCTCGGCCTCCCGGGATCGCTGCCGGTGATGAACCGCCATGCGTTCGACCTCGCCGTGCGCGCGGCGCTCGCGCTCGACTGCACGATCGCGCCGTTCACGAAGTGGGATCGCAAGAACTACTTCTATCCCGACCTGCCGAAGGGCTATCAGATCAGCCAGTTCGACCTCCCGTTCTCCTCCGACGGGTTTCTCGAGGTGGTCGATCCGAAGGGGGCCTTCTCGCGTCGCGTGGGCATCATCCGCGTGCACCTCGAGGAGGACGCCGGCAAGAGCATGCACGACGAGACGGCCGGCACGGCCGACAGCCGGATCGACCTCAACCGCGCAGGCACGCCGCTCTGCGAGATCGTGACGCAGCCCGACCTGCGGAGCCCGCAGGAGGCCCGCGCCTGGCTCAACGAGCTCAAGCTCCTGCTCGTCTACCTCGGCGTGAGCGACTGCAACATGCAGGAGGGGAGCCTGCGGGTCGACGCCAACGTCAACCTCCACATCC
>Ga0169931_10015850_pt1 | contig 10052 bp, 6 predicted proteins | sample Kivu_15m_20L_FD_129675 | JGI IMG/M metagenome (GOLD analysis project Ga0169931, IMG submission 129675) | Freshwater microbial communities from Lake Kivu, Western Province, Rwanda to study Microbial Dark Matter (Phase II) - Kivu_15m_20L... | ecosystem: Environmental > Aquatic > Freshwater > Lake ... | reverse complement strand
GCCTCAGGGAGCCGGTCTGCGCTGAGCCGTGGAGTCATGCGGAAAAACGCTTCGGCGAGGCCCGTCCCCGCCTCGAATCCCGGCTGGCTCGGATCCGAATACGGGAAAAAAATGTCAAAAAATTGCGACGCGCTAGACACGGGGAGGGGGGGCAGCGGTTAGACTACTGACCAAACTGTGTCGGGAACGTTTCCCTACTGGTCCATCTGGGAAATCCCGGGTAATGCTGGTTACCTCCCTAAGTGCACGCGACGACCGCCTGCGCGCCATCGAGGCGGGCGCCGACGACTTTATTACCAAACCGATCGACAAGACGCAGCTCCTCACGCGGCTCAAGGCCCTGTTGCGGCAGAAACGCGGCACCGATTCGCTCGAAGACGCAGAAAACGTGATCTTCGCACTCGCCCGGGCCGTCGAAGGGCGCGATCCCACGTTAGGCGATCACGTCGAACGCGTTGCGAACTACGCCGTGGCGCTGGGAGAAGCCCTTGGCCTGAAACCCCGCGATCTCGCGGCGCTTCGGCGGGCAGGCATTGTGCACGACATTGGGAAGGTGTCGATCACCGATCCGATCCTGCTCAAGAAAGGCCCACTGACGCCCGAGGAACGCGAAATCATCCGCCGCCACCCTGACCTCGGCTACAACCTCCTGCGGCCGTTACGGACCTTCGAAGACTGCTTACCTGCAGTGCGATTCCACCACGAGCGGCGCGATGGCTCCGGATATCCGCTCGGGCTTCGAGGGGATGAGATTCCGCTACTCGCGCAGATTATCGCGATTGCCGACGTCTATGACGCTTTGTCTTCCGCTCGGCACTACAAGGAGGCCCTGCCTCACGAGGAAGCGGCGGAGATCCTGCTTGAAGAGGCCCGTCGTGGATTACACGATCAGCAACTCGCGGAGCTATTCATCGCTGAAATCGTCCGGCGAAAACTTGTGCCTTGCCGAGCGGAACTTGAAGGAGCGCTCGATGCCGTCGCCAGCACATCGAATGGGTGAAATGCAAAAAGTCCTGTGTCGACTTTCGCCCCGCCGTAAGGCAACGATTATCGCACTCTGGATACTCGCAATCCTCACTGGCTTCGCGATTCTCATCGATCACGACCTTCGTGCGGGACCTGCTGCCGCGGCAGTGCGCCGTTGGCCAGCTTCCAGCTCACTCGTCCGCTCGGGCAGCGGACCCACGATCGTGATGTTCATTCATCCGCATTGCCCGTGCACGGCTGCCAGCCTCGCGCAACTGGAATCGATCGCCAGCGACAAGGCGTTTAAATCCGCAATTACTTACCTAGTAGTTGCCGACGTGGCCGAGAACGAAAGCGGCGAGAATTTAGACCGTGCACGACACATACCGGGCGCTTCTGTCCAGTTCGACGCTCAAGACTCCGAAGTGCGGCGATTTGGCAGTCGCACGTCAGGCGAACTGTTGATCTTCGATGAAAACGGCCGATTGACCTTCGAAGGTGGAATTACCGCGGCTCGCGGTCACCAGGGCGATAATCTGGCCGCTTCGGCAGCGCTGGCCGCACTTCGGGGCGCGAACCCCAACTACGTCCAAATGCCGGTCTTCGGTTGTGCACTTTAAAGTAAGACGCTTCCCTGGGTCGAACAATTGCCCGACAAAAGTGGGCGTTATGTAGTTGCCTTTGGCCGCTGGTCGCGAAGAATGGGACCGACAACCGCGACTTCTCGGACTGAAATCATGTTGCCCCCGGCTGAAGGCATCCCGACCAGCGAGCACCATCTCTATCTGGTGCTGTTTGTGACGAATGGAGGCGGCGTCTAGCCGCTACCTCCGCGCGCGTTCCGGTCACTATTCCGAGAACTCTCTCGTGGGAGGTTAGCCATGTTTAGTCTGCGCAAAGAATCTCAGCTTCCGACCCTCGGCAGAATCGTATGGATGGGCGCCGGCCCGGCGCTCATGGCCATTTGCCTGGTCCTCTTGTTCGACGCCCGGAGAACCTCCTGGTTCATGATGCTTGATGTCGTGTTTGCCGCCGCGCTACTCATCACGATTGGCGGGCGGTGGCTCGAACATCAAGGCGCAGATCCGCGGACTGCAAACTACGAGCCGGCCACGTCGGCGCACCTCAAGCGATATGTCATCGTCACGGCCACTGCGGCAATTGCCCTGTGGGTGATTGTGAAGCTTGTTGCAGTTTACTTCTGAGAAAACTCAATACTGCTGGCGGGCGTCTTGCCGGCGGATCGCTGCTAGGGATCTTGGATCACGCGATCAAGCCCTGCACATTCCAGCCGAACTCGGCGTGGTAATTCTGTTGTTTGAAATCGACTTGGAGCCGTACTTGCTGAGACTCGTTGCCGTCGGGACAGCATGACCACGACATTCGTCGTGCCGCTGCTGCGCTGGCTGTTGTCTCCCAGCACACAGCCCCATCAGATCAAGCGGCCCGAAGGCATTGACGACTTGGTGACGGAGTCGAAATAAGCAACTGTTTAGAATCGCGAGATCAGTCCCACGTCCAGGCTCAGCACGAACAGCATCAGGCTGATGATGAACACGAAGCCGAGATAGTGGAAAGCGATCACGATCTTCTCACTCACCGGCCGGCGCAAGATGCCTTCGAGGATGAGGAACACCATGTGTCCGCCGTCCAAGAGTGGAATCGGCAAGAAGTTAATCACTGCCAGGTTGGCGCTGAGCATCGTGAGAAACAGCAGCAGTCGCGGAATACCCGCATCGGCTTCCATCGCAGCGCCTTTTACGATCGTGATCGGACCGCCGAGTGCGAACGGCGATACTTGTGTTCCGATGCGCCGCAAAAAGCTGTAGACCATCAGCAACGAGTCCTTCGTCGCGCGACCGCCCAGCACAATGGCGTCCTGGAAGGAGCCTGCGCGAATTACCGCGGTTTCGTGCTCGAAGCGGAATCCGCGATCGTGATAGAACCAGTCGGTGGCTTCGACGGGGGTTAGCGTCGCCTGGCGGCCGTCGGTCAAAGTGACGATCACTTCGGTTCCTGCCGGTAGATCTTGCAGCGTCGAGAACACCATCGGCCAGGCCGGCTTGTCGGGAGCGAACTTCACGCCCGGCCCTTGCGAATACCAAAGCTGCGACTTGTCAGCCGCATGCTGGGCCTCCTCCTCTTTAGAGAGTTCCGGCAACTTTAGCTCTGCCTTCGCAATTTCGTCTCCCGCGGCGAAATGAGGATTGGAGGCCGGCTTGCCCTCTTTCGTCAAAGTTGCCTTGGCAGCTGGACTATCGGGCTGTATCTCGGCGACCTTGGCAACGACCTCGTAAGCCACGCCCAACGCCGGAATCGACATCGGGCTCGTCTCGGCCAGCGGATCGTCAAACCACTGCCGATCGCGCAGCGTCATTTGCTTCTCGAGCGTTTCAGGCTTGCCACCCGTTGTGGGTCGATTGACAGTAATCGCTACCGACTCGCCTGCTCGGCGCCGCATTAGCTCTGCGAGCTTCATCGGATCGCCTAACGGGTTGCCATCGATGAGCGTGATGACGTCCCCGGGGCGCAAGCCGGCTTCCGCCGCGGGTGACTTGGGCTGAATCGCCGTGATCTTGCCCATCGTCATCACAAGCCCCAGCGTGCGCATGGGGCGCGGCGGAACTTCGATGTCCAGAATGGTCACCGCGTCGCCGCTGTCCTTCTTCGAGGCTTTATCCGCGGGCCGCTCAATCGTCAGTTTCAGCGGCTTGTCGGCATTTCTGACGAACTGCGATAGGAGTTCGGCGTAGTCTTTCACCGGCGTTCCGTCGACGGCAATGATCTTATCTCCCTCCTGAAATTTGCCAGTCTCCGCGGCAGGGCTGCCACCAAACACGATCGGATTTCGTTCCATTGCCGTGAGCAGCGGTGGCGATACTCCCACCATCGGCATCAACCGCCCCTCGACAACGTCGGGCTTGATGTTGACCAAAAACGGCTCTTCGACGCCCGGCCGTTCGATCAGAAAGTCGACCCCCCGGCTGACGTCCGTCAGCGCAACGGCTGCCTTCAAATCGTTGAACCGCGCCTGGCCGACGTTCTCATTCACCTTCAGAATGCGGTCGCCGGGCTGCAAATCGGAACGCCAGGCAGGTTCGCCTGGCATCGTGTTCGAGACCCCGGCCACGATTTCGGGCACGCCCATCATGTAGGCGGCCACGGCGAAGATGAACGCAAAGATCACGTTCATAATGACGCCGGCCGAGATGATCGCCATCCGTTGCGGCACGCTCTTGGCCATGTAGCTGCGCGGATCCAGCTTGATCGTCTGTCCATCCGCGGTGCGTTTCGTCACGGCATCCGCGATTTCCGGATTGACCATCGACTCTTCGCGCTGCTGCGCCGCGTTTTGCGGGTTGTCGTCCTGGCCAAGCATCTTCACGTAACCACCGAGCGGCAAGATGCCGATGCCGTACTCGGTCTCGCCGTAGGTGTACTTGAAGAGCTTCAGGCCGTAGATGTCGAAGCCAAGGTAAAACTTCTCACACTTCACGCCGCACCACTTGGCCACGGCAAAGTGTCCCAGCTCGTGGACGAAGATGACCGTGCCCAGCGCAAACGCCACTTGCAGGATCGTGACGATCAAGGCCGGCACTTCGGCCAGCGTGAGCGCGAGCGGTAGCGCGGTAAAGGAAAACAGGCTCGAAGCCGCGAGTGTCCCAGAACCAATCAATGTCAAAGACAAGCCCAACGCAGTACCTCCTGGCGAGCCCAGGCGTCAAGCTTTTCCAGCTCCGCCAGCGAAGGACTCGGGTCAAAATCATGTTGTTCGAGAACGGCCCGACAACTGGGGACGATCTCGGTAAATTGTAGCTCTCCGGCCCGGAACCGCGCCACGGCCGCTTCATTTGCCGCATTCAGGACCACGCCGGAGGTGCCACCGGCGCGGGCCACTTCCAGCCCCAACGCAAGCGCCGGAAAGCGCTCGAAATCAGGGGGTTCGAAATCCAGCCGCATCGTTTGCGTAAAGTCCAGCGGCATTGCCACGCCAGCCGTCCGCAACGGGTAGGTCAGGGCATACTGAATCGGCAGCTTCATGTCCGGTGTGCCCAGTTGCGCAAGCACCGACCCATCGACGAATTCTACCAGCGAATGCACGATCGACTGCGGGTGCACGACCACGTCGATCTGGTCGGGCCGCAAGTCGAACAACCATCGCGCCTCAATGATCTCCAAGGCCTTGTTCATCATCGTGGCCGAGTCGATCGTGATTTTGGGACCCATGTTCCAGGTGGGATGCTGCAGGGCGTCCTCGACCGTCACCTGAGCCAATTGCTCGGCCGTGTGCCTGCGGAACGGCCCTCCGCTGGCGGTCAGGATGATCCGCTTGACCTCGTCGCGACGGCCGGCCTGCATCGCCTGAAACACGGCGCTGTGTTCGCTATCGACGGGTACGATTCTGGCCCCGGTCTGGTTCGCCAGCCGGGTAACGAGTGGTCCCGCGACAACCATGGTTTCTTTGTTCGCCAAGGCAATCGTTTTACCCGCTTCAACCGCCGCCCAAGTGCCGCGAAGTCCGGCACTTCCGACGATTGCTGCCACCACGACATCGACTTCCGGAGCGCGGGCGATCGTCTCCAATGCTGCGGCGCCACAAAGCGTTTCGATCCCCTCGGCAAGCTGGGACCAGTCACAGGTGCTAGCGGCCTCAGGATCGCTACAGGCGACCCAACGCGGACGGAACTGAGCCGCCTGACGCAAGAGCAGGTCGACACTCGAGTGGGCCGACAGAGCCACGGCCTGAAGCGTCCCCTGCGAGGCAGCAATGACTTCCAGCGTGTTGCGGCCGATTGAGCCGGTCGAGCCGAGAATCGCCACCTGGGCCGCGGGAGAGGTCATACAAGTAGCGCCAGTCAGTGGGGCAGGCGGCACAAGCGAGCGATACCATGACCGGTCCGCATTGCGCTCGTGCTTCGGGACACCCGCTCATTCTAAGGCCAGTCCCGCCAGATTCACAACCCGAGACGCGCGGGCCCGATGCTCCACGCGTCTGCCCCGGTACACCCCGCAAATCCAGCATGAGTCGTGCCCGCCGCACATCCGTGCTCGTTGTATTTTGAATCCATAGCTCATACTATGAACAGACGCTCCGCCCGAGGTGCGACAGCGTCCTGCACGGACCAAGTAACGCACTTATCTGTCGACGGTTTGAATGGCGGAGACCTTTCTCCACCGGGCCGGCTCAGAACGAGTGCCGGCCCACTAAGCCGCTTCCCTTCGATTTAGAAGCCCCAAGAGCCCCACCGCGATGAAGAACGATCGAGAGCCCGCCCGCCGTTCGGCCGACAAGAAAGCACCGATCAATAACAACATTCTGTGGTTCATGATCGCTCTGGGCCTGCTGACGGCGTTCGTCGTCATCCTGCTCACGGGCCAGACCGGCGACCAGCTTGCTTATAGCGACCTGTTGCGGCTGGTTAAGAACGAAGACGGCAAGGGCTACATCGATGTCGAGCGCGAGATCGGCAGCAAGAAAGTCGCCGTGCGCTACTCGAACCCTCGCGACCTGCGGATCGGCAACTACGACGTCACGGGCACGATCGACGTCAAGAAACCGGACGACGAAAAGTCGCAGGAAAAGTCCTTCTCGACCAACATCAAGCCGATGGACACGCTGCTCGACACGGCTCTGGTCGACAAGGGAATTCCGTTCGATCACTCCGAGGGGCCGAATCCGTGGGGCTCCTATGTCCCGATGCTGCTGCTCACCGTCCTCTGTATCTTCTTTTTCTTCTACTTGATGCGGCGCTTGGGCGGAGCGGGTTCGCCGATGGCGTTCGGCCGCAGCCGGGGCAAGATGTACGCCCAGGAAGATCTCGGCGTCACGTTTGAAGACGTCGCCGGCATCGACGAGGCCGTCGATGAACTGCGCGAGGTGGTCGAGTTCCTTCGCACCCCTGAAAAATACCAGGTCCTCGGCGGACGTATTCCCAAAGGGCTGCTGCTCGTTGGGCCTCCAGGCACTGGCAAAACATTGCTCGCCAAGGCGATCGCCGGCGAAGCAGGCGTGCCGTTCTTTAGCCTCTCGGGCTCCGACTTTGTCGAGATGTTCGTTGGCGTGGGCGCCGCGCGTGTGCGCGACATGTTCCAGCAGGCCGAAGCCAAGAGCCCCTGCATTATCTTCATCGACGAACTCGACGCGCTCGGCAAGACCCGCGGCAGCAGCATCGTCGGTGGTCATGACGAACGCGAACAAACTCTGAATGCGCTCCTCGTCGAGATGGACGGTTTCGACTCGAACAACGGCGTCATCGTCCTGGCGGCCAGCAATCGCCCGGAAACGCTCGATCCCGCGCTACTTCGTCCTGGTCGCTTCGATCGCCACGTGCTGGTCGATCGCCCCGATGTCCGTGGCCGCGAAGCGATCTTGAAAGTGCATGTGCAAAACGTGAAGCTCGACGAAACCGTGAACCTCAAGGAAGTCGCGGCGATCACCTCGGGTTTCGTTGGCGCCGATCTGGCGAACCTGGTGAACGAAGCCGCACTGCTGGCTGCTCGCAAGGGCAAGACGGCCGTCGGCATGAATGAGTTCAACGAAGGCGTCGAACGCGTCACGGCCGGTCTCGAAAAGCGGCAACGCATCATTCACGAGGACGAAAAGCTTCGCGTCGCGTTCCACGAATCGGGACACGCGCTCGTAGCCTACTGCCTGCCAAACACCGATCCCGTGCACAAGGTCTCGATCATTCCCCGCGGGCTCGCCGCCCTGGGCTACACATTGCAGCGGCCCGAGGGCGATCGCTACTTGCTCACCCAAGGCGAACTGGAAAGCCGCATCCAGGTGCTGCTGGCCGGCACGTGCGCCGAGGAGATGACCTTCGACGATGTCTCCACCGGCGCTCAGAATGACCTGGAACGTGCGAGCGCCATCGCCCGCAGCATGATTATGGACTATGGCATGAGCAGGCTTGGCCGCGTGAACTTCCGCGAGAGCAATCGCAGTCCGTTCCTGGCCGGGAGCGGCGACATGCAGCGCGAACACAGCCATAGCGAGCAAACCGCGCGCGAGATCGACGAGGAGGTGAAGCGAATCATCGACGAGTCGTTCGAGAAGGTGCGACAGATTCTGGAAACGCGGATCTCGTCGCTACAAGCGCTTTCAGCCCAGCTAATCGAGAAAGAGGTCATCGACTCCGACGAACTGAAGCGGATCATCGAGGCCAATTCGCCCAGTCCTCAGATCGTGCCCGGCACGACGACCGAGCGCAAGCGATCGGTCGCCGAAGGAACCACCATCGAGCCGGGCGATCAAGCAGGCGAAGCGTAATTGCCAATCGCGAACATTGACTTGAGTCTTAAAAAGCCCGGGGAATATTTCCCGGGCTTTCTTTGCGCTGCCGAGCCAATCGCTATTTCTTAATCACGACTTTTCCGAAATGCGCTCCGCTTTCCATATACCGGAAAGCCTCGACCACCTCGGCGAACGGGAACACGCGATCGACCACCGGAACGAGCTGCGCCAGACCAATCGCGCGGTTCATTGCTTCGAACATCTCGCGTGAGCCAACGAAGATTCCCTGCACGCGAATGCCGCGCATCAGGATCGGCATGGGATTGACCTGCCCACCGCCCGTGAGCACGCCGATCAGGCTGATCTGCCCGCCCGCGCGGACCGCCTTCATCGATAGCGGCAGGGTGCCGGCGCCACCGACCTCAATGACGAAGTCCACGCCACGGCCGCCCGTGAGCTCCAGCGTCTTCTTGTCCCAATCGGGCGACGTCTTGTAGTTGATGCCGTCGGAAGCCCCCAGTTCGAGCGCCTTGGCCAGCTTCGCGTCGCTGCTGCTCGTGGCGATCACTCGCGCTCCGTGCAGCTTGGCGAACTGCAGCGCAAAGATCGAGACGCCGCCGGTGCCTTGCACGAGCACGGTATCGCCGGCCTTCACGTGCGGAACCAAGGCCTGCCAGGCGGTCACCGCGGCGCAGGGCAGGGTGGCCGCCTGCTCGTCACTTAAATGCGCGGGCACCGCCACAACGCCCGCTTCGTGGATGGCGACCTTCTCGGCCAGCATGCCCGCACCGCCGCCGCCGAGCGCGCTCTTGGCCTTCTCGTCGTCGATCTCTCCGCAGGTCCACTTCGGCATGAAGCAACCGGCCACGCGATCGCCAACCTTCCACTTCGAGGCGCCGGGCCCCAGGGCAACAACTTCGCCGACGCCGTCCGAAAGCGGCACGGCCGGCAGTTTCAGTCGCGGGTTGTACTGACCCTTGGCCATCATCAAATCGCGAAAGTTCAGCGACCAGGCCCGCATTGAAAGCAGCGCCTCGCCCGGCCCCGGTTGTGGTTCGGAGACATCGGTGAGCTTCACGTTCTCGAACCCAAAGGCCTCGATTTGGTAGGCTTTCATGTTGGCTGATCCTGTCGATGGAAGGCTGTAACCCAGGTCCGGGGAGAACTCTCGCAGGGACGCGGCGTTATCATTTAACAGCGGGGTGCAAAGGACTGCAAGAATTCGGGGAGAGAATAAAGAGTAACTGAACCACGGAGGGCACGGAGGAACACCGAGCGAAGGAAGCGTAAGTGAACCACAGATGGACGCGGATCGACACAGATGAAGACAGAGCCAGATGCAGAAGTGCTATCCACAAATCTCACAGATGACACAGATTTGAAGAAAGAGGTTTTGTCGGGCGTGGTGTCGTTGTGCCGTTGTGGTTGATTTGGTTTTTGGAGGGCAGGAAGAAGAATGCAGAACCACAACGACACAATGGCACGACGAAGGAGCAGATTGGATGCAGGTGCTGCGAGCCGGTTTTTGGACTCATTTTCTTTCAATTGTCTTCCACCCTTTTTTTCTCTGTGAACCTCTGTGCCCCCTGTGGTGAATATGGTTTTTCGGGTTCGGCGCGCGGAAGGAGACAGAACACTCGCAGCAAGGTTTGGTGCCGCAGCCTTCGGTCGAGCCGGGAGATCAGTTTTGGTGAGCTCTGAGAGCTCGGTTAGACAAGTGATAAAGTCCGACGGCCATCGACCGAAGGCTGCCACACGCGGGGCGCTACCGACTGCAGGGACGTTTCTTGGTACAAGGCGTCTCATCCTTGCCCGCACCGCCGAGCGATTTCGAGTCCGCTTATTTCCGATC
>Ga0169931_10015849_pt1 | contig 10052 bp, 13 predicted proteins | sample Kivu_15m_20L_FD_129675 | JGI IMG/M metagenome (GOLD analysis project Ga0169931, IMG submission 129675) | Freshwater microbial communities from Lake Kivu, Western Province, Rwanda to study Microbial Dark Matter (Phase II) - Kivu_15m_20L... | ecosystem: Environmental > Aquatic > Freshwater > Lake... | reverse complement strand
GTGAGGGGTGTGGGGTTGTGGTGGTGGGTGGGGGGGGGGGGGGGGGGGTTGTATTACTACATTTTTTGCCTATCACAATTGCAATCGTTTTTTTTCTTATCATTATTGGCATCGTCCACGCAATTGACATCCGGTGCTCGATCGAAGACAGGGAACTTCTGTTGTCTACAAACCTTCAGAAACCACATCCTATTGGTAGGCTAATATACTCTCCTCAGTCAGTTAAAGTCTGAGTTGAATGATATAAAAAATATGTAATAACTGAAACGTCTACCATGAAATATCACAAAGCCAAAGATTCCCACCACTGCTACATGATAGGAATAATGAATAATGACTCAAGGGTTGAGCGACATCATTCATAAAAAAAATTTTCATCATTATCGAGTACCCAATGACTGTTGGAGATTTTACTGTCTTGTAAACTTGGTTGGAATGTTGACATGAACCGTTGGAATACTCGAGTTACTAGCCACTATCTGAATTCAAAATTTTCACTAGATGAAATTCTTTGTGTGAGTTGGTGATTTCATAGGATGCAAAGTCAGCGTTCATAACACCTTGGCCATTTTTGCGACATATGGTTGATGTGATCGTGGACGACGATTCTTACATACACCCCCCCATTTGAAGTTACCCTCAGTATATAAATTATCCCATTCAATGCTTATCTCGGAGCATCTGGTCTCTCGTCTCTCTTGCATAACTCATTAGAACGAGTGCCTTCTTTACATTTAATAGAAGTCTTGCAATATCAATCAAAGGACAGGGGAGGAGATGATGACTGATGTGTCCCTTATTGTGTCTTTTTGTCTTTTGTCCTCCTGAACATTCTATAGCAGTACCTACGTACACACTGTACGTAGGCAGAGAGGCTGATCGCTTCTGTACATAGGTATTTAGATGCAGTTTTTCTTCTCGATACTATAAATGAAGTCTCTATAGATCGTACTCTCCTCCCTCCATGAAAATCCACAATGATGCTCGACTATAAGAACCCATCATTGACAAAACAATATCGTAATGCTATACCGTATGTAGTAGGTGCCTTTCTTCTTGTTTGGATTTTCCCTTCTCTTCTTGTCCAAAGATGGGGTGAAGTGGGTGAAGTAATATCTCCCGTGAAACAACCGCCCATCCGAAACAAATCGAAAATTCCTGTCCTTACAGCTATACCTCATGAATCTAAATCTGAAGCTTCCGCAGTAAAGTATCTACGAAAATTAGAAAGCGTGATTTCACAACCTACGAGTCCATGGCAGTTGGAAGTTATCACACCATCCACTCAAAAAAAATTTATTCTTAAGAATGGTAAACAGTGTCATGATAATTTAAATCCAGTCTATGAACATTTCCTTTCTAATGGCATGACAAGCATGGCCTTGGAATTATGGAAATATTGTAAAATGGTACTCGAGCTAGAGGATCATCCCACCATTGCGTACATTGACTATGAGTCACCCTTACTTACAACCTTTGTGGATATTTTTGACGTGAAAGATAATTATGCTGTAGTCGGGGATGATCGATATCTTTCTACAAATATGATACATGGGGCTGTATTAATAATCCAAAAAGATCAAAAAGAGATTCTGAAACAAATGATATCCGCGGTGGTCGATAAAGATGTAAATACACTCAAAACCGATCCTTTTTTCATTTCTAGGACGTTATATAACTTAATCTACGATACGAGGGTTATTCAGAAATGGAAATTATTAGTGCAAAGATGTCATATTGATTTAAGAAAGAAAATCGATATGGATGCAGATGGTAATGACGAGTCGACATTTTTTAAATGTCCCCTGTCACATCAGTATTGCTGTGAAATTCAAGCACCTGTTTCAAAAGAACAACCACACTATCCTAGAGCTGTTATGATGACTACTCACTTTGTTCTACCCCAACCTTTACGACCCAATTATGATCAATCACCTAAACCATATGCACTTCATCGAGATGCTATACAAGTCGTCCCCTCCAAGGTATTGCAAGGTGAAACACCGTTTATTGTTACATTACGAGATGATACATCTGCAAAGAGAGGAGGAGGAGGAGGAGGCAAGATGAAAAATAATCATATGAGTGCTTATCATCAATTGACAGAAAAAAAGTGTTTAACAAGGTGAGACTATATATATATATGAATTTTTTTCTCTCTCTTCATCATGGAATTAATGACTAAACATTCAAAACTTTTGATTTGATTATAGTTTCAAATTATGTAAAAAATGTCTAAAGAAGATGAATTCATGTACCTCTTGCCAAAAATTCTGTGGTTGTTTCTGTGATATGGTTTGTACGGTGGATATTCCCCAGAAGCAAAAAGGTGCTGTTGCGATAATTTCACCACCACCTCATAAACGTGATCCTAATCGTCTCATTCCACGTATCATTCATCAGGTCCGTACTCTTTCACATATATCATTAATTTACCTTTATCTATGATATTAGCAATGATTTTTCATTCTTTGATGATTCTCATTAAAATACTAAGACTTGGTTCGAGAGCATTGATAAAAAACGCCAGTGAGTGATTACACGTTTATCTCATGCAATCTCCATTTTGATTGTGATGATTATGGAATTCTCAACTTCATATTCTCAGTCCTAATAAAAGCAGAATGATTGAGACATGGAAGAAATCCGGTTGGGAATATAAGTTTTACGATGACAAAGATGCTGAGGCGTTCCTTTCATTACATTTTCCGGTAGAAGTAACTGAGGCTTTTAATGCAATTATTCCTGGGGCGTTCAAAGCAGATCTATTTCGATATTGTGTTTTATTCATTTATGGAGGTGTATATGCTGATGTTGATACGATACTGGAATCATCTCTTGACTCGGCTATCCTTTCGGATACTGGGTTTATGATTGGACTCGATAGCGTGAGTTTACTCTCATTTGAATTGGTTGTTAGAAATCACTAGTAATTGTAGGCTCATATTTATCTCATTCTTTGGATGCTTCTTAAGCCTGGCACTATGAGTGGTCATAGAATGTGCTTATGGAATGGTTTCATGGCTACGGCGCCGGCGTAAGTAATCTTGCACTGCAAAGCTTGCCCTTACATATAGATATAGTCTAACGAAGGTTCCTTGGATTCTTTAGACATCCGTTCCTCGCAAAAGTGATTGAAACGGTAGTTAACAACATTCGCAACCGTTTTACAAGCATTGATATTATGAATACCATGTGTCCTGGTCCATTGGACTTTGATACTTTGCTGTCGTATGATCTTTTGTTTACAAGTTGAGTGTGTACTTATATTGTCTCTATCATAATCAATAAATAACTCATCCATGTGCGTCTAACCTTTTCTACTTTGTCAGCCGGTCCGTGTATCTTAGGTGCATCAGTTAATCGAGTCCTTGGTCGCCCTCCGCAATCGCCGTTTGAGCCTGGTACTCTTTCTTTTAACTCAACGACTTACATTGGGAAAAGTTATATCCTGAATCAAAACAAGAGAGACATGGGTGCTCATCGATTTACATGGCTGGAGCGTAATCTGATTGTTGTATCGACAGACCATCCGAACTCCGCTGATAAAAGTGACAAGTCGCGTCCTCATTACAGCAAGGCAAAAAAGGACGTCGCAGTATTCGGTGAAGAAAAATTATACGTCGATATGAATGCTGCGAATGAGGAATTTACATTTATTCTTTAAATAATAGTAATAGGAACAAAATGTATGCTACACGCGACCAGTTCTTCTAGCCGGCCTGGTTTTGTTTTGTTGCTGTGAATTATCATCATCAATTCTGCTTTCATCTTCCTCCCTTGGACAAGGCATTAACGCCAAAGGTATTCGAGGTAGTTGAGGTACTACTACCGTCGCACGCGCATTGCTATCATCACCATTCATAAATATCTCTGATGAATTTTCTCGATGATCCCTGTTTTCGTATGGGTTCTCCCGAATCTCGCGACGGATTTGCGAGTCGTTAAGTGGTGTAACTTGTTTCTGACTCCGATCCGATTCAAGTTTTGCTGCTAGGGATTTGTCGGGGACAATGGTATGTGCCAGCTTTGTCGTTTCCGGTATAATAGACCGAGGGACGTTTTTATGCTCATCAGATGAAGCGAAGCGGTTTATATTTTCTGGTTGACTATTTTGTCTTTGATTATTCGGAGACTGTGTAAGAAGCCGTAGTCCACGAATAAGGCCTATAGGTAGATGAAACGTCAGACATGTGATAAAAATCACCCCTTGTCTTTTGAACTACGTGTTTTCTTACCTTTATCACTATTACCGTATCTCGCCTTCAATTCATCGATTACAAGGATGAAGGCCTTATTAACAGCTCCTTGATCGGACATGTTTCTTCCTATCGGCATCAAGTCTGCTGTTATTAATATTTCGCAAGTTTGATGCGATGTTGCAGATATTTTTACCTTAATCAAAACAGCAAATCCACGCCTCGGCATCTTTTCATTCACTGAGAAAGAGAGTTCCGATGGATCGTCAACATCAACAGTGTGTGTCTCTGAGAGGTTGACTTTTTGACCATTGCGCATCCTCGTGAATGTCACAGTTCTCAAAGCTCCAACCATAGTACCAGACGTAATGTGCTTGAGTTCGGATTGATTGTTTTCCATTACATTAGAAGTACCATTAGAATATTCCCAAGGAGATTTGACGTAGTCAGTGTCACCCCTATCTTGTTCCCATTTTCGAATAACAGGTGAACTTGAATCAAGCAATAGGGCTCGACAGAGCGGCAACGGCATAGGAAGCGAAGTGACCTCATTCAATGCTTGCACAATCGTCACGCCATAGTCGAATCTTTGATTGATATTCGAAGCATCGATTGCCACGGATTCCACGCGATCAGCCATGTGAGAAGGTTTCTCTTCAACAATGTGAGACTTCTTCACTTGAGCTTTCCCATTAATATGATCTTCACTAGCAAAAGTCGTCGGCGCAGGTTTCTGTGTAGAATATACACCAAATGCTGACATCGGTTGTCCTCCTCTTATACCGAATCGAGCTGTTTCTCTTTCTATAAGTAGCTTAAGTCCGCAAAGTAAGATTTCAGCTTCTGCGACAGTGTTTGTCAACAATAAAAGGGATTTCATTCTTGTGATTTCTTCTATGTAAATTAACTTGCAATGTTCATTATCATCTTCCAATTTGGGGATCATGGGACCCTTGAAAAACATCGTTAATAGCGAAAAATCTTACGATATCTAAACGAGGCTTCAGAGGAAATCACTTACAGCAGGATTTAACTTCATCACAGTTATATCTGTTAATGCCATCGAATGAATGCTGGAGAGACGAACCTTTTTCAGCATCCGTCTTGATCCTCCCTAACCGACAGGAAACAGAAATCCCAGGAAGAGAAAGACATGATGAGTCTCAGTGCGGAGTCATTTAAACATGCATTAAGTGTAAAGCTTACCACTGTAGCATTTTCTCCATCGCCTATTGTAGTATCGTCGCCATCGAACCGCATAATATCATCAGAATCTTGTTGGCTCCTTAGAGACATCGAGAAATCACTTTGATCATCGATTCCCGTTACTCTTCGGGGTATTGATACGCCATCATGAGGATCTTCTGATGATTTGGCGACCAGCCCAAGTTGCAAGCTACCAACTTCGGGAAGCATTAACCAAAGAGTTCTTCTCTCCCTTTTCGACTTAATAGCGCCGGCGATTGAAATGATTCTTTGGACTGATACTCCACCGTACAAAAAACTCTTAAATTTTGTTTCAAAGATGGAAAATTCTTGAGCGTCGTCTTTACCAAGATTGTCAAAAAATGCAAATTTATGAAGCGAGTCACCGTTCTCGGTTAATCTATTCATCGCGAGAGTGGGTCTATCACATCGCCACTCATATTTTACATCATCTCGTAGTATTCTAGGTGGGCGTGGAAGCCTCATGATTTCATGGGTGAACTCAACACTTGAATAGAAAATGAGTAACTGAACACAATCGTTTTATTTATAATGTCAGTTTTTTCGTGACATCTTACCTGTGCAGGGCAGCATAAAGATCTTCAGCCTCTGGAGGAGTCGGTATCGTACCAGTTAATATCTCCCTTGCAGTCACCGATTTCCCAGCCATAAATTTGTAAATTCGATCATTCACGTCATCCCGTGTGAAAAACTTTTGCCCTTCAACCGACATTCCGATATACAGTCCTTGTGATTTTGCATATGCTACTATTGTTGCGACTTCAGTTGTGTTCTCAACCATATGGCTCTCTATTTCCAGTCGATCAGCACTAGATAGACAGATAGTATCTCTCAGTGATGCGGCTCCATAAGCTTCTCGTCCTAAGCCGGCTATAGCGGCACCAATATTTCCTCCCACGGTAAAGTTCCCTCCGCGTAGAAAATGCTCCAACGCCTCTTGTTTTTGAATGACAAATATGTAATCAACAGTTTCTACTCCAAATTGGATACCAAGTCCAAGGCCACATGCTCCAATTGCAGAGGGAGCACTCCATGTACCATCCGGAAGCCGAGCTATAACGATACCTGTTCCTGCATGTACACTAACACCTAGTACAACCTTCGAAGTTCGGATGAATGCCAGGCCCAACGCTTGCTGAACCATTCCTCGTATAGTCTCAGCTTCAACGTCATCGTCCCCTCCTTGACTATCGAGATCAGCCCTTATCTTAACTTTCAAAGATGCAATCAATTCGACAGTCTTTTCTTCTATAGGATCTAGTGGAATAATTTCATCATCATAGGCCTCATTAACTACACTTTGAGTAAAAGATGCAACTTTTTTCGATGTGTGTAAGTGCGGAAATTGTGATAAATTATTAGGGTTGTTCACAAGCCCTCTTGACGCTGTAGGATTGAAATACTGCTTGGCGTTTTCCATAATTTCATCCCATGCATCTGGCTCAAATTCACTATCTATAGTAGGTGCTAGCCTTCTAATAAGGTTAGCAGCTCGCTCACATTCATCATCAAGGCGAAAAGTTGGAGTATTTATAGGGGACAGACTTGCTATCCGTTTCCTAGTCCTTCGAAAAACGAGAACGACAGGATATAGCGCCTCATCGTCCAAGGATGAAGGCATCCAACCTCCATCTGTTTGTTCAGCGATTTGATTGGGTACATATCGACTTAAAATCCGTTGTGTTGTAGATTTGACATCATTAGATATTGATACCGTTTTTCTACCTCCATCAGAGCTCACCGATGAGGGACTTTCAAATATCGAATCGTAAACTCCGGTCAGCCTATCCAAGGCGTTTGTAGAAAAATTCCTTGGAACAATAGAGCAGCGCTCGAATAGAACTCTCATTTCATCATATGATGTGCGACTACCACCGCGTTCACACTCAATGGCATGGGATATAGCCTTACGATCGTCCTCTTGTAGTGCCTCTAGCTTTCCTCCCGCTAGAACTAAAGCTAATTGAACACAGTCTCTGGGTTTTACCCCAGCAAGTGCTGCGTCCGAATCTGGATCAACTGTTCGAACATAGGCTCGCTCATTGACCTCACAAAAGGTCATACCCAACTCAAATTTAGACGATATGAGGCTATTATTGTTTGAATCAGCCGATGTTCTACGAGGTCGAAATATGCATGCAAAGGTAGCGCCTTTACCCGGATCATCTCCCAGCATGAAGTGACCATAGGCATCGGATATGGAGTTCTTCACGTCATGATAGATTCGTGAGAGCATCGACATGATTTACCTTGACTGCATGAATGTAATTTTTACGAGGGCTTGCAATGAGCGACGAGCACAGCAAACAACGGTTCATCATTTATTTTTTACAGTATGTTGTACTGTACTGCGTTCGAAATACTACAGTATGTACTCTCGTTTCGCATACATACTCTGACTAGTAGTATGTAGGTCCAACTGCAGTGTTATCTCTCACAAATAATAATTTTTCCAATTCATCTAGAAAGGAAACATGATCAAATGATCCTGTGATGGGAATGTTATACAGTTAGTAAATTCTTAGACCCGGAGCATATTGATCTTGATTTCTCCGTACTTCTCTTATTGTGGCATCATCTGCCACTGAAATATCCTCCCAGCTAGGAACACTGATATTATCCCTTCTCTCATATTTATCTGAAAGCAATGTCTCGTGGTCATATACACTACCAATATCAGATGTGCCTCTTTGTCTTCCTATTGGAGAACCCGCGGAGTCATTAACCGATTCGGGTGATCGAGGAGTGTTTGTCAGCTGCATCGGAATTCCACTTTGATACTTGACCGCAAGCCAAGAGGCACGCAGTGTAATCATTATCATACCGAAAACACTGATACCAAGTAGTGTGGAAAAAATCCACATGAAATGTAGAGGATATTCGGTGCAAACTTCTTTATGGACGACATTGTCATAAATTGGGCCCAATGTTGCACAAGTTAACAATGAAGATGCGTCGGATATGGCCCGTGAAATATTAACCAGATTCGAGTGTAACGTATTAGTGTAGGATTGAATAAGATCATAGTTTGATTCAGAAACATTGCAAGATGATAATCCCTCGATTCCTGTAATATTCAGTGTTTGTTTAAAGCTACCAATCGAATTCAAAGTATCACCAACAAAAGAATGATCACTAGTTAATAATGAAAACGGCGAGGTGCCGTTGCATCTCTTAATAAATAAACGACATAAAAAAGCAAATTATGAGTTCATACTATCAACCTACTAAATCAAAACGAAGTGAAAATCTTGCCTTACATTAATAACATAATTGAAGCCTTCGTACAGTTTTGGATATCGCTGTGGGATCATGTAAATGGATAGAATATCACTAATAGTACTCCCAGGCCCATGGAAGCTTTTACCAGAGCAGAAATCTGCTCACAACGATTTGGTGAAGAATAGGTGGTACATGTATTCAACGTAAGATATCTTAAGTCACTTCTTTTCCAATTATACCGATACGGTCTCTCAGACTTACCTGAATTCATGACTAGTACAATACTTGCGGCTGAGCAACCAATCACAGAAAAAGCCACAATCAGAATCAGCGATGGCAATAATACCCATGTCAATGTACAGATAAACCATTCGCTTGTGCTTCGAGCCCATGACAGTATAGTTCCGACCATCATGAGAAATGTGATGATAATAGTAGTTATCGAATAAACAAGTCCATGCCAAGATTTTAGACCATACTTGTCAATATTCACCTTGAACATTTGGGTTCTTTTCGCAAGCTGCAAGTACAGTATTTAATGAGGTGTCAGAATACCTACACAAGATTAAGACCAACGCAAAACCCTACCTCTATGAAAACATTGTCACGTAAATCATAATAACTGTCAACCTTAAAACTAGTTGAGAAATTACTCAACTGAAACATAGTATCATTACGAAATTGATCAAATGTCAGAGGAGCGTTAATGGATGGACAAAATCGGGATGGTAATATTGCATCAAGGTAAACAGGAGTTATGATTTCGATTTGATTGGCATTGGCTATCGTTGAATCTGTATCATATATACCATAATCAGAAACAGTGAAAAGATCATTCCCCCGTGATTGTATTAAAAAGGGTTGAACTCCCCATACAACAAGAAGCACAGCACAAACAATCACAATAGTCGAGGAAAGAAGGAAAGTTGAATATACTTTCCGTGGAAGTCTAAACGAATGTATTCCTTTTGGATGATCAAGAATATTAGACTTGGGTTGTCTCATATGGAAACCAGACAAAAATCCTACTTTGACAGGACCCATGAATATGAAAATGACCAAAGCCAACGACCATAGAAAGAAAAATCCCGATATTATACCTGCGATGCAAATAGTACCCAATGCATATCTGTACGGATCTTGTGGATTGGCATATGATAAGAGTAAAGATATATCTAGAGTATGTCCGAATCGAGGTGAATTCCTGAAACTTTGTAACAAAGATGTCTAATTCCATATATATATACAGGAAAGAGTATTTGTCAGTTGGAAGAACGAAGGAGGTTTTAAGTGAGCGTAAACCTTTTTGTATGTGCCTCCATATCATCCAAACACTTACCAGAGTGTATTCGTAAGGTATATAGCCACTTGTCGACATAGGTGTAATGAATCAGGCTGTTGCTG
>Ga0169931_10015847_pt1 | contig 10052 bp, 10 predicted proteins | sample Kivu_15m_20L_FD_129675 | JGI IMG/M metagenome (GOLD analysis project Ga0169931, IMG submission 129675) | Freshwater microbial communities from Lake Kivu, Western Province, Rwanda to study Microbial Dark Matter (Phase II) - Kivu_15m_20L... | ecosystem: Environmental > Aquatic > Freshwater > Lake... | reverse complement strand
GGCTACGTAAAATCCGAGGTCTGCTTTGAAGCTCGTCATAGCTCAGTTTCATAGAGTCATTCCGGGATCGTCACAACTGACCTCATTTTATCTACTCGGACTAGATTCCGATAAGGTTTAGTGCTCCATCGTCGGCAAAGGAGGCCCCCACCTTAAACAACCCGGCAATGGTGACGGTGCGCAGACCCACTTCGGTGCGGACAGGCTGGCCCTGTTGGAGCTGCTCGATCACCGACTGGTAGTTGCCGCGCGAGGCCTGGTCAAACAGGACGTGATCGGGCAGGCGCAGTTCGGCCAACTGCTGGTTAACCAGGGGTAAATCAAAGGCAGGACGATCGGGATTTTGGCCAATTAGCAGCAGCGAGGTTTGGTTGCTGGTTTCGGGATGCCGCCACTGCACTTGGCCAATATAGACCCCATCGGTGGAGGCCACACCGGGCGCATCTAGGGATTGGTAAAGGCGACGGCGAGGAAAGGTTTTGAGGTCGCCAAAGCTTTTGGCCTGGGTACTGATTAACACCAGATCGGCGGCGACGGTGCGGGGATACTGGGTATTGGTTTTGAACAGGGCCGCCGCAAACCCCAACTGCATAAAAATCAGCACGTCGGCAAATGCAATCCCGGCGATTGCCGTCAACAGCCGCATGCGGTCGTGGTTAAGCTGCCGCAGTCCCAAAGGGGTGCGATCCTGCAATAGCTTCAGAATATTCGCCATAGCCCTAATTCCCAGTCTCAATCGTCACGGTCACTTGCAGGTTCGTCAGCCCGGCCACCCGCTGGCTAGAGGTCGCATCCAAACGCAGGTAGGCCTCTACCACCCGGGCATCGAGGTTGGCGGCGGGGTCTTCATCCACCACCCGCTGCTGACCGACCTGAAGCCCCAAGCGCTCGACAGTGCCCTGCAACGGTTCGGCCAAGGCTGCCGAAATGAGGGTGGCCCGCTGCCCTGGCTGCACCTGAGCGATGTCGTTTTGGTAGATCTCGGCCACCGCCATCATTTGCTGGGTTTGGCCCAGGGTGGCAATGCCCTGGGGGCCAATAGTCTCCCCCGGCTGGGTGTGAATTTCGAGAATTTGGCCAGCACGGGGCGATCTCACCTGGGTTTGATCCAGATCCGCCTCGGCTCTGGACATCCCCGCCAAAGCCGCCTGCACCTGAGCCTGGGCCGCGCTCACATCCACCGGGCGCACCTCAGACAGGCGATCCAGGTTGGCCCTGGCCTGGGTGATCTGCTGCTGAACGGTGGCCTGGGTGCGGGCTAGGGCAGCTTCGGCCTCTTGACGCTGGCGCTGGGCGGTGGTGTAGGTGAGCTGACGGGCATCGCGCTCGGCCACGGAAATGGCCCCGGCCCGGTGCAGCGATTCGTAGCGTTGGTAGTCGAGTCGGGCATTGTCGGCTTCGGCGCTCAGGCGGGCAATCGCAGCTCGCTGAGTATTTTCCTGTCCCACTAAATCTGCCTCCAATCGGGCAATTTCTGCCTGCTGGGCCTGGATTGCTCCGGTTTGCGCACCTGCCTGCACCTGGGCCAGCTGAGCCTGGGCAATGGCCACCTGCTCTTGGACCTGCAAGAGTGCTGCCGACCGTGGCCCAGCGCTATCCAACACCGCAATCACCTGGCCTGCTTCCACCACATCCCCTGCCGCAATCAGCAGTTGATCAAGGCGACTTTCCTGGGTGGCGGTGGGGGCAGACAGGGTAATCACCTCTCCCTCCGGTTCCAGCCGCCCCAGGGCCGTTACCGTGGTGATGGCTGGAGCCGATAGGGCCATCTGAGCTGCCTGTTCCTGGGCCAATTGTTGCTGCCAAAGCCGCCAGCCCATCAGACCGCCCAGCCCCAGCACCGCTAGCCCAACCACTGCTACAGATCGCCACGGCCACTGCACCGATCGCTGTTGTTGCCATACATCCATCGTCCTTGCCTCTGATGCTTCTGTGATCGGGGATTTGGCCCACCTATACCCATCTCGTGGGTATAGCTTGTCCCTGTTATACTTTTGATTGTACGATACAGTTTAGTTTTTTAATCTGTACGGTACAGTTTAGTTTTAGAATTGAGCCTGATCCCATGCCCAGATCTCCTTCCTCCGAGGCCCTCCCCAGCGATCTGGCGGTAGCGTTGCAAAGTGCCCTCAGTTCGGAACGCTCCGCCAAGGCCAAGGCCATTCTCACCGGAGCCTTTCTGGTGTTTACCCGCCAGGGGTATTCTGCCGCCACCATGGATCGCATTGCCGCCGCCGCCAAGGTGTCTAAAACCACCCTGTACAGCCACTTTCCAGATAAAGAGGGGCTCTTTACCGCCCTCATCCAAGACCTAACCCAGGCCAACCGACAGCTGGTGTTTCGGCTGCTGACCAGCGCCGATCTGCAAGCTCCCCCCGACCAAGTACTGCGCCAGATGGCCCGTCAGATTATCAACAACATCTCCAGCAATCCACCTCTGCTCACCCTAGTGCAGCTCATCATTGGCGAGTCGGAGCGGTTCCCAGAGCTTGGAAAAACCTTTGTACGCGAGATCCAAAAACCCATTCTGGAACAGCTCACGCTTTATTTAGCCGCCCAGCGCCAACTCCCTCTGGCGGATCCAGCCATGGCCGCGCGGGTGTTTGTGGGCACGCTGGTCCACTATCTGGTGGTACAAAAACTGATGCACGGGGATGAGATTATCCCCATCGAGCGTGATTACCTTGTGGAGGGTCTCGTGGGTTTACTGATCCCAATGCAAGCACCGGGATAGGCAAGAAGCTTAGAGTACTCCAAGAAATAAAGCATCCATTAACGCTAGAGGGGCAAAGTCCATCATCTAAGCGGGAGAACAAGACTGATCCCTCCTAATCTAGTGGATGATTATTTACTTGGACTACTCTTAGTCCTATGGCCAGCCTCGCTGTGCCCCCGATCTCCCCGGTCTGGGCCATCTGTGGCAGGCTGAGATCACGTTCCCCTCTGATTGTGACCGCATGTCAACATCGCCGTCTTCCTCCGCTGGGCCTCAGCGCTGGGTGGTGCAGGTTTGCCAGCATCGCTCGTGCCAGCGCGGCGGTGCGGTGGCGGTGCTGGAGGCGTTTCGCCAGTACCAGAGCCCGCATATTGTGGTGGTCGAGAGCGACTGCATGGGGCAATGTAGTTCTGGCCCGACGGTGAAGGTGATGCCTGGACACACCTGGTACTGCCGCCTGACCCCCGAAGATGTAGCGAGCATTGTGGAGCAGCACCTGGGGCGGGGAGAATGGGTGCGCGATCGCCTCCATCCCCGCTTTCACCCCCCGGAAACCCTCCCGTTCCCCCCATCCGTCGATAGCCCTTAGCATCGTTCCCTGGGGGGCGTGACGCAAAGCGACGACGCCCCCCAGGGAAGGAGTTCAGGTTTAGCGCTGTAGTTGAGCGATCGCCTCAGCGGGAGGGCGCACCACTCGGCTGGCCAAACCCAGCTTTTCTAGGACAAGAATCGCCCACCAGGTGACGTCAATCTCCCACCAGCACCAGCCCGCCGGAGCAACGTTGGGGAAGGCGTGGTGGTTATTGTGCCAGCCTTCGCCGTAGGTGAGCAGCGCGGTCCACCAGAGGTTGCGGGAGCCATCCTCAAGATGAAAGCGGCGCTTGCCCCACATGTGGGTCGCTGAGTTGATCAGCCAGGTCGAGTGCCAGAGCACCACAATCCTGAGGAAGCTGCCGTAGATCAGAAAGGACCAGCCGCCGAGGGCAAAGAGGGCGATCGCAATGGGCACTTGCAGAAGCAGAAAGTAGCGATCGAGCCAACGATAGTAGGGGTCGCGGGCAATATCGGGGGCATAGCGACGATAGATCTGCCCATTAAAGATCGCCGGGTTGCGATACACCATCCACAGCATGTGGCTCCACCAAAACCCGCGACTGGCGGCGTAGGGATCTTTTTCGGGATCTTCGGTATAGAGGTGGTGCTGGCGGTGGCCCGCCACCCAAAAGATCGGCCCACCCTGGAGCGCCATCGCCCCAATGGTGGCCAAGACGTACCCTAGCCACCGGGGCACCTGAAAGCTGCGGTGGGTGAGCAACCGGTGATACCCCAGGCAGATGCCAATACTGCCAAATAGCCAGTGTAGGGCCACCATCACCCCCAGGGCCGACCACGAAAAGAACCAGGGGGCCAGCAGGGCGACGCCGTGAATGGCGGCCAAAAAGCCCACCAACGTCCAATCCAGGTCTGCCATTCCAGGTTTTTGGGGGGCCTGCTTAATCGGGGCCTGCGTCAGTGGAGTCGGCTTAATGTCCGGATCAATCGATAGTGTCATAGCAAATCCTTCTTGCTGTAGGGTTGAAACCGCCCGCCTAGGCGACTAGCCTGAGAGGGTGTTTAAAAAGTCCAAGAGCGTCTCAGGTTATCCCTAGGTTCTAGGCTAATGTCCTCAAAAATCAGCGTTTTTGCTGTCTCTTGGTGGCAAATCAGACCTAGAACAACCCTTTTCAAACACCCTCTGACCAAGGCAACGCTAAAAGCCCTTGCCCGACTCCTTTTCAACCCCCAGGGGAGTGACCGGAGCCTTGTGCAAGTGTTGCTTGCAAATTAACCATAGCAAACCGATCGGGTAAAATGCAAGTGTTGCTTTCTCTTTGCCATGACAGCCCAGCGTAAATCGGCCCGGCAGCGCCTTGTAGACGCCGCCTTTCAGCTTTTTTCCAGTCAGGGCGTGGGGGCTACCACCACGCGCCAGGTGGCCGATCTGGCCGAGGTCAACGAAGTCACGCTGTTTCGTCAGTTTGGTAGCAAGCATGGCTTGCTTGCTGCCGTCATGACCGAGGCCGAAGTCCTCACGGGCCCAGGCAGCTTTAGGCTGGTGGCCCAGGGCCAGATCCCCACTGGCCAAGCCCTGGGCGATTTTCTGGCCCAGTGTTTAGGAACCCTCGATCAGCTCTCGGAATTGGTGCGATCGGTGATTGGTGAAGCGGGGCAATTTTCCGCAGACAATAGCCAGGCCATGGGGCGAGGGCTCCAGACCATTCGAGACTTCATGGCGGAGTACCTGGAGGCGCTGCTACCCCAGGGCGAGCCCCCTAGGCTTCCCCCCGAGGAGATGGCGGGGTTGGTGATGGCCCTGCTGCTGGGCTACGCCGCCATCGACAGCACGACCGCGAGTGTGACGGCTGAGGGTATGGTGGAGCACCACAGCCCCTGGCCGAGCCGGACGGCCTTCATCAATAGCGTGGTGAGTTGGCTACTCAGCCTGGGGTTCCAGGCGGCGGACACCGAAGTCTCCCGCGAGCAGTCTGGTCAGATGGTCACCCCCGATCCCTGGATCGACTTACCCGCGCCGGTGGTGCACCACATTTTGCAGGCGGCTCGCAAGGCGGGCACCCAGACCTACGCCCTGGTCTATGTGCTGCTGGGGGCCGGGGTCGCCGCCGCCGAGGTGCCCCTGTTAGCCCGCGCCAGTGCCATCTACGACAATAGTCAGCACATTTTGCTCGTGGGCCCCCAGCACCGCCAGGTGCCCCTAAATCAATGGATTATGGGGCAGCGCTACGGCACCTACGCCAAAAACCCCCTCACCCGCTGGCTCAAGAGCCGCAGTGATACGTCACCCGCCCTGTTTTTGGGGCCCGATGACCAGCCTATTACCCCGTTTAGGGTGCGCCAACTGTGGGCCGAGGTCACCGCTGCGATCGCCTCACCCACGGGAATGCCCATGACCGTAGAGCAGGCTCGCACCACCTGGTGTGTCGAGATGCTGCTAAAAGGGTTGAGTCGTCAAGATCTGAGCCTGCTCAGCGGGCTGCCGATGGATCAGCTCGACCCCCTGGTGCAAAAGGCCCAGGCGCGATCGGCCCTAGCCCAGGCCCTTCGGCTCGATCAACAGTCTGGAACCGCCGCTGGCAATTTGGGCAAGCCCACTGAGCCGACCGCTACGGTCAATGAATAGGGGTGGGCGAAACGATGATAGAAGCCGATGAGTATCTCTATAAGCTCATTACAAAGTGGGGTCGTGAAGGATATGCAATACTTAGGACATGGCTTTTGGTTAGTTATATTTTGGAGATATAGCGGTTCTCACTCGGATGAGGTACAGGTCAATTGCCCAAGTCTATGAGTTCCAAGGCTTCTCTCAGTCGAGGTGTACCTCATGCGTTCAGGAACCGCTATAGGTGTCGTACCATTTTGCCACAGCTCGTATTCACTGAGATCAACCTCTTCATTCCAAACGATGCCATAGCCCCCAGGCAGCTCTTTTTTGTTTGGATAGATTTGATTTGATGATGTGAAGCTACTGAATATTAGGACTCTATTGCCTGATTAGTTTGTTGAATAAGTTTGGCGAGTTTGCTGTCAAAAGTGTAAACCTCTTGCTGTTCTATAGCGTGATATGCCCAGAGTAAAGTGTCTACAAAGTCCAGCTTACTTGTGCTGTAATAGTCAAGTGCGGCAAGAAATACCGAAGATTTCTCCATGACAACCAATTCTTCATGCAACAAATTGCTTAGCTGTAGCTGGATCTCTTCTCGATCAACAGCATAGACCTTTTGAAGCAGATACACGACTTCACAAGCAACCTCTAGCGTTAATGTTACTGCCTGCGGTTGCTCAAGAATTTCCGCTGACTTTGGAGATAGTTCTGCATGATCATCCAAAATGTATCGCAGAATGACGTTGGCATCAACGACGCTCATGTTTTTCACTCACAATTGCTTGCCATACGTCTTGTTCTTGAGAGATTAATTCAGGCTTAGCATAACGCTTCAAGCAGCCGCGTAAACTCTTCTTTCTAGCGACAGGTTGAATATTTTTTGGCATTTCCACAACTTCAATACCCGCTTCCTGTGCTAACTGTGCCAATATTAGTTGCACTAGCCGAAACTTGTCGGGATGGGAGAGAGTGGCGATCGCGGGCAATAATTCTGTAATTGATGTTGACATGGTGATAATCCCCTAGATTTAATTGCTCTCCTATTACCTAGGCCTAGGCCACTTGGCCCCTAGCTCACCTGTTGATAAAATTAATTAGTAGATGAACTAGGGATTTGATGATGCCTATTCGTGGATCGAACCATCAAGATCGCACATGATACTATAAGAAATCCTTGCACCCCTGAGTTTTTTACTATGGTCTATCACCACCGAAATAGAACGTACCATCCTTCACAGCCAAAGTATTGAAATGGACTTTATGTTCACACTGAGGACAAACGGCACTTGAGCATTTGTCAAGATACTCATCGTCAAAGCTATCTAAATTGAGATTAACAGAGGGACGATACCAATCTTGATATTGATGCCCACATTCGGGACAAATGATATCGACAATCTCAGGCGGCATTGTCATTTCGTCATCCCATCATTATTCCAAATTGAAAGAACTAGATCTTTGCTAATTTGTCCAGCACGAAAGTCTGAAACTCCTTCAAAGAATCTGTGCCTTGCCACGTATTTCTAAAGGCTTCGAAGGAGTCGAAGAGAAATGGTTTTCCGCTCTGATGCTGTAGATCAACTCCAAGCACTTCCTTGGCATGAGGAAGAGAGGCCCAATCAATATCCGGCTTCCACCAAATAATTTTCACGTAGCGATTAGACCATTCACCTGTTCCGAAGAACTGCTCATCTAACACTTCAACAATGTGCGTTATCTTCGCATGTTGCTTTAGAGCAATCAGATCCCCTACATCTAAGCTTGCAAACTGTTCACCTCTAAAGCCCAAAGGGAAAATAGTGGTTGCGCCATGATCAATTACCTGAAGACCAACCTTTTTCATTTCCTCAATCGCTGGGGGGGTATATGCCCAATAAAATTGGAAATCCGCAGGAGGGGTGACCACCTTAATCCATTGCAGTCTAGAAAAGTCCATTTCGTGTCTTCCTTTTTTTGAATTACGTCTTTGCGAGTTTGGAAATTCAATGCCAAAGTCACAAGAAAGTTCTTGCTCAATTTTCTGGAGCAATTCGTAGTTAATAGTTTCAGTTTCACCACGTTCTAGTCGATACCAGTAGGTTGGTGAGATGTCTAAACGCTTACAGATTTGAAGCAAGCTTCTATCTGCATTACGCTTAACGGCATCTTGCCTAGCGGCTTTGATCTGCTCGTGCAAATTGGGACGATCAACTTCCTGAACTTTCCTGACTCTCATGAAGAACCTAAGTCGAGTTTTTACTTAGCTCCATGACTTAAATCATAGACTGTGAACCAATGGTTGTCAATAACTATTAGTTCACAGTCTGAAGCCATCTTGGAATTGAGGCCCTAATCCACCCCCTCGATTGGGGCAAAGCCCTGGCGCTGGACGTTTTCACTGACGTGGCGGGGCTCGAGAAATTGCAGTAGGTAATCGGGCCCACCGGCCTTAGAGCCCACCCCCGACATCTTGAAACCGCCGAAGGGCTGGCGGGAGACGATCGCCCCGGTAATGCCCCGATTGATATAGAGATTGCCTACGGCAAACTCGTTTTGTACCCGCTCGATGTGGGAGGGCGTGCGGGAGTAGAGGCCACCGGTCAAGCCATAGTCGGTGTCGTTGGCGATGCGCAGGGCGTCGTCAAAATCCTTCGCTTTGATCACGGCCAGTACGGGGCCAAAGATTTCTTCCTGGGCGATCGCCGCATCGGGCTTCACATCGGTAAACACCGTGGGGCCCACGAAGTAGCCATCGGCGGGTGTAGGCATCTCCAGGGCCAGGGTGGCTTCGGCCTTGCCTTTCTCGATGTACGCTTTAATGTTGACCTGGGCGTTGGCGTCGATAACGGGGCCAACCTTGGTGCTGGGTTTTAGCGCTTCCCCTACGTTGAGGGAGCGGGTGGCTTCCACCAGGCGGTGTACAAAGGTGTCGTACACCGACGCCACCACAATGGCGCGGGAGCAGGCCGAGCACTTCTGGCCGCTGAAGCCAAAGGCGGAGTAGACCACGCCTTGGACAGCCTGATCCAGATCGGCGCTTTCGTCGATGACGATGCCGTTTTTGCCGCCCATTTCAGCAATCACCCGCTTGAGGTGGCGCTGACCCGGTCGCCACTGAGCAGCTTCAGCATAGATGCGGCAGCCCACCTCGCGGGAGCCGGTGAAGGCAATCATGTGGATATCGGGATGATTGACTAGGTGAGCCCCCACGGTGGAGCCTCGGGCCGGCAGGTACTGGAACACGCCGGGAGGCATACCGGCTTCGATCAGAATTTCCGCCAGCTTGGCCGCGATCACCGCCGAGTTCTCGGCGGGCTTGAGGATGGTGCAGTTGCCGGTGACTAGGGCGGCGACGGTCATCCCCGTGGCGATCGCTAGCGGAAAGTTCCAGGGCGAAATCACCACCGCAATACCGCGGGGGAAGTAGCGATAACGGTTGGTCTCACCCGGATAGTCGTAGGCGTGGCCCCTGTCGAGCCGCTCCATTTCGTCGGCGTAGTAGCGGCAAAAATCGATCGCTTCTGAGACTTCGGGATCGGCCTGACCCAGAGGTTTGCCGACTTCGTAGACCATCCAGGCATTGAGCTGATGGCGGCGCTCCTCCATCAGCTCAGCGGCACGGCGCAAAATGGCCCCCCGGGCTTTGGCCGGGGTGGCGGCCCAGGCGGGAAAGGCGGCTTTGGCAGCGGCGATCGCCCTATCTGCTTGCTCCTGGCTGGCCAGCCCCAGTTTCCCCACCAATTCCGCTGGCTTAGAGGGATTCACCGAGTCCACCGTCACCTCCGTATCGACCGCCTCGCCGTTGATGATGGGGTTGTAGCGCTGGCCGAGCTGGGCGTGGACGGTCTTGAGGGCGGCGATCGCCTGGGATCGCTTCGTCGCCACCGCAAAGTCTATATCGGCCGCGTTGGGGAACGGAACGACATGGGGTTCAGGCTCTGCGCCCTCCCTGTCCTCCGCCGCGAATTCTGGGGCCGCCAGCAGGGTCTCTAGGGGTACATCCTCCTGGTTCTGTCGCAGGAAAGAGCTATTGGCAGTGTTCTCCAGCAGGCGACGGATCAGGTACGACATCCCCGGAATCAGCTCGCCGAAGGGAGCATAGACCCGGACCCGGTAGCCTTGATCCGCCAGGGTTTTGGCCAGCTTGTCGGCCATGCCGTAGAGCACCTGGAGCTCAATGTTGCGGCGGGGGATATT
>Ga0169931_10015846_pt1 | contig 10053 bp, 7 predicted proteins | sample Kivu_15m_20L_FD_129675 | JGI IMG/M metagenome (GOLD analysis project Ga0169931, IMG submission 129675) | Freshwater microbial communities from Lake Kivu, Western Province, Rwanda to study Microbial Dark Matter (Phase II) - Kivu_15m_20L... | ecosystem: Environmental > Aquatic > Freshwater > Lake ... | reverse complement strand
TCATTGTCTCTCCAGAACTTAATCTTTCTGGAGAAGACATAAACTTACTTATTAATTATTTACACAAAAATTGGGTGGCTTATTATCGACTACCGAAGATCGTTTTATTTTTGATCTGTGCTTTTAGTGGGGTTTTTCTGGCGGCTTTTGTTTATTGGGCAAGAATTTTAGTATTTTTTGGATTGCTGGTACTTGGAATTCTGACTGGCCAAATAGCCTATAACGCGTATAACCTGCATCTAGAGATGATTCCAGCCATGATCTGCCTGGTAGGAATTTTAATTCTATCTAATCTCTTTGATCTTAATTTAATAGCAATAAACCGAAAAGAAATTTTTAAATCCCAAACTGAAAATAACCCCACCATAAATGAATTTAGCCAAATCAGCTTATCGACACCTTTTTTAGCACCCAGTGAGCCCGCTCCAGCACCGATTCTGGAAGGTAGCTTCTCAAAATCCAAATTGTTTTTGGAGCTTGAGGATCATTTTGAAGATATAGCCTTGCAATTCCAAGAAAAAACTCTCAGGTCTGTAGATGCTGTCCAGGAGAAGATTTCAGAGCTTTTAGAATCTACCGATATTGCTGATAAAGACGCTATAAAAGTAAGCTTGCTCAGACACGGGTTTGATAATTTAATAGAAGATATTGATGCTATTTTATTTAATCTTGTACCTTTCAAGTTTGAAGGAGAGCAAGGATTGATAAATATTATCGAGCTTTACGCAAGTAAGATTTTTTTACTCAGCAAGGGCAAGCTCCAAATCGGCATAGAGACTGAATTTCCCGTGCTTAAATTCGAAAAAAACCAAAAAATAAACATCTACCGCATTTTACAAAAGCTTGTAGATCTAATCAGGGAAACTAACTCAGACAAAATAGGACGCGGACTAAATATCGCAATCAATATTAGCACTTCAGCAGAGGATAAACGCATACTCAAGTTTAGAATCAGCTACGAAGGTAAGACTATCGATCAAGAAGATACTAGTAATCTAAAGCTCAATGAAATCTACCAGCGTGTGACTGCCTTGCCAAGCTCCAGCTTCACTATCAAAGAGCGCAGTCTAGCCCAAGGCTCTAGACAGCTCACTAACTATATTGAGTTAACTACTCCCAAACCCGCTCACCTACTGGGTCATAACCATAACCCCATAGATTTGCTTAGAAACTAATGCTTATCGTCTGATTTAGCATCTTCTTCTGATTTTTTAGCTTGCAATTTTAGCTTTTCGATTTCGGCTCTAAGCTCTGGATCATTGATGGAATCTAAATCTATAGAGTCAAGAGTTTTAAAATTAAGTTTAAAAGAAAAAATTCCTGTCATATAAAGAATGGTTACAATCGCACCCCAGAGCAAGCTTGCTTGCCATAAATCAATACTCATATCGTGCTCTAGTCGCGCACCATAAATAGAGTTCCAAATAGATTGAATTACAAAACTAGGCAAAATCAATACAAGAGTCGCCAAAACCACTAAAACTAAAATCCCGAAAAAATTAAGTTGGAACAATTTCATCTGGTTATATTTTAACAAATTTTTTTATGCCTAAATGACAAAACCCTCAGCCAGCATATCTTTTAGATCAAGAATTCCCAAAGGGATTTTTTGATTATCTACGACTACCAAACTTGAAATACGATAAGATTTCAAAATTTCAGCCGCCTGACTTGCTAGTGTATCCGGAGTAATAGTTTTGGGATTAGTATTCATAATCTCAAAAGCTAATTTTCCGAAGACTTGAGCCCCAAATTTTATTTGTGCTCGGCGAAGGTCTCCGTCAGTAATTATTCCCAAAATCTGTCCGTTTTTATCGGTAACCACGGTAAACCCAAGAGATTTTTGGTCTATCTCTTGGAGGATTTCTTGTAAATTAGCTCCTGAGCTAACTGTAGGGATCTCGGTGCTACGCATGATTTGTGATATCTGAATAAAACTTCTGCCCAAAGACCCCAAAGGATGCGAGCGAGCAAAATCATGTGCTTGAAAATTCTTAGCCTTCATCAAAGCCACAGCCAGAGCATCTCCCATCACTAGAGTCGCTGTGGTCGAGGAGGTGGGCGCAAGATCCAGCGGGCACGCTTCTTGAGTGATCGGCGTCAATAACACAGAATCTGAAACCCGCGCCAGCGCACTATCCTTGCCAGCTGTGATCGAAATCAAGGGCACTCCAAGTTTTTTGATGGCAGGTAAAACTTTTCTAAGCTCATCAGTATTACCGCTAAAACTTAAAGCCAAAACCAAATCGTCATTTTTTAGCATGCCTAAATCACCGTGCCCCATTTCTGCTGGATGCACAAAAAAAGCTGGAGTCCCGGTGCTAGCCAGAGTCGCGGCGATCTTAGCTCCGATATGTCCTGATTTACCCATACCAGTAACAACCACTCGCCCTTTAACTTGCAAGATTAGCTCTACAGATTTTTCAAAACTTGAATCTAACTGAGATTTAACTAAGCTTAGTGTCTCGCTTTCGATATCAAAAACCTCGCGAGCGATTTGCAAAGAACTAGTCTGTTTATTAGTTTGGAACATAAATACCAGCTATATACTTACATTTTAGCATTTTGCGTATTACAATGCCTTTATGGCTGGGATAAAGCTCACAGAAAAGTTTACAGAAAACACCCAATACGGGCTTAAAAACAAGCTCAGACCGGTAGAACTCAAAAAAATTGACTCTAATCTTTTTAGATACCAGCTAGAGCATAAAAACGGTAAAAAAGTTTATTTATTTATTCTGGGTCTAGGAGATAAAACACTTCGCTTCCATTATAGTTTTAAATCCACGTTTGAGCTAAACATCAATCCCCATCTAGATTTTGCAAGTTTTGCATTTAATAATTTTGAATATCTTCGCCAAGAAAAAGATTTTTTAATAACTAAAAACCTAAAAATTGAATTTAGCTTAGATCCTTTTGGGGTGCGGGTTCTAGATGATAAGGAAACTCTTATCAGCCAAGATGAGCCAGGGCTGGGGTTTTGGTCACGAGCGCTTGAATACAAAACCCAAAAACCTCAGTCAGCAGAAATTCGCTGTTATAAAAAATACCAAGAATTAACAGCTCCGCCAATTATATACGGGCTAGGAGACAAGACGGGCGATATAAACCGCTGGGGGAAAAGGTTTCGCAATGCTCCGCTAGACGCGCTAGGGTATGACGGCGAGTTTACTGATCCTCTTTATAAAGACATTCCTTTTTTTATTCACTTGGAGCCCAGCTCTAAAAAAGCTCACGGAATATTTTTTGATAATTTTAATGCTAAGTTTTTTGATTTTGGTAAAGAGCGCAAACCCAGTCCCTATTACTATTTCGGGGCTGAAGCTGGAGAACTAAATTATTATTTTTTTTATGGGCCTGATATAAAAACTATCACCAGTGAGTATCTGAATCTAACTGGCAAACCTCCAGAACTGCCAGATTTTTGTTTTGGATATTTATCATCGGGCATGTCATATACCGAAAATGATAGTGACCAAACCCAGTCAGCAAGCGAAAAATTACTTAAGTTATATAAAAGGTTTCAAGCTAATGAAGTGCCCGCGACCGCTTTTCATTTATCTTCTGGATATATTCAAGACTCAAACGGGCTTAGACAGCAATTTATATGGAACCGAGAAAAATTTCCTAAGCCACTTGAATTTAGTAATTCCGCGCGAGCGCTGGGAGTCAATCTTTGCGCCAATCTCAAGCCTGTTTTACTTCTAAGCCATCCTTGGTACCAAGAAGCTAAACAAAAAAAATTATTTATCCAAAAAACTGATGGTGAGGATAGTATCTCGATCTGGGATTGGTTCCGTAGCACAGCGAGCGATGAGCCGCTAGTAGTGGATTATTGGGGCGGGGCGGGAAGCTATCTGAATTTTAAAAATCCTGCTACTCAAACTTGGTGGAAGGAAAAAATAAAAACTCATTTACTTGCAAATGGCATTTATGGGATTTGGAATGATAATAATGAATATGAAATTTTTGAGCCTCACTCTTGTCAAGGATACGAAACCGAAATGGCGCTCATCATGTCCAAACTCGCTTACCAAGCCAGTCTTGAGGCTCACCCAGAAAGAGCTCCTTGGATTTTAAGTCGATCTGGTTACTCTGGGATCCAAAAATATTCAGCAAGCTGGGTCGGTGATAACTACACTAGCTGGGAATCTCTCAAATACGATAACGCCATTCTTGCTTCTTGCGGGCTATCAGGCTTGATCCATATGGGCGTAGATATCGGTGGTTTTTACGGCCCAAACCCAGACCCTGAGCTGTTTTTACGCTGGATCCAGACAGGCGTATTTAGTCCAAGGTTCTGCATCCACTCCTACAAACCCACTCCAAGCGAGCCCGATATGTATAAAGATTCGCATCCAGAGATATTCAAGCTAATCCAAAAATTCCTAAAACTCCGCCAAGAGCTCATCCCTTATATCAAGGATGCTAGCAAGAGAGCCAGTGAATCAGGCGTGCCTATTATGCGCCTTACGGTTTATGATTTTCAGGACGAGCCTGAGACTTATAATCAAAGTTTTGAATATATGTTCGGAGATAAATATTTTGTAGCGCCCATTTACCAAAGCTTGCAAACCCAATCTATCAGAAGCTTTTATCTACCCGGCAAAAACAAAAAATGGCAAAATATTTTTAGCGGAGAGATTTATGATGGTGGGGGATTTATAGAGACTGAGGTGAGCTTGGAGAAGATTCCGGTTTATCAGGATCTGGATTAGGTTTTAATGCCTCTAAAAAATCTGGTTTATTAAGTTTTGTTTTTAAATAATCAAGAAATTTTTCAAAAATGGAGTCATTATTAATACCTTCTTTTATGGGAATAATAATCTGAGTTTTAAAAAAATCTAAGACATTTTGAGTCTTAGCTGGATCTGAAACATTCTTACCAAAAAGCTTGTTAAAGTAAATAAAAAAATCAGATAAAATTTCATCACAAAAAGAAAAATCACTTTGCTGAGCTAGATACTTACCTAAAGCTAAAGAACTATTTCTTATTTGTTTTAAGTAATGAATATCAATATTTCTAGGATATTCTCGAAGCCCATAATCAAGAAAAAATCTATAAAAATGTTGGTTTTGGAAACCCAAACTGGCAGGCACAACTATTATCTTGCCACAAATGGCTTAATTTAGCTCAAAATTTTTATTTTTTGAATGTTTTTGGGTATAACTCTAATAGCCCATCCAGGGTTTTAACCTAATTTTTTCTTATGCGTCTTGAAAATCGGCTTGATAAATATAATTTTGACGAGAGTTTTGATCTGGTTATTATTGGCGGCGGGATAAACGGAGCCGGGGTCGCAAGAGATGCGGCCGAACGTGGGCTAAAAGTTTTGTTGCTCGAAAAAAATGATTTTGGTTCGGGCTGTTCCGCGCACTCGACTAGATTAGTTCATGGCGGGCTGAGATATCTCGAGCATCTTGAGTTTGATTTGGTAAAAGAAAGCTTACACGAAAGAGAAACCTTACTTAGAAATTATCCACATTTAGTAAGTCCGCTTAGATTAATGATTCCTGTTTATGCCGGCAATAAAATCAAGATGTGGAAACTTAAGCTCGGAATGCTTCTCTATGACTGGCTTTCAGCAGGTAAGTCTCTGCCAAGTCACCAAGTCCTAAAAGAAAACCAACACAATCTAATAGAAGCAGGGATCGAATCATCAAATTTTTTAGGGGCCACTTTTTATTATGATGCTCAAGTTAGTTTTGCTGAGCGGCTTGTACTAGAAAACATTCTAACTGCCCAAAGCAAAGGTGCGATTTGTCTTAATCACTGCGAAGTATCAGAAATAATTTGTTCAAAAGTTCACGGCAGCTATCACGCTCAGGGAGTAAAATTCAAAGACCTACTAAATAGCAAACGTCCTTATTCTGTTTTTGCCAAAAATATAATCAATATGGCCGGCCCTTGGGTAGATAAACTAAACAATCGCCTAAAAGAAACTAATAGCTTTCCAATTTTAGCTAAGCTTGAAAGGCGCATCGGCGGCACAAAAGGCAGTCACATTGTTGTAAAAAAATTTCGCGGAGCTCCTTATGAGTTTGGGATTTATAACGAAGCCAAAAGTGATGGAAGACCATTTTTTATTTTGCCTTATAAAATTGGTATGAACGATGAAGTTTATTTGATAGGGACTACTGATATTTTTTTAGAACCCGGTGAGGATCTAGACTCTATCGGTATTAGTCAAAAAGAAATCAATTATTTGCTAAATGAAACTAATGAGCTTTTTCCAGATGCACATCTAAAAGAAGAGGACATCTTAAACACTTACTGCGGTGTAAGACCCCTACCGCCCACCAAAAAAGGCAAAAACGCAGGTGCTGTTACCAGAAGACATTTTGTGATTAATCATAATAAAGAACTTGTCGATAATTATTATTCAGTCGTAGGCGGCAAGTTAACTACTTTTAGAAGCCTTGCTAAAGAAGTCGTTGATTTATTTACATCTAATAGATGCTTTACTGACAGCCGAAACACAGTCGGCTCGCAGTATCCAAGCTATTTAAATTTTTATGACTATATAAAAGAAATCACAAAAGAATATAGTCAAAAATACGATATCGACGCGCATAGTATTTTGCATCTGTTGATGCTCTATGGAACTAATACCTCTAAAGTACTGGATCTCACTCTAGAAAATCCTCTGCTAAAATCTAAGATCAATAAAGATTTTGAGGATATCGAAGCGCAAATTGTTTATGCAATTCGCTATGAACAAGCTTACACAGTAGAAGATATTTTGCTAAGAAGAATAAGTATCGGACTAAGCACTAATAAATTTGATCGAGATATCATCAAAACCATTAGCTATCACATAAAAGAAGAGTTTGATCTACAAGGCAGGAACCGAGATAAATACCAAGAAGAGGTTTTGATCAATGATTTTAACAATTGATGAAGGCACTAGCTCAACAAGGGCACTAGTGATCGACCAAGCAGGAAAGATACTCGGAATCAAGCAAAAAGAAATCCAGCAAATCTATCCTAAGCCCGGGTGGGTAGAACACGATCCAGAAGAAATTTGGCAAGCTTCCTTAAACTCAGCTAAAGAGCTAATTACAGAGCTTTTAGCCTCAAAAAAAATCTCCAAATCCGATATAAAAGGCATCTCAATAACCAACCAAAGAGAAACCACCATCATCTGGGATCCTATCACGTCCAAGCCTATTTATAACGCTATAGTCTGGCAGTGTAAGCGCACTGGTGAAATCTGCACCGAGGTGAAGAAAAATACCGTATTAAAAAATCTTATTAGCTCTAAAACTGGCTTACTGATTGATTCTTACTTTTCTGGCACAAAAATAAAATGGCTTCAAGAAAATATTATTAAAGCCAATTCTGCACTATCTAATCAAGAATTATATTTTGGGACCATAGATAGCTGGCTGATTTGGAAGCTCACAAATGGAACACAACATCTAACAGACAGCACTAACGCTAGTAGGACTTTACTTTACGACATTACTACAGGATCTTGGTCACAAGAGATCATATCCGCTCTGGGACTGAGTTCTATCAAATTGCCGCAAGTACAAGATTCTCAATCAGATTTTGGGTTTAGTAATTGTTTTTATGATTTACTCGACAGAGAATTGCCGATACTAGCTGTAATTGGTGATCAACAATCTGCTCTTTACGCTTATAACAACCAGCCCAAAATCACATACGGCACTGGGACTTTTGCACTTGTCCCGCTTAAAAGCCTAGAACCCTGTCCAGGACTGCTTACTAGTGTCGCTTATAGTAAAAACGGAAAAATTAATTTCGCACTAGAAGCAAGTATTTTCATGGGCGGTTCTATAGTGCAGTGGCTAAGAGATAATCTAGGAATTATATCTAGTTCTTCTGAGATTGAAGCTATGGCACTGAGTGTTAGTGATAATGCTGGAGTTTATTTTATCCCAGCGCTCACAGGACTAGGAGCACCTCACTGGATAGAATCCGCTCAAGGAGCGATTTTTGGGCTGACAAGATCCGCCAATAAAAACCATATCGCGCGCGCTGGCTTGGAAGCTATTGCCTATCAAGTGGCTGATGTTTTTAAAATCTTGGATTTAAATTCTATTGAATATATAAATGTAGATGGCGGTGCTAGTAAAAATGATTTTTTGTTGCAATTTCAAGCAGACCTCATCAAAAAACCTCTCCAGCGTTACACAGAAACCGAAATGACGGCTCTTGGCTCTGCCAAAATGACTGGATTAGTCGAACTAAATTTACAACCACAAAAAATATTTGAACCCAAAACCAATCTAGATCAAGCTTATAAACAATGGCAATATTATTTAAATAAAATTACTAACTAGCGACAGAAGCACCGACAGCACGCTTTTTTAGATCAGCACCCAAATTAGCAACATTGTCATAATAATCAACCATTGATTTTTTTAATTCTAATTTAGCATCAGCGATAGGAGTGGCTTTGCCTGTGGTAATATCGACTAATTGCTTTGCTATATCTGCTGGCTTTCTAGCTAAAGAAAAATCAAATTTGGCTTTTTCAGGATCTATTGCTTGAGAGACCTGATCATCTATTTTAGCAAAAAATGTTTTTAGCTCTGGAAACAGCCTGGTGGCTTGACCAGCAAAACGATCTCTCATCTTCTTTAAACTTTTTGACATTTTATATAGCTCACTAGCAGTTAATTGTTCGAGATTTAAGCTTGCGCCAGCTACATCAAGTACTGAAACAGCTTGATCTTTTGTTTCATACATCGCAAAAATTTGCTTGGGTGTGAATTCTACTTTTGACTTTGCCCACAGCTCCTGGATCTGATCATCCATCAAAGCCACAAAAGGTCTCAGGTACCGCTTTTCATCCAAATTCTTATTTGCTACGAAGTCTCTATAATCATTTTGCAAGGCTTGAAACTGATCTGGATCAACCGAACCATGCTGATGTAAATCTTTTAGTTGTTTACGAAGATTTCGGCACTGATCTTGCTCTGAAATTGCTGATTTGGAATTTTGTGCTTGAAGTAACTGAGCGACAATTATGTCTCGCTCTGTTTGCTTATTAGAAAGCTCTGTTTTTAAATTACTAGCTAAACTTTTAATTTCACTGTTAGGCAGTTGAAGACTAGATTGCGGCCCAGATTTTACAGCCCTTTGCTGTAGTATAGAAGCTTGATCTATGCCTAAATATTTCATGAAATTTACTACATCTCAATTTAAAAAAAACAAATTAAGCTTTAGTTAAGGGCTCTATAGGTATTTGTTATAATCTTTAGAGTGCTTAGTCAGGAAAACATCTTTTATAACAGCGCAACTGAGTTTAAACCCCTAGCACATAGACTAAGACCGGATCGTATCGAAGATATAGTAGGTAACCTAAAAACTAATCAAGCTTTTTTGGCGTGGTTTAAAAACGGAATCAAACAATCGGCGATATTTTGGGGCCCGCCTGGAACCGGCAAAACCTCTATTTCTGAGCTCTGCGCGCGCCAGAGCAATAAAGAATTTATAAAACTCCAAGCATTTAATTCTGGCGTAAAAGATTTAAGAGATATTATTAACCGCGCAGAAAAAATTCCTAACTCGATTCTATTGTTTGTAGATGAGGTGCATAATTTTAATAAATCTCAGCAAGATATTTTGCTAAACGCCATCGAAAGCGGGATCCTGATCTTTATCGGCGCGACCACAGAAAATCCAGCTGTCTCTATTAACCGCGCGCTTCTCAGTAGAACTCTTAGATTCGAGCTTAAGCCACACACGCTTACTGATCTGGAGGCGCTTGTTGGGCGCGCTCTAAGCCACCAAAAACGCTCTATGAGTGGATCTGCTATTAGTTATCTCGCCAAAGCCAGCTGGGGAGATGCTCGTAATTTACTTTCTAGCCTAGAACTAGTAATTAATAGCACTGATCAAAACCCAATAGAGCTCTCTACTTGCCAAGATCTGATCGGGCGCAAGATTTTTGCTGGCGATCCAAACTCTTACTATGACTGCGTTTCAGCACTCCAAAAATCCATGCGCGGCTCTAGCGTGGATGGGTCGCTGTATTGGTTAGCTAGGTTACTTGAAGGCGGAGCGGAATTAGAAAGTGT
>Ga0169931_10015845_pt1 | contig 10055 bp, 10 predicted proteins | sample Kivu_15m_20L_FD_129675 | JGI IMG/M metagenome (GOLD analysis project Ga0169931, IMG submission 129675) | Freshwater microbial communities from Lake Kivu, Western Province, Rwanda to study Microbial Dark Matter (Phase II) - Kivu_15m_20L... | ecosystem: Environmental > Aquatic > Freshwater > Lake... | reverse complement strand
TGGAACGGTTTGGCGCCGCGCCACGGGCGTCTCCTCGTCAAAGCGATGTCATGATTGTAGCCGGGACGCTCACCAACAAAATGGCGCCTGCGCTTCGTAAAGTTTACGACCAGATGCCCGAACCACGCTATGTGATTTCGATGGGATCGTGCGCCAATGGCGGCGGCTATTATCATTACAGCTATGCGGTTGTTCGCGGCTGTGATCGCATCGTTCCGGTAGATATCTATGTTCCCGGCTGCCCACCTACAGCCGAAGCGCTGGTTTACGGACTTCTTCAGCTTCAGAAGAAGATCCGTCGTGAGGGGAGCATCGAGCGATGAGTGCGACCCCCTCGCGTATAGAAATGATGGCGGAGCTGAGGCAGCATCTCGAAGCAAGTCTGAAGTCCGTGATTTCGGCGACAATTTCCGGAGCAGAGCTGACTGTGCACGTGGCTCGTGACAGCATAGTCCAAACGCTTGCTTTTCTCCGCGAGGACAGCCAGTGCCGCTTCGAAACCCTCGTTGACTTATGTGGGGCGGACTATCCGACAGAAGCTGAACGCTTCGAGATAGTCTATCATATGCTTTCGATGCGGCTCAATCAGCGGATACGGGTCAAGGTCCGTACCGATGAGACCACCGCTGTTGACAGTGTCAGCGGCGTCTTTCCCGTAGCAAACTGGTATGAGCGGGAAGCGTTCGACATGTATGGGATACTGTTCTCCGGCCACCCTGATCTGCGCCGCATCCTCACTGACTACGGTTTCGATGGCTACCCGCTGCGTAAGGACTTCCCTCTCTCCGGGCGGGTGCAGGTGCGCTATGACGAGGCCCAGCGTCGCGTCATCAATGAGCCCGTGAAGCTGGTACAGGAATATCGGAATTTCGATTTCCTGTCTCCGTGGGAAGGCATGCAGTCCGTTATACCGGGCGATGAAAAGGCCGGAGGCCGGCAATAATCATGGCTGATGACGGCGTACATAAGTCAGACGATGTCGATGATCGTAAGTTCACGATCAATTTTGGTCCGCAGCATCCTGCTGCCCACGGCGTCCTTCGCCTCGTTCTGGATCTGGATGGTGAGATCGTAGACAGGGTGGATCCGCATATAGGGCTCCTGCATCGCGGAACCGAGAAGCTGATTGAGTACAAGACTTTCCTGCAGGCGCTGCCGTACTTTGATCGTCTGGATTACGTCGCGCCTATGAACCAGGAGCATGCCTACTGCCTGGCCGTTGAGCGGCTCGCCGGCATCGAAGTGCCTCGCCGCGCTCAGTTTATTCGCGTGATCTATTCAGAGATCGGGCGCCTTCTCTCACATCTTCTGAACGTGACCACTCAGGCGCTGGACGTCGGCGCTCTTACGCCGCCGCTGTGGGGTTTTGAACCTCGCGAGAAACTGATGGTGTTCTATGAGCGCGCCTCAGGTTCGCGCATGCACGCAGCATACTTCCGTCCAGGCGGCGTTCACCAGGATCTTCCGCCTGAGCTCGTAGAGGACATTCACAAGTTCTGCGATCCGTTCCTTAAAACCCTCGACGACATCGAGACGCTGGTGACTGAGAACCGGATATTCAAGCAGCGAAATGTGGATATTGGCGTCGTCTCCGTTCAGGAGGCCCTGGACTGGGGCTTCTCCGGCGTCATGGTTCGCGGCTCCGGACTTGCCTGGGATCTTCGTCGGGCTGAGCCCTATGAGGTCTACTCGGAACTCGATTTCAAGATACCCGTAGGAAAGAACGGCGACTGCTGGGACCGCTATCTCTGTCGTGTTGAAGAGATGCGCGAGAGCATCAAAATCATCAAGCAGTGCATCGATAAGATGCCCGTTGGCCCTGTTCTGCCCGAACACTCAAAGTTTGTCCCGCCGCGGCGTGCTGAGATGAAGGGGTCGATGGAGGCGCTAATCCATCACTTCAAGCTGTATACGGAAGGCTTTCGTGTTCCTCAGGGCGAAGTCTACGCTTGCGTGGAGGCGCCCAAGGGCGAGTTTGGCGTCTACCTCGTCGCTGACGGCAGTAATCGCCCCTACCGACTGAAGGTCAAGGCGCCCGGCTTTGCCCATCTTCACGCCATGGACCATATCTGTCGCGGCCACATGCTGGCCGACGTGTCGGCGATCCTCGGGTCGCTGGACATCGTATTCGGGGAGATCGACCGTTGAGCCACCGTCGGTTTCATCATCCTGAAGCGCACGAAGCGTTCCGTATTAACAATGCGGCTGAAGAACAGATCGCATGGTGGGAAAAAAAGTATCCCGCCGATCGTCGTGCATCGACGGTTATCCCTGCGCTATGGATCGTACAGAAGCAGAATGGCGGCTGGCTGTCGGAGCCAGCACTGCGGGCTGTGGCTGATCGCCTGGGTATGGCCTACATTCGCGTGTACGAGATCGCCACCTTCTATACGATGTTCAATCTGGAGCCTGTCGGGCAGTATCACTTCCAGGTTTGCGGCACGACGCCCTGCATGCTGCGCGGAGCCGATCGCCTGAAGGATTTCTGCGAACGCAAGATTGGCCCGAAAGGGCGTGTCTCTGGTGGAGGCAAGTTTTCCTGGGTCGAGGTCGAGTGCCTTGGCGCCTGCGTGAACGCGCCGATGATACAGATCAACGATTACTACTACGAGGATCTCTCAATTGAGGCGCTTGAGACAATCATTGATGATATCGCAGCGGGCAGGGAGCCTGCACCGGGGTCGTACACAAAGCGGCAGACCTCTGCCCCCGATGGGCCAGCAACATCACTGACGGACCCGTCTCTGTTTGATGGTTCACGAGCAGTTCCGCTGGGCGCCATTCCCAATGCGCCCAAGCCGTCCGGGACATGAGGCGCTCCATGGCCAAGTACCGACCGGGTCCGAAAATGACTGCATACCTCGTGCGCGAGGGTCTGCGTGAGACAGCCTGCTGGCTGGTTGGTGGCGCAGCCTTTCTGGTCACAGGTAATTGGATATGGCTGGCCTGCGGCGTTCTATGCGGGCTTGGGTTCAGTATTCCGGCGCTGATAACATTCGCCAGAGAGGCTAAGGAGCGGGACCGTGCTTCTCGATAAGGACCGGATCTTCACCAATCTTTATGGTCGCCAGGACTGGCGGCTTGAGGAAGCCAGAAAGCGTGGCGCATGGAACTCGACCAAGGAGCTCATGCAGTTTGGTCCTGAGTGGATATGTGACCAGATCAAGGCCTCTGGCCTGCGCGGGCGCGGGGGGGCCGGGTTCCCGACCGGACTTAAGTGGACATTCATGCCGAAGGTCGTGAAAGAACGTCCGCACTACCTTGTAGTCAACGCCGATGAGTCCGAGCCGGGCACCTGCAAGGACCGGGACATCATGCGCCACGATCCGCATCTGTTGATCGAAGGCTGTCTTATCGCTTCCTTCGCGATGCGGGCCCACGCCTGCTATATCTACCTTCGCGGAGAATACATCTTCGAGCGGGAGACCCTCGAAAAGGCGATCGCTGAAGCATATCAGGCGGGTTTGGTCGGCAAGAATGCTGCCGGATCCGGATGGGATTTTGATATCTTTGTACACCACGGCGCAGGGGCCTACATCTGTGGCGAAGAGACAGCTTTGCTCGAAAGCCTCGAGGGCAAAAAGGGGCAGCCGCGGCTGAAGCCGCCTTTTCCGGCAAATGCCGGCCTCTACGGCTGCCCGACAACTGTCAACAACGTTGAATCGATCGCAGTCACACCCACCATCCTGAGACGCGGGGCGCAGTGGTTTGCAGGCTTCGGGCGACCTAACAATACGGGTACTAAAGTCTTCTGTATTTCCGGCCATGTTGAGCGGCCATGCAACGTAGAAGAAGAGATGTCGATCCCGCTGCGCACGCTCATCGAAGAGCATTGCGGTGGTGTTCGCGGAGGCTGGGGTAATCTCAAAGCAGTTATCCCGGGCGGGTCGTCGGTGCCGATGATTCCCAAAGATATCTGCGACACTGTACTCATGGATTTTGATGCGCTGCGCGATGTTAAGTCGGGGCTTGGAACGGCGGCTGTCATCGTCATGGATAAGTCGACGGATCTTGTTCGCGCCATCGCCCGTATCGCCTATTTCTACAAGCACGAGAGCTGCGGCCAGTGCACGCCATGTCGTGAAGGGACGGGCTGGATGTGGCGTGTTCTTGAGCGGATGGTAAAGGGCGAAGCCGAAACGGCCGAGATTGATGTCCTTCTTGATGTGGCCTCTCAGGTCGAGGGGCATACGATCTGCGCGCTCGGCGATGCCGCCGCCTGGCCTATACAGGGGCTCATCCGACATTTTCGTTCGGAAATCGAAGAGCGCATCATGAACTACCGGCAGGGACGGCCCCTCGTGCAGGGTGCAACACTGACGGCGGCGGAGTAGCGGCGCATGACGGACACCGTGAAGCTCATAGTAGATGACGTCGCGGTCGAGGTTCCAAAGAACTTCACCATGCTGCAGGCCTGTGAGGCTGCCGGAGCGGAGATCCCGCGCTTTTGCTATCATGAGCGCCTGTCGATCGCCGGTAACTGCCGGATGTGTCTCGTCGACTGGGTCGGTGCGCCAAAGCCGGTAGCAAGCTGCGCACAGACTGTGGGCGACATGGCGCCGAAAAAAGACGGCTCTCCGCATGAGATCCGGACAAGAAGCGAGCGCGCGGTAAAGGCGCGCAGCGGAGTTATGGAATTCCTGCTGATCAATCATCCCCTCGACTGTCCGATCTGCGACCAGGGCGGGGAATGTGACCTGCAGGACCAGGCTATGGGATACGGACGCGTCGCTTCACGTTACAGCGAGAACAAGCGGGCCGTGGACGACAAATACATGGGTCCGCTCGTTAAAACGGTCATGACCCGCTGTATTCAGTGCACGCGCTGCGTCCGGTTCGCCGCTGAGGTCGCTGGAGTCGACGAGATCGGCCTTGCCAATCGCGGCGAGGATGCTGAGATCACGACATATCTTGAAAAGTCGCTCACCAGCGAGTTGTCTGGAAACGTCATCGATCTCTGCCCCGTCGGAGCACTGACGTCGAAGCCGTATGCGTTCAATGCGCGTCCGTGGGAACTGCGAAAGACTGAAACAATCGATGTGATGGACGCTATGGGGGCGGCGATACGTGTCGACGCACGCGGTCCCTCCGTCATGCGGATCCTTCCGCGTAGCAACGAAGAAATCAATGAAGAGTGGATCTCGGATAAGACGCGCTTTGTATGGGACGGCCTTGGCCGGCAGCGGCTCGATCGTCCGTTCATTCGCGACGGCGGCGAGCTCAGGCCTGCAACTTGGGATGCAGCGCTGACCCGGGCCGCTGGATTCCTGCGAGCGCCTTCAGATCAGATCGGTGTGATCGCTGGTGATCTGACCGATGCGGAAACGATGAAAGCTGTCCTTGATCTGAGCGCCTCGCTGGGGATCAGGTCAATCGATTGCCGCCAGGATGGGGCTCGGCTCGGTCTTGGGGGTGACGGAAGCCGGCTGCCGCGGGAATCCTACCTGTTTAATTCGACGATCATGGGAATTGATGAAGCTGACGCGATCCTCCTTATCGGCGTAAATCCGAGGAAGGAGGCCGCGGTGCTGAATGCGCGCATCCGCAAGGCGTGGCTGCGTATGACACCGATCGCCCTGATCGGCGAGCGGGTCGACCTGACTTATGACTACGCCTATCTCGGCGCTGGACCGGAGACCCTCAGCCAGCTCAAGCCAGGCAACGCCGTATATGATCAGCTGAGCCATGCCAGACGCCCACTTATCATTGTCGGGCAGGGAGCGTTGCAGCGACCGGACGGCGCTGCGGTCCTGCACGCAGTTTCACGTCTTGCGGCAGAAACAGGCGCTTTCAGAGACGACTGGAACGGCTTCAATGTGCTGCATACGGCGGCTGCACGTGTGGGCGGGCTCGATCTTGGGTTTCTTCCGAGCCACGGAGGTCGCGATGTAGCTGGGATTCTTGCGGGGGCCCGGTCGGGTGAGGTGAAAACTGTTCTTCTTCTCGGGGCGGACGAAATCGACCTGTCCCAGCTGGGAGCGGCAAACGTAATTTATGTCGGCAGCCACGGTGATGCGGGCGCGCATCGAGCTGATGTCGTCCTGCCGGCTGCGGCTTACACCGAGAAATCTGCAACCTACGTCAATACAGAAGGCCGTGTTCAGCGGACGCAGCGAGCAGTGGCGCCAAAAGGCGAGGCGAGAGAAGATTGGGCGATTATCCGGGCCTTGTCGGCATATCTTGATCGGACGCTGCCTTATGACAGTCTTACGCAACTACGCGAAAAGCTTGGTCAGGATCATCCAACCTTCCTGGGGCTTGATTTCGCGCCAGGGCGACATGCGTCCAGCGTCGCTCCGCCTTATGGAGCGTCCGGTTCACTGGAGCCGTACGGGTTCAGAAACGCTGTCGCCGTTTTCCATCTCTCAAACGCCATCGCCCGCGCATCGCGCACGATGGCGGAATGCGCTGAGCTTGCAGCCGGTTCCGTTACGTCCGTCGCGGCCGAATAGGGGGACATAATGGAGAACCTGTTCGTCTGGGGAGGCGGCGTCTGGGGTGGCATCGGCTTGGCTGCTCTTCAGATTTTGGCGCTTGTCGTCATCCTTCTCGTTTGCATCGCCTTCCTCCTGCTGTTTGATCGGAAGGTCTGGGCCGCCGTTCAGCTCCGCAAGGGACCCAATGTCGTGGGTCCCTTTGGTCTGCTTCAGTCATTTGCTGACCTTATCAAGTTCGTTCTGAAGGAAATCGTGATTCCTGCTGGCGCGAACAAGACTGTCTTCCTGCTCGCGCCGGTGATCACGCTCACGCTGGCTCTTGTTGGCTGGGCCGTTATCCCGGTAGCTCCGGGATGGGTCGTTGCAGATCTGAATGTCGGTATTCTCTACCTGTTCGCAATCTCATCCCTTGGCGTCTACGGCATCATCATGGGCGGCTGGGCTTCTAACTCGAAGTATCCATTTCTGGGCGGGTTGAGATCGGCCGCACAGATGGTTTCCTACGAGGTGTCGATTGGGTTCGTCATTGTTTCTGTGCTGCTTCTCGTGGGTTCGCTGAACATTTCAGATGTTGTGGGAAATCAGGAGGGAGGATTCTGGAACTGGCACGCATTTGCCTTCCCGACCGTCTTCATCATGTTTCCGATGTTCGTGATTTTCTTCATCTCCGCGCTTGCCGAGACGAACCGCCCTCCGTTTGACCTTCCGGAGGCCGAATCTGAGCTCGTTGCCGGCTATCAGGTGGAGTATTCATCCTCGCCATACCTGATGTTCATGATCGGCGAATACGTCTCAATCGTTCTGATGTGCGCCATGTTGTCGATCCTGTTTTTCGGCGGGTGGCACATGCCGGTCCCGATCCCCGGCGTGGAAGGACTTCCCGACTGGCTCCTGAGCCTGGGTGGCCTGTTCGTGTTTATGGCGAAAGTGACATTCTTCTTCTTTCTGTTCGCAATGGTGAAGGCGATTGTTCCCCGCTACCGGTACGACCAGCTGATGAGGCTTGGTTGGAAGATATTCCTGCCAACGTCCCTCGTTGCCGTCGTAGCTATCGGGGCTTATGCGACCTTCACAAACGCCGCAAAGCGCGACGGTTTTGAAGCGATTGACAGGGATCGAAACGGGAGCCTCGAGGCCTCAGAGTTATCTGCGGGATCGGTGACTGCTGCAGCTGATCGAGATGGCGACGGGGTTGTAACCTGGTCGGAATACCGGCTCAGCGACGTGAATTAGGAGGCGTTATGTCGATTGGTCAGGCCATTCGCGGAGCTTTGCTGACAGACTTTGTGTCTGCCTTCTTTCTCTCTATGCGTCAGTTTTTTGCCCGTAAAGCCACTGTCAACTATCCTTTCGAGAAAGGCCCCCTCAGTCCCCGTTTCCGGGGCGAACATGCTTTGCGCCGGTACGCAAACGGAGAAGAGCGCTGTATCGCGTGCAAGCTTTGCGAAGCGATTTGTCCGGCCCAGGCCATAACAATTGAGGCTGAGCCGCGGGAAGACGGGTCTCGGCGAACGACACGCTATGATATTGATATGGTTAAATGTATCTATTGCGGCTTCTGTCAGGAGGCCTGTCCTGTCGATGCGATCGTTGAGGGGCCTAACTTCGAATTCGCCACTGAGACGCGCGAAGAGCTCTATTACGATAAAGAACGTCTGCTCGAAAATGGCGATCGCTGGGAACGGGAGATCGCCCGTAATCTGGAACTTGATGCACGCTACAGATAGAAGGCCTTCTCGCATCTAAGTGCGAGTCGTTCTGCGAACCTGACTGGATGGCCCCTCGGGGCGGGAATTGACGAGGCGAAGAGGGAGCCGGGGCTGTGACGCTGATCGCCTTTTACATTCTCTCAACAATAGTCGTTGCGTCTGCATTGTTTGTGGTCGCTGCGCGCAATCCCGTGCACTCCGTTTTATGGCTGATCCTCGCTTTTTTCACATCGGCAGGTCTGCTTGTTCTTATAGGCGCTGAATTCCTCGCGATGCTTCTGGTCGTTGTTTATGTCGGCGCGGTAGCTGTGCTGTTTCTTTTCGTTGTGATGATGCTGGACATCGACTTCGCAGCCCTCAAGCAGGGCTTCCAGAATTACCTGGTGATGGGAATTCTGTTGGCATTGACGCTTCTGGCCGAGATTGGAATCGTGGCCGCGGCGGCAAACTTCGGCGACCCCAGAACATTTGATCCGAGCCCCGGAGCGCCTACCAACGCGGAGGCGCTATCGAATGTGCTTTATGACGACTACCTGCTGCTATTCCAGATGTCGGGCATTGTACTTCTTGTTGCGATGATCGGCGCCATCGTGCTTACGCTGCGCGCCCGGCCATCCGTTAAACGTCAGAACATTGCGCGTCAGACCGGGCGCAAGCGTAAAGACGCCGTCGAACTTAAGGACGTGCGCCCTGGACAGGGAATTCCCTAATGACTCCTGCAGAGCTCGGTGTCGGGCACTTCATGGCTGTATCCGCCGCACTGTTTACGATCGGCGTCTTCGGCATTTTTGTTAACCGCAAGAATATCATCGTCATCCTGATGTCGATTGAGCTCATTCTGCTGTCCGTCAATATCAATCTGGTCGCCTTTTCAGTCTTCAATGGCTCCATCATAGGCCAGGTTTTCGCCATGCTCGTGCTGACCGTAGCGGCGGCCGAGGCGGCAGTTGGGCTCGCCATCCTCGTCGTCTATTTCCGTAACCGCGGAGAGATCGCCGTCGAAGACGTCAACGTGCTGCGCGGCTAAGGGAGGATAGACAGTGACCTTCCAGGAACTCGCAGCGATCTTTATCGTCCTTTCGCCAGGTTTGGCGGCGGCAATAGCAGGCCTCGGTCAGCGCGTGCTGGGTGACAGAGGCGCTATGGCTCTCACGACGGCGATTGTCGTCAGCGCCGCCGCCCTCGCTGCCTATCAATTCTTCAATCATGCTTTTGCCGGCCCGGGACAGCCCTACACGATCGTATTATCCCGCTGGTTTGATGTGGGAACCTTCATCGCCGACTGGGCGATCCGCGTGGATGCTCTGTCAGTTACGATGATGTTCGTCGTCACGAGCGTTTCGGCGCTCGTTCATATCTATTCGATCGGCTACATGGCCGAGGACCCGCACAGGGCGCGGTTCTTTGCATATCTGTCTCTCTTTACATTCGCCATGCTGATGCTGGTGACTGCGGATAATTTCATCCAGCTGTTCTTTGGCTGGGAGGGTGTGGGCCTTGCGTCCTACCTGCTGATCGGATTCTGGTACCGTAAGGCGTCTGCCAATGACGCGGCCATAAAGGCCTTTGTTGTCAATCGCGTTGGCGACTTCGGATTTGCGCTCGGGATTATGGCTCTTGTTTTCATGATCCAGCCTGTCGCCGGCGTTGATTATGCCAGCTTCGGCATCACTGAGTTTTCATCGATACGGTTTGACACGGTCTTTGCTGTCATCGCTAACAACGCCCCGGTTCAGGTCGCCGGAGCTGCTGTCGCATTACCTGTTCAGGAAGTGACGTTTGACTTCCTCGGGGTTCATGTTTGGGGCCTCGAACTCGCAGGCGTCCTGCTCTTCATCGGTGCGATGGGCAAGTCGGCCCAGTTTTTCCTTCACACATGGCTACCGGACGCGATGGAAGGTCCCACGCC
>Ga0169931_10015844_pt1 | contig 10056 bp, 8 predicted proteins | sample Kivu_15m_20L_FD_129675 | JGI IMG/M metagenome (GOLD analysis project Ga0169931, IMG submission 129675) | Freshwater microbial communities from Lake Kivu, Western Province, Rwanda to study Microbial Dark Matter (Phase II) - Kivu_15m_20L... | ecosystem: Environmental > Aquatic > Freshwater > Lake ... | reverse complement strand
TTGGCAGTCACCCATCGGGTTCCTCGGTCAGTTCGACATGAAACGGCAGAATACCCCTGGTTTTCCAGGGTCTGGCGCAAATCATGTGCCGAAGATCGAGAGGTCATCTGGGAAATGCGGGACTAGACAGGACATGGTGATGATCGACGATCTCTACCAATCGGCACTTGGCACGCTCCAGCACCATCTTGATGAAGCCGGCATGGCTTACTCGCTTGATGATGGCGAACTGATCATCGGCGAGCACCGGCTCGGCCTGGCGATCAGCTTCGACGGCTGTGTCCCGCAAGGCGACCAGATGCTCGCCCCGCTCGACATCCAGATGCACGTCGATGGTGACTCGGGCGACCGATTCCGCGTCGGCACGCTGGGCGTCGGCGCCGATCCGGCCAAGGCGATTCAGGATGCGATTGCTGAGTGGCACACGCTGGCCGTCTGGCCGCTGATGAGTGCCCTGGGCGCGGATGTCGAAACCCGCCGCACGAACCCCAAGCCGCAGCAGGTTGCCGGCTGGGATCTGTTCCCGGGCCGCGTCGGCATTCGCGGCAAGATGCCCGCGGGCCTTTCGGCCGGAAGTCCGTTCTATCGTGCGCTACTCGAGCGACTCAAGCAGATCGCCAGCACGTGGGAACAGCCGCCGCGGTTTACGCTGCATTCGATGTTCGTGATGGCCACTTGCTCGAGCGCCGCCGAAGTGCAGGCCGCAGTCGACGGTCTGGTAAGCGAAGAGCTCATCGCCCTGCTCTCCGGCCTCCCCTGGCCCACCGGCCCAGACACCTATCTCTACAAGCAACTGTTCGTGTTCCGGCACGCCCCGCGAGAATGAGGTACTTGCACAAGGCGCGACGTTCGTCTATCGCTGCGACGGCGACCGCTGAATGCTCTACGGCGTTGGCATTGACGGACGATTATGGTGGTGTGCGAAAGTCCCCGCGGATTCGATTCGCGGGGACAAGCAACATATGCTCTTTGCCTCAATGGTGCCGTGAGTTAGTCCCATGATCAGCGAGCATCTTCCCTCATTGGGCCGCATCGTTCTGGTGCTCATCACCGGCTGGAGCACCTTGCTGTTGACGTTGGCCGCACTTTGGGCTGCCAACCCGCACGCAGGCTGGCTCTGCCGACTGGCCCCCGTTGCACTACTCTTGGCGGCGCTGATTCCAATGGGCTTGTTTGGTTTTGCCACTATGTTCGCAATTCAGGCCGTGGCCGTCGTCGCACTTCTAGCCGTCGTTCGGGCGAGAAATGAACCTTATCAGGAGGACTCTCGCGTTCGTGTCGTCAGTGCGACGAGCGAATTGCCGCAACGGCGACCACAGTTCTCGCTTGGCCAGTTGTTTGTCTCGCTGATGCTGGGCGCAGCGATCCTAACCTTGGTCCTGAGTGCACCCGATGAGGATGACGTCGTCGATTTTTCGGACTTCGCAGATTGGTTGCAACTGGGGTTGCTTGGTTTCGCGCTGGCAGCGGCTGCGTTGCTTGCCTGGATGCTCGTTGCCCGAGGCCGCCGGCGCCCCGTTGCGATGGCAGTCGCTGGTCTCTTTCTGGCGGCCTTCGTCGGCCGAAAAAGTGGTCTTGCCACAAGCCTTGCCACCCGCTTCGAGATCACCGATCTTTGGTTGCTCGCGTCCGTGTGGATCGTTTCGCTGAGCTTGGTCCTGTCCTGCTGTCTGTGGTTCCTTGCTAAGGCCGGTTGGAATTGGTGGCCGGGCCGCACGGCAGCAACTCGTCCACCGTCGAAACTTGCTCGGGTTACGATTGTTCTCATTGCCGTTGCGTTCACTCTGCCCACGCTCGATCTTGGCTGGGCAATGGTTCCTCCGACCCGGCCGACTGAACTCCAGTCGCCTCAGCCCAACGGATACGAGCAATTGGTCCACATCGAGGGCCAGATGAGTTGGGGGCCTGTTTTCGACATCGACCCCGAGGATGCCACGCCCAGTCAGTCCGAACAATTCGTGCGTGACAATCAGGATCGACTTCTGGCGCTTGACGCCGCATTGGATTTGCCTTCACAGGCGACAGTCTATTGGGAGGACACCTGGCAAGATCAAGGTCGGATATTTCGCAATCTGTATCATGCCTGGGATGTGGCCGCTCGAGCAGCGGTCGCTCAAGGCGACAGCGGCCGCGCGGCTGAGTGCCATCTATAATAAGTACACTACGTATGGGGAATCCCTGCGCAAATGGCGGGACCGGACTCGACGAGTTAATAGCGAATTCGATCGAAGGCCTGGCCGCGAGTCGATTGGCGGAAGATCTGCAAGTGCTAACCGACACGCAACTTTCGCAGGTGCAGCACGTAGCAGATCAATGCCTTCGAAGACGTGAACCGATTGAGACTGTTGTTGAGCGCTCGACACGTTACGAGCTAGTTACGGGCGGCTGGTCAGGTCGGTTATCGGCTTGGTTCGTAAGGCGTGGGCTCTCACCCGGATTTGATGCTGAGGTTGAACTTCCGAATCATCGTGCCAGACGCGACGCTCGACTGAACCTCCTGATCGTCGAGTGTGCTTTGCGGCGCTATTACGTCCAGCATGGCAACTACCCTGAGAAGCTTTCGGAGCTCGCGCCGGTGTTTCTCAAAAAACTTCCCCAGGATCCCTTCGGCGCCGGACCGTTTTGCTATCGCCGCACCGACACGGGATATCTTCTCTACAGCATCAATGCTAACCGCGTCGACGACGGAGGCATTTCAGTGGAGAACCGTCTGTACGAAGGCGACTTAATGTTGCCCTGAGTGCCTAAGAAGCTCGACTGCCGCGGCTAATAAGTTGTCGTGGTCGTCTCGACAGGAAACGCGCGAATTCACATCTCCTCCACCAGCAGCATCGCCACGAATCGCATCCCGACTACCAGCCGAGCGTCGCTGCTGTCGCGCTCGTTCAGCCACTTGCTCAGCAGCGTTCGGTGACGCTCGCGCAGCGATTTCGCCTCCTTCGCTGACTGCCCACGCGTTTGCTCGTGGATCGCCCGTTCCAGTACGCTGAAATCCACCTGTCCGCAGCCGACGATCTGCCGCTCGTGGTCCACAAATGCGAGCGCCGGCGCGCGAAGATACTCGAGTTCTGCTGGAAGGCCGCCGTCAGTTTGGTTCTGCCGCTTCATTACATTTCGTGTCGAGAGCCGGGAGGTTGTCGTCGACCGGGGGGCCGCGGTTCATGGCTGCTGCGATGAGTTTACCAAGTGTGCGCGAACCCGCGGAGCACGTAAACTGTCTTGACGCCAAGCCTCCCGCGACTGGCTCACAGATTACGCCCCCACCTGCACCTTATGACTCCCGAACTCGCCGCACTCTTGGAACTGCATGCCGGCCTCCCGCGTCAGGGGCCCGGCGACCCGGCATTCACGCGGCGCATGCTCGAGAGGTTACCTCCATTGCCCGCGAACCCGCGCGCTGCCGATCTGGGCTGCGGCAGCGGCGCGGCGGCGCTGGTGCTGGCCGAGCAACTAAACGCGCCGGTGACCGCGGTCGATCTGGCCGCCTCGTTTCTGGCCGAGCTCAACCGCAAGGCGGCCGAGCGTGGGCTGGGGCATCTCATTCGCACCATCGAAGCCGACATGGGCACGCTCGACTGGCCGGCCGAGTCGCTCGACCTGCTCTGGTCCGAGGGGGCGGCGTATCAGCTCACGTTCGAGGGCGCACTGAAAACCTGGCGTCCGCTGCTGCCGGTGCGCGGCCTGGCAGTCGTTTCGGAACTCACGCTGTTCGTCGATCCGCTGCCCGACGAGGTGCGCAAGTTCTGGGCTGCCGGTTATCCCTCGGCCGGCAGCGCAGCGGAGAACGCCCGCCGTGCGGTAATAGCCGGCTATGAAGTTCTCGGGGTCGAACGCCTGCCAGAAGAGGCCTGGTGGGAAAACTATTACGGACCACTCGAGCGCCGGATCAAGCAATTGCGACCCACGGCGACGCCAACGATGCTGAGCGTCATCGCGGAAACCGAAATCGAAATCGACCTCTTTCGCCGCTTTGGCGAGTCGTACGGCTACTCGTTCTATCTGCTGCGTGCCGTCTGAACAGCGCGTCGCGATCGTCTTACCGCGTTTTGATCGGCTTCAGCCGCATCGAAAGCCGGTTAGTGAACTCCGCTCGGCGAAGTCGCAGCTTCTCGCCGCGCGCGGCATCGGCGTCTTGTCGCTCTTCGCGATAGCTGGCCGACAGTCGTTCGATCGCGATCGCCGCCAACAGCACTCCCGCGCCGGCATAGTCGCGCCACCCGCCGCTCGCGCCATCATCTTCGGAGCCGAACAGGTTGTCGATCGCCGCGCCGGCCCGGGTCTTCACCCAGACGGCCATCTCGTCGAGCCAGCCGCTGCCCGAGAGTAGCAGCACGGCTTGGGACGGCAGGCTCGCCGCACCGAGCGTGGGCGAAGGCTCGTCACTGTCCGAAATTGCCATATCGTCTTGCTTCCAAGGAACGTGCTTGCCCGAGGTCGCCCGTCCCGCGGGTTCGGCTTCCGTCGGGTCGCCGCCGATCATCTCGAATACCGCTGCCCGGGCCCATTCGCCGGCCAGAGAATCGTCGCGGCCGAAATCGAGTTCGCCGCTCGTCGCGCCAAGTTCCGTATCTTTCCCGTCGGGTGATGCCAGCCGCAGCGATTCGATGTCGCTCAAATCCGACTGCGCGAGAATCGGCTCGAGCGCGATCCAGCCGCCTGCTTCGTTCGCCCGAGCGTACTTCACACTGGTCGCGACCGGGGCGTCGTCGGCCGCGCCATCGATCGAGATCACCGCCGGCCGGCCTAGCGACGACCAGGCCTGAAGAGCTTCGCTACCGCCCTGCCCGCCACTCTGTCTGGGCTCCATGGGCGACTGCGAAGTTGGGCTGCTATTGGTTTCATCCAGCGAACCCGATTCGCCGGATGTTGCAGGCCCGCCAGGCGACCCGAACAGTTCGCCGGAGCCGGGCTCTACGTACGACCCCAAATCATCGAGTCCACTGAAGTCGGCTGGCCCTGACAGGTCGATATACCCGCCATCGGTCGCGGGCAGCGTGAAGCTGAACGTGACGCCGCGACGATCCAGCCAATTCTGGACTCGGTCCACCGTGATTGTGCCGGCAGGACGCACCTCGATCGGTCCCGCGACCGTCAGCAGTCTCTGGATCATCTCGGGCGAAAGTTCACGCGGGACCGCTGGAGCGATCACGACCGTATCGGACTTCGACTGTTCGTCGAGCCACCGCTCGAGCACCGTCCCGTCGAACTGAAAGTCGGTCGTCGGCGCCTCGGCGGCTGCGAGCGCCAACCGCGATTCGAACGACTCGAGATGCAGACTGCGGTGGGCACGAGCCGGTCGCTTGGTTGTCTTGCGGCGTACCATGACTATTGCTCCCCTCCGCTATCCGTAGGCCGCGAGACTTTGGCCAGCAGCTCCGCAAATCGCTTGTGATCTCGCAGCGATGCAAAGCGCTCGTCGCTGATCAGGTCGAGTTGGCTGGGTAATCCTTGCTTACGAGCCTGATCGAGCGTGGCGATGACCTCGTCTTCAATTCGAGCCCGCTCCGACGTCTCGACCGCGCTGTTGGCTGATGCTTGCCAACCGCGGGCGATCTCGGCCAATTCGGCCGCGACGCCCACCAGCCGCTGGGCATCCGCTGGCCAAAGAGCGCGCCGCTCGAGTGCCGTCGCGGCGGCATCCGACCAGCGCCCCAGCGCGGCTTGCGATTGCGCCTGGTTGAAGTACATCTTGCTGAGCATGGAACGCAGCGCGGGCGTGCGGCCATAACGTTCGAAGCAATCCCGCTCGATTTCCAGGGCCGTGTCGTAGAGCGCGAGTGCGTCGGCATGGCGGTTCGCACCGGCCAGGGCGAGCGCCTGATTATTGACGAGCGCCGCCAGCGAGGTTCGATAAGCTGGCACTTCGGGATAATCATCCACCAGGTTGCCCAGCAGCTCGCGAGCGCGACCGAAAGCCTCGTCCGCCTCCGCGGCCCGATCGACGCGGCAGTAGGCGACGCCCAGATTGTTGAGGCTCGTCGCCAGCTCGCTGCGATGTCGCACGACGGCGGGCGACTTGCGTACGAGCTGCTCCTGGAGCGTGATTGCCCGCGAATGCCAGGGAATCGCCTCCCCTGGCCGATCCTGGGTCAGCGCGATCGTGGCCAGGTTGTTGTAGCAGAGGGCGAGATCGTCGTGATAACCGCTGTGCGAGGGATAGCGGGCCGAGAGTTGCCTCAGCAGGGTGACCGCGTCACGAACCCAGCGCTCGGCCGCCTTGGGATCGTCGCGCCGCAGCACATAGCTCAAATTGTTCGAATCGATGGCCAGATTGCGAACGTACTTGGCGTCGGCATTCGGCCGCTCGGCCAGCGGACGCAAGTTTTCGACCGCCGAACGCAGCGCGACCTCGGCCTGCGGCCCTTGTCCAAGTTCGCTGAGCAACATTCCCAGATTTGCTTGCGATTCGGCCAATTGACTGGGGAAGCTGCTTTCCACGGGATGCGACTCGGCCAGTCGCCGCTTGATGCGAATCGAAGTTTCATACTCGGCCCGCGCCGCGGAGGTCTCACCCCGGGCAGCCAACAGCGGCCCAAGGTTGTTATGAGCGAGCGCCAACTGCGACTCGAGTTCCGTATCTGCCGGATTCGCGGCGATCAGCGCCGCCAGGATCTGCTGCGCGGCCTGATATTCGGCAATCGCTTCGGCCGTCGCTCCCAGGCGTGCGGCCAGGACTCCCGATTTGAAATGTGCGATGGCTAGATCGTGGCGTAGCCACGGATCGCCAGTCGCCTCGGCCACGAACGCCCGGTAGTATTCGAGCGTGTCGGCCAGCAGTTGTCGCCGCACCGGTTCGGCGCCTGGGATCTCGGCGAGTCGATCGACCAGTCCCGCGCCAAATTGATCGACGACCACCCGCGCCTGGCGGAAATGCTTCTCGGCCCGCTCGAAGCTGCTGCGCGCCCTCAAGGCGCTCTGCTCGGCTTGCGCCAGGGCGGCCTTGGTGCGGGCTTGTTCGCGCACAAGCAGCCCCAGTCCGGCGGCGGACACAAGCGTGAGACACACTAAGGCGACCGCTGCCACGGTCACCAGCGGGCGGTGCCGGCGTGCCCAGCGAGCTGCGCGATCCGCCACGGTCGGCCGGCGTGCAAGGGCCGGCTTGTCGGCCAGAAATCGCTCCAGGTCCTCGGCCAATGCCTGCGCCGTGGCATAGCGATCGTCGCGAGACTTGGCCATCGCCGTCATCACGATCGTTTCCAGATCGACCGGAACCGCGCGATTCAACTTGCGCAGCGGTGCAGGCTCATCGTTGATCACGCGCTTGATCAGCGTTGCCCGGTCATCGTCGCCAAAGGCCGGTTCACCGGCCAGCAGTTCGTAGAGCGTGACGCCGAGCGAGTAGACGTCGGAGCGTGGATCGATGAGCGCGCTCTGTCCGGAAGCCTGCTCGGGACTCATGTAGCGGAGCGTGCCGATCAAATCGCCGGTCCGCGTCACGCCGACGTCGGACTGCATCCGGGCGAGGCCGAAATCGGTAATCCAGAGCTGGCCCAAGTTGTCGATCATCAAGTTCGAGGGCTTGATGTCGCGATGGATGATTCCAAACTGGTGGGCATGCTCGAGCGCTTCGGCGGCCTGTTTGCCCAGGCGCGCCACCGTGCGAAAGAAATCATCGGCCCCGCGTGAACGGCTGAGCGTCTCGGCACTTTCGCGTACGATCGGCTGGGTAATGCCGGTGACGCCGCGCGTCGAACCCTGGGCCAGGCTTTCTTCACGCTCGCGCATCTCGTCGATAATCTGCGACAGCGACTGCCCGTCGATGAACTGCATGGCGTAGTAGTAGACACCCTGCTCCTGACCGACGGCGAACACCGGCACGATATGCGGATGATGGAGCTGAGCCGCCGCCTGCGCCTCATTGCGAAAGCGGGCGATCTTGCGCGGATCGAGCACGGCCCCGAAGGGCAGCATCTTGAGTGCGACTTGCCGGTTCAGTGACTTTTGATGAGCTTCGTAGACAATGCCCATCCCGCCGCGGCCGATCTCGCGCAGAATGCGATACTCACCCACCTGCCTTGGGCCTGCGGGGGCTTCGGCCGCGGATTCCATGAGCCGCATTCGCGAGGCCGCGCCTTGCAGAAGCTGGACATCTTCCAGGTGCAGACGCAGTTCGTCGGCAATCTCGGGGTGTGCCGCCAATAGCGCCGCCGTGTCTACCGTTTCGCCGCGCTCGAGTTGCGCAAGATAAGCGTCGAGAACTTCTGCGAGTTCGCGTTCGAGCGGCGTTCCAGCCGAGCAGGTCGAATCCATCCCCATACGCTGGTTCCACATCGTAAGTTGCCTCCGGGTGCAACTTGCTTCGTACGGTCTTCGTCGCCTTTACCTCGAGATCACTTTCAACCTGAACTCACACCCACGTTCCGCTGGCCTGCATTCCGGACAGCGCTTCTCGTAGACTTCGCAGCGCACGCAGCCACAGCATGCGGACTGCGCCGCTCGAGCGGTCCATTCGCTCGCCAATCTCCTCAAACGGCAGGCCTTCGACCTGCCGCAACACGATCACTTGACGATAGTCCGGCGGCAGCTCGGCCAGGGCGTCGGCCAGTAGCAGTTCACGTTCGTTTCGCACGGCGTCCTCACTCGGGGTCGCAGTGCCGGCGGGCAGCAACTTCTCCAGTTGCATGGCCGACTCTTCCAGCCGCTGCGTCATTCCACCAATGGGCACTTCCCGCCGAATGTCCCGCTTCTCTGCCTGAAGGTTTTGTTCGATTGCCGCGAGCACATTATTCCCGGCAATCGCCCTCAGCCAGGCCACGAACTCGACAGGCGAGGAACCGCGAAAGTTCGCCAGATCGCGGTGAGCCTCGCAGAAGGCCTGTTGCACCACTTCCGACGCACTCAACCGCGACTGCAGCCTCCGATCGAGCCGCGTTTCCACCAGCAGACGTAGGTAGTTCGCATAGCGATCGAGCAGCTTACCCAGGCTCTCACGGCAGCCAGCTTTGGCCGAAGTGAGCAGGTTCGCAAGTTCGCCGTCCGTCGAATGAGACATTCCGGCACCTTTTTAGGCGGAATTGCGGTGGACTTGTTACGCGCGCTAGGAAACTTTTCCAGCCGCCGCTGGGTGACGTTTCCTATTTTACGTCAAGCAGCGTCCCTGGTGAACGCTGGGAACGAAACCAAGCGGCCACGGATTGCGCAAATGCGAATCAGTCGCTGGAGAGCATCGTTTTCGCACGAGGTTCTCTGGCAACTTTGGACTACTAGCGGGCTCAGCTGGGCAAACTCCAAGCCGCCAGAACGCAGCGTTTTCGCCGCCAGGGTAGATACGCCGCCGCTGCCGTGAGCAATCCTGAAACTGCGCCCACGGCGTGCACAAGTGGCAATGGCTCAAAACTAGCAGCCGCCGAGTCAACGAACAGCGTCGCGCCCGTGGCGGTTTCGTATGCGATCTTGCCCAGCAGCGCCGATCCCAGCAGCGCCGTGGCGGCCAGCGCTGCCGGGTGTCTGGCTCGCAGCGACTCGACGAATGTCAGCGTTAGTGCCGCCGAAAACAATGCCGAGTCGAGGCCACTCAGTCCGCGATACTCCAGCACGCCGGGCTCCAGATACCACAGCGATATCGAGATGGCGATTCCGGACACCGCGACCGTAGCCATCAACAATCGGCGGTTGTGACGTTCCAAAAACGCACCCAGCGCCGCGAACATCACGACGTCCCACAACAGGTGGTCGAAGTTCCAGTGCGCGATGTGCCCAGTGAGCAGCCGAAACCATTCACCATCCGCAATGTGCAGCCGGTCATACTGCAGGAGCGATGACAGTGGCGCGGACACTCCGAAAAGTACGGCACAGGTCGCGATTACCACGGTAAACAGTGGAAGTTGACCAAATGGAAGAAGGCGTGACGGACCGGAGTCGGGAGTCTGTGGTTCGGGTGTTGCCAAGCGGTACATTTGGGAATCCTTAATTGATTCGGGAACATGGACAATATGAACCCGCATTTCCCAGATGACCTCTCGATCTTCGGCACATGATTTGCGCCAGACCCTGGAAAACCAGGGGTATTCTGCCGTTTCATGTCGAACTGACCGAGGAACCCGATGGGTGACTGCC
>Ga0169931_10015843_pt1 | contig 10056 bp, 10 predicted proteins | sample Kivu_15m_20L_FD_129675 | JGI IMG/M metagenome (GOLD analysis project Ga0169931, IMG submission 129675) | Freshwater microbial communities from Lake Kivu, Western Province, Rwanda to study Microbial Dark Matter (Phase II) - Kivu_15m_20L... | ecosystem: Environmental > Aquatic > Freshwater > Lake... | reverse complement strand
CTTATAATCCAAGAAGGCCGTTGGTTCATCAAGGAGCAATACAGGAGTATCTTGTGCTAGTGCTCTGGCAACGGCCGCTAATTGACGCTCTCCATCCGAAATTCGATCGGTAAATTTACCTGCTAAAGGCAGAAGCGACAACTCTTCTAACAGTTGCTCTACATGCTCTGCTTCTTCTTTTGGTAGCTGACCCCAAATTGAGCTACTCCCAAATTTACCCAAGGAAATATACTCCCGAACTTTTAGGTATTCAATTCCATCAAATTTACTTGCCACAAATGCCACATGCTTTGCCAGAATCGACCTGCGTAAGGAATGCACATCCATGCCGTCAATCTTCATATTCCCGGATATCAAAGGCACATGTCCCAACAGTGAATTCAATAATGTTGATTTTCCCCCGCCATTCCTGCCGATAATCGCATAAACCTTACCTTTTTCCAAGACGAGGTCTTCAATTTCAATTAATGGCCTTTGGTGACCAACAATGGCATGTGATATTTCGATCATCTGACGCGGCGCATTAAAATGAGTAAAACAAATGGAGCACCGATTAACGAAGTAAATGCGTTCAATGGAATCGGCAATACAGGTGCCCAATTCAAAATTAAAGCGTCGCAAATCAGCACAAATAATGCACCAATTATGAGATTCATTCCTATTAACAAATGATGTTGCTGTGTTTTAAACACCAAACGCGTGAGGTTCGGAACAGCCATCCCAACAAAAGCAATCGGACCACAAAAAGCTGTCGTAACTCCTGCTAAAATTGCCACTGCTATCAAAATGATAATCCTTGTTCGAACAATGTTTACACCCAATAACCGCGCAGGTTTTTCACCTAAAACTAGAACATTTAAGTATTTCCCCATAGAAAATGCCAATAGAATACCCACACTCACCGTACCTGCGAAAATGTACAGTTCTTCAAAACTAACTTGTTGCAGCGTTCCCATCGACCACATAGTGAATGCTTTCAAGGCTTCAGCCCCGCTCAATTGCTGTAAGATTGACACAATAGCCGAGGTAAAACTTCCAAACATCATCCCTGCCAACAAAAGAGATATTTGATTCCGCAAATACCCGGAAAGACCAATCATAAAAATACACGAAACAAAGGCTCCAACAAGTGCAGCACCCACTATTCCCAATTGAGCGCCACCAATTGAAATCCCCGACATCAAAAGTAGTCCAACGAACAAGCTCGCACCTGAATTAATTCCTAAAATGTACGGTCCCGCCAGAGGATTATTAAATAAAGTCTGCATCAACATACCACTCAAGGCGAGAGAGGACCCTGCCAAGATAGCCGTTAGGGTTCTGCTTAATCGAAATTCGCGGAACAATACATGATCCATCACACTCGGGTCATATTGAAAAAATGCATCCTTCATCACATCTAAAGAAACAGCTGTTTCTCCGGAAAGTACATGCAAACAGGCGGCTCCAATTAATGCCAAAAGACCAATAATCAACCAACCGATTTGCTTTGTTACGCTCATAGCACTTCTTTGTAAAAATACAAGTTCTCCAAATCTTGTTGAGTAAAAATCCTACGGTAATCCTCAAGAATTAGGTGCGGCTGAACGGCGTTCATTTCCCAAAACTTATTAGCGTCATGCTGTAACAATAAATTTTACCAGTGGTGAAAGCTTTGATAAATTTAGCTTTCGGATTAGCACGAATAAGACTTTCCTTTGTTGAAAATCCTGGGTTTAGCCAAATCGTGGCATTTTCCGCATCTTTCACCACTTTTTCTAATGCAAGGGACAAACTTCCAATGCCCTTTGTTTGCGCATAGACATAGCTTCCTCCGGCATCAGCCATTAATTGGGCATGGTAACTTTCACCCGCAGGTGTATCCCAAAAATCTCCGTACACATTTCCGGAAATAATACGCTCATTACCTTTAGTTAATTTTTTACTTTTTGCAAGATAAGCTGTTTCAATGGCCTTGAATTTTTCTTTTGCCAGGTCTTTTTTACCTGTTAAATAACCAAACAACAATAACCATTCGGCCTTACCAAGCGGATGCGTTTCACTCCAGTCGAAATTCGAAATACATGTAATTCCAATTTCATTAAGTTTTTTTTCATTTGGAAAAGGCCCGGCATATGCGCTGTGAATAATAACTTTCGCACCACTTTTTACAATTCTTTCGGCATCGGGAGATCCCTCGTTTCCAAAAGAAGTAATCCTTCCAGCATTAAATGAATTTCGAAGAATTTCGTTGTAAACATATTGAATATCTTGAACAGCCACCACCTTTTCCAGGCTATTTAATTCTGCTAACATACCTATGTGGGTGGACGAAAAAGTAGCCAATGTTGCCCCGGGAATAATTCCACCATCTCCAATTTTTATGGTTTGAAGCAATTCATTAGTTGAAGGATTTAGAATGTCAATTTGCGTATATGTCGGAAATTCAGCAATTCTTAGCCATTTACTGTAACGGCAAATGTTGTCTTTGTTGTCAATTGGTGTCAGTTTCTGTTCCTCCGAGCATGCGGAAAGGAGAAACAACCACAAAAAACTAAAAAACCAGAACTTCATCAATATTGCTCTGAAGAATTCGGGAAATCCCCTGAACGTACATCTTGGATATATTGCTGGAAAGACTTTATCATCTGATCGTAAAGATTATTGTACTTTCTCAAAAAGCGCGGACTAAAATCATTATTGATGCCCAACATATCGTGAACGACAAGTACTTGACCGTCCACCCCATTTCCTGCTCCAATACCGATTATAGGGATTTTAACTTCTTGTGCCACTCTTGTTGCAAGTTGCGCTGGAATTTTTTCTAAAACAATTGCAAAACATCCTGCCTCTTCGAGCGCTTTGGCATCTTCCAGTAAACGATTTGCTTCTTCTTCCTCTTTGGCGCGCACGACATACGTACCGAACTTATAAATTGATTGTGGCGTTAATCCCAAATGCCCCATAACTGGTATTCCCGCTGTAAGAATTCGCTTTATGGATTCCAAAATCTCTTGGCCACCCTCCATCTTCACCGCGTGTCCACCCGATTCTTTCATAATTCGAATTGCACTGGATAACGCTTCTTTGGAATTTCCTTGGTAAGAACCGAACGGCATATCGACCACAACCAATGCGCGATCCACCGCTCTCACCACTGAAGAAGCATGATAAATCATTTGATCGAGCGTTATGGGTAAGGTCGTTTCGTGTCCTGCCATTACATTTGATGCAGAATCGCCCACCAAAATAACGTCGACACCAGCGGCATCAATGATTTTAGCCATCGAAAAATCATAGCCCGTCAGCATAGAGATTTTCTCTCCAGCTTGTTTCATTTCATGCAATGTGTGCGTGGTGACTTTTTTAACTTGCTTGTGTATCGACATTATTTTATACTTTTTGAGGTGTAAATTAAGAAATTGAATCAGACTTCTCTAAATTAATTCTAATTTTTTCTCTTTCAATTTCATCAATTAATTCTTTTTCGGTTGGAAGATAAGGCATGTACTTGGTTGCGATGAGATGTGCGGTTTCGTTCAATATGGAATACTTGACAACCGTTTCACTTTTTTCAGTACATAGAATAATTCCTATTGTCGGTAGGTCGCCTTCTGGTTTTTTTAAATCATCAAACATACGACGATACATATCCATTTGACCAATATCCTGATGCGTTAATTTTCCGATTTTTAAATCGAACAAAACGAAGCATTTTAATAAGTAATTGTAAAAAACTAAATCAATATAATAATGCTCAAGTTCTGAACTGATTCGAAATTGCCTACCTACAAAAGAAAATCCTTTTCCCAATTCCATTAGAAATTTTTGTAGGTTATCTATCAACCCTTGTTCAATCATCAACTCCGATGAATCTTTTGGTTCCTGAATATTTAAAAACTCAAAAATATATGGATCTTTTATGTAATCGTGAATCGATTCTTGTTCATCATTCTTGACTTGATTTGTTGAAAGAATACGTTGATAGTATTGGGTATTTATATTTCTTTCTAGTGTTCTAACACTCCAAGAAAGATTTTTGGCCTCTGTTAAATAAAATTTCCTAGCCTCTTTATCTTCAACCCTCATTATCATTCGATTATGACTCCATGACAATTCGTTACACAGTGTGTAGCAAATCTGAAAGTCCGGATAGGTAAGAAAAAACTGCCTAAAATTTCTAAGATTTGGCTCTGAAAACCCTTTACCAAATTCTTGAGTTAGGTTTATTGAAAGTTCTTTTAAAATTGCTTCTCCATACCTCGCTCTCTGAGAACCTTCTTGTTCTTGTTCTACAATTCTTTTACCTATTTGCCAATAAGCCTCAATCATCGCTGAATTAACCGCTTGATAAGACTTTGTGCGCGCTTTCTGAAGAATTTCCTTTATGTCATTAATGAAGGTCAAACTAATCCAATTTACTAAAATTAATGTCTTTCTAGAGAAATCAAGTAGGCATTTACATTTTTTTGAATACGCGATTGGATGTCAATTGTATCAGACTTTTCGAATTTATTTCCGGTTATTCGTTCAAAAAGTTCAATATAGCGCTCCGTGATCGTATGCACAAAATCGTCCGGCATAAATGGCATTTGTTGGCCCTCTTTTCCTTGAAAACCATTCTCCATCAACCATTGTCTAACAAACTCCTTCGATAATTGCTTTTGAGGTTCTCCTTTTTGTTGTCGTTCCTCATAACCATCTGCATAAAAATAACGTGAAGAATCCGGCGTATGAATCTCATCAATTAGGATAACTTCTCCGTTCCTTAATCCAAATTCATATTTAGTATCAACTAATATTAATCCACGTGCTGCAGCCATTTCACTACCTCGCTGAAAAAGGGCGCGTGTATAGTTCTCTATGGTTTCATAAATATCTTTAGGAACAATACCTTTGGCCAAAATGTCCTCACGAGAAATATCCTCGTCGTGACCTTCATCAGCTTTTGTTGCAGGAGTAATTATTGGCGCTGGGAATTTATCATTCTCCTTCATTCCTTTCGGCATGGTGACACCACAAAGCACTCTCTTTCCTTCTTGGTATTCGCGTGCTGCATGCCCCGCCAAATAACCACGAATGACCATTTCAACACGTATAGGCTCACATGCCACACCAACAGCCACCGACGGATCCGGGGTTGCCTGTAACCAATTTGGACAAATATCGCGCGTTGCCTCCAAGAAGTACGTCGCAACTTGATTTAAAACCTGACCTTTGAATGGAATTCCCTTTGGTAACACGTGGTCAAAAGCAGAGATTCTATCCGATGCCACCATAACCAACAATCCATTTTCTAAGGTATACACGTCGCGAACTTTTCCGTTGTAAACCTTTATTTGACCGGGGAATTCAAAATTCGCCTTGGTGATTGCTTTCATCTATTTCGTTGATTTTTTTATTTCATTTTTTCTTTCTTCAGCTTCTGCAACATCAAAGGCAGCAACAATTCTTTTTACCAAGCTGTGACGAATCACGTCACTCTGACCTAATCGAACCACACCAATTCCTTCAACATCCTTGAGAACGTCCAATGCGTATGATAATCCGGAACGTTGCCGATGAGGTAAATCCACTTGCGACATGTCACCTGTTATTACAAATTTCGCCGTCATCCCCATTCGAGTGAGAAACATTTTCATTTGCATGCTGGTGGTATTTTGGGCTTCATCTAATATTACAAACGCCTTATCCAATGTACGACCACGCATGAATGCCAACGGGGCTATTTCAATAATACCGAATTCTATCATATCACCCAATTTTTCTGCGGGTATCATATCGCGAAGGGCATCATAAAGAGGCATTAAATAAGGATCCAATTTTTCTTTTAAATCCCCGGGTAAAAAACCAAGGTTTTCTCCTGCTTCAACAGCTGGTCTTGTTAATACTATTCGTTTTACTTCTTTTGCTTTTAATGCGCGTACTGCCAAGGCTACAGCGGTATATGTCTTTCCTGTACCTGCGGGGCCTACCGCAAAAACCATATCGTGGGTATTTACAGCTTGCACCAGTTTCTTTTGATTTACCGTGCGTGCTTTGATTTTCGTTCCACCATTTCCATGAACAATAGTTTCGGAGCCGTCATCGGTGCTCAATAAGGTAACGCCGTCACTTAACATGAGGTTGTCAATGTTATTTTCGGTTAAGGAATTGAATTGATTGAAATGCTGTATAATTAGGTTAAATTTCCGCTCGAATTCATCCATTACTTCGTCATCACCACTGATGCTTACAACATGACCTCTCGCGGTCACTTTCAATTTAGGGTAGAAGGACTTTAAATGCTTAAAATTGGCATCGTTTACTCCAAAAAGTTCTGCAGGATTAATTCCTTGTATTTCGATATTTCTTGTTCCCGTCACAAATAATTTTTAGGTAATGATTCACTTGAAATTCACGAATTACATTACTTTTGGTAAAATTATAAATTAATTGCTATTCAAGCCTTGATTTGACATGCAAATCATTACACTAACGACAGATTTCGGACTGCAGGATTATTATGTTGCGGCAACTAAAGGAGCTATTTTGCATCAAATTCCAAATGCGAATATCATTGATATTTCTCATTCTATTCGACCGTTCAATGTGGCGGAGGCTGTTTTTCAATTAAAATGCTGTTATCATACGTTTCCTGCTGGAACAATTCATATTGTCGGCGTAGATTCTGAACCAGTATTTAGCGACACGAATCCAAGTTTTCCAGCGGTGATGCGCTATAAGGATCAATATTTTATCTCGAACGACAATGGTTTTTTTGGGACTTTCCTTGAAGACGACGTGCCACAAGCGCTCTTTAAATTAGAAAAACCAACTTTCAACGAAGAATTTTATAAGTTCCCAACAAAAAATACCTTTATTCCACTTGCTGCCTTGATAAGTAACAAAAAAGATTTGAAAGAAATTTGTGTAGAATCTTTTACGTTTAAAAAGGCGTTTATTCAAAAACCGACCATAGAACACAACAGAATGCTTGGAAATGTGGTACACATTGATGCTTATGGAAATATCATCACCAACATCACGAAAAACGACTTTTATAGGTTTGGAACCAATACGCCGTTTACCATTTATTATGTGAACAAAACGTATTTCATTGATACGATTTCAAGGACCTATAACGATGTGACAATGGGTGAAAAGGTAGCTGTTTTTAACAGTAGCGATTTACTTGAAATTGCAATTAACAAAGGTGCAAATGGCAGTACCGGCGGTGCTAATAAATTATTTGGCGTGCGGGTTGGCGACGTGATTACCGTTGAATTTCATCCTCCGGGATCCGCAAAAGACATACATTCCTTATTTTAAATGATTACGAGAATAGTTAAACTTACATTTCATGAGGAAATGGTTGGTGAATTTTTCACTCATTTTGAAACAATAAAATGGAAAGTTGCTGAGTTTCCTGGTTGTCATGGAATGAGGCTACATCAAGACCAACGTTTTCCGAATGTCATTTTCACCTATAGCCTTTGGGAAAACGAAGCCTCACTTAACAACTACCGAGATTCAGCGTTATTTCAAAACTTGTGGCCAACCATTAAACCTTGGTTTAAAGAGAAGGCCGAAGCATGGACAGTCTCTACCTATTTTGATGGATTTTCGAAATAAATAAGGAAAAAACTTGATTAGCCTGAAAATTAGCCTACCTTTACACAAATTATAATTATTTAAAAATGAGTAAAGGAACAGTAAAATTCTTCAATGAGACAAAAGGTTTTGGTTTCGTTGTTGAAGAAGGAACTGGTAAAGAGTACTTTGTACACGTTACCGGATTAATCGACAAAATCCGTCAAGAAGACGAAGTCGAATTTGATCTTCAAGAAGGTCGTCGAGGTTTGAATGCAGTTAATGTAAAAAAAGCATAATTATTTAGTTTAAATCTTTACTGAAAGGGCTTCACATGTGGAGCCCTTTTTTTATTTGTAACTAATCAACACTATCGCGCTCATAAATTTTTAGTTAATAAACCACCAAAGTGATTAATTTTGGACGTTTAATAAAAACATGAGGGCATTATTTTTCAAAGAAATTAACAGTTTTCTAAATTCATTGATAGGCTACGTATTTATTGTAATCTATTTAGTGAGCTGTGGTCTATTTCATTTTGTACTCGATAGCGAAACAAACCTTTTTTATAACTTCGAAGCTGATCTAATTCCATTTTTTGGATTATCTCCTTGGATTTTCTTAATGTTGATTCCTGCTATCACCATGCGCTCTTTTGCAGAAGAAAAGAGAACAGGAACTATCGAACTACTTGCCACTAAGCCCATTTCGGATTTGAAAATAGTACTTTCCAAGTATTTTGCCGGCGTTGCGCTGTTAATTATTGCCATTTTACCAACTATCGTTTATTACTACACCATTTATCAATTGGGAAAACCGGTAGGATCAATAGATTCTGGCGCCACCTTTACATCTTATTTAGGACTAATTTTAATTGGTTCCGTTTTCGTTGCTATTGGAATTTTCGCCAGTACACTTACGAGCAGTCAAATCATCTCTTTTATTTTGGCCATGTTTCTCTGTTGGTTTTTCTACGACGGATTCGAACGACTTGGAACTTGGGGGACCTTTAAGTCATTTGATTATGTAATAAAATATATAGGAATGACTTCTCACTATGAAAGAATTGGAAAGGGAGTAATCTATCTACGTGATATAGTTTATTTTATTTCGTTAATCGTCGTTTTTTTATACTCTTCTTTACACGCATTGAAAGTAAGTAAATCATGAAATTTAGGCTCCCCTCCTTCTCGATGAAATGGTTGTATGGTAGTTCAATACTGATTATCCTCATTATTAGTGTGATATTGGTCAATATTTTGGCTAATTTCTCTTCGGAAAAAATTGACATGACGGAGGACAAGCGTTATTCCTTGTCTGAACCTGCGAAGAATTTTCTCAACAAAGTAAAGGACATCGAAGGAAAGGTGTTTGTTGAAGTATACCTAGATGGAGAATTGCCTGCAGAATTGCGCTCATTCAAAGAATTGATTCAAGAAAAACTAGAGAATTATAAGGAGTACTCAAACGGAAAAATAGAATTTAAATTCATTGATCCGAAAAGTGATGGGAATGGAAAACCAAATGAATTAGAGTTGGAAATTTTCAATGAGGGAAAAGGAGTTAAACCAGTCGAGGTTAATTACAAGGACAATAAAGGGGTACTAAACGTATTGCGTGTTTGGCCAGGTGCAAAAATGTCGTACAACCAAAACGGTGTTACGAAAGAGGCCTATGTGCAGTTCATCCCACCTAGACCAGGTGGATTGACAAACTTGGAAATGATCAGAGGCGCGGTAGATAATTCCTTTAGCGATGTTGAATATTTACTGGCGGCCGGTGTTCATGAACTTATTTTAAAGAAGAAAAAGCGCATTGGTTTTCTACAGGGTCACGGAGAATTAAGACCAGAGGAAACAAAAGCTGCCAAATTATTGCTCAAGAATTTCTATTACATGAATGAGGTGACGATTAACGACACTTTAAATAAATTAAATGACTTTGATGCAATTATTATTGCCGACCCTAAAAAACCGTTCTCTGATAAAGACTTGTACGTTATTGATCAATTCGTATTGAAGGGAGGAAAATTAATGGTTTTCATGAATACGTTGGAAATTCCCACAGATTCTTTGGAAATTAATCTAGGCACACATACGCTGAGAAAAAAGGTTGGAATTGAAAACATGTTGTTTGATTACGGTCTGAAAATAAACGAACATTTAGTGATGGATGCTAATTGCTTTGAGCACATCATCGATAACAGGATGACCAAAATGCGACAAGCCACAAACAAAGCAACATTTCCTTTTTTACAACATATTATGGCGACCCCATCCGACCATCCGGCGGTTAAAAATCTAAATAGAATTTCGCTAAAATTTGTAAACGAAGTATCCTCCTCAAGTAAATCAAATACTAATTTCAAAAGTATTTTAACCAGTTCAAACAATTCCCTTGCCTCTCGCCAAGCACCCATAGTCACCTTTGTAGACCATAAGAATTTTGGTGAACCACTTAAGTTGAATGACACTCCGGAAAATGAGGCAAATCGGCTTACGCTGG
>Ga0169931_10015842_pt1 | contig 10056 bp, 23 predicted proteins | sample Kivu_15m_20L_FD_129675 | JGI IMG/M metagenome (GOLD analysis project Ga0169931, IMG submission 129675) | Freshwater microbial communities from Lake Kivu, Western Province, Rwanda to study Microbial Dark Matter (Phase II) - Kivu_15m_20L... | ecosystem: Environmental > Aquatic > Freshwater > Lake... | reverse complement strand
TTATATTTGTCAAACCTACCTTTGCAATACAAATGAAGGGGCAATTTATGGGGTTTTCAATAGTGTAAAGAACAAAGCCCAAGTAGCCCAAGTTTCAAAATGGTACAAAGCATTATTTGGCAGAGATTTACTTGCAGACCTTAATGCCGACCTTAACGATGTTGAATTGGAAAAGGTAAGGACTATTGTGGCTTCAAAACCCGATTATGAAATTGCACAATGAATAGAAAAACTGCAATAAGATTAGCCGTTGGTGGCGGTGCTATTTTGGTGGTAGGACTTGCTACCTATTTTGGAATTAAACTTGCTACCCAACCCGAAGAACAAAATGGCGGTGGCGATGGGAATAATGGGAGTGTACGCCCCCCAAGTGAAGATGAATCCGTGCCACAAACGGGAACTCAACAAGGAAAAATTGGATTTCCGCTTGTGATTTCCGATAGAGGTCTTGGCGTTGCTTATCTGCAAAAAGCCCTTCAATGTTTGGGTAAATACAATGGTACTATTGATGGTAAATTTGGCGTTGAAACATACAAAGCGGTAGGCGATTATTTTACTTTCAAATGGTTTGCTTGTCGTTTAGATACAAGAATTGGCAGATATAATTGCAAAGTATCAGAATCAGATTGGAAAGAGATTGTAAAAGAAGCAAAAGAGAAATGCGGTTTGATTGTATTTTCGGTTGCAGATGAAATTTGGGAAGAATATACTCCCGAACATATTAATTTTTGGAACGCTAAAAGGCAAGAACGATGAAACGGGGGTGGATTATAGGCGGTGCGATTTTGGGCGTTTTGGCAATACCAATAACCTATTTTGCTATTCAGTATAAACGGCTTATGGATTATGAAATTAATCCCGATACAATCACACGAATTTCAAAAGAAGGCAGAAACTACAAATACCGAGTTCTTTTTAATTTTGAAAACAAATCTTCGCTTGGATATAGAATTGAAAAGCAAAGTTATGAAGTGTTTTTAGGCAAATTGAAAATAGGTCAAGGTAGTTACAAAGAAATTGTTAAAATAAAGCCAAATTCGGTAAGCAAATTGCCTATGGTGATGGAATTTACTATGCCCACAAACGCCCAAGCAATAGGTTATTTGCTTGAACTTTTATCAAGCGGTAGAATAACTATTGTTGTAAAATGGGAAGTGTCTTTAATGGGCTTAAAAACAAACATTGAAAAGAAAATGGAAATCAAAATTTAACCCTATGGCAAACAATTCAAAAATCATTTTAGCGGTAATTATTTCGGGAATTATTGGATTTTTCGTTGGTAAAAAATCGAAGGATTCTAATTTTTCAAATTTTAGTGATGGCGGCGGGGTTTTTCCTTGCCCCGAACCAACAAAGAATTTGGAGTTAAACACCCGAAATAGGAACAAAGCAATTAAAGCGGATTGGATTCAATACGGGGCTTTAAATCTTTCTGATAAAGCGTACTACATTCGACTTGCAAAACATTGGAACACAAGTGTAGCAGTTGCAAAAAAATCCACTTGCGGAAATTGTGCCGCTTTTGATGTTTCGCCCCGAATGAAAAATTGTATGTCAGTAGGCGAACTTCAAGATAAAGATGGAGTATTTGGATATTGTTGGATGCACAAATTTAAGTGCCATTCCGCACGGACTTGTTACACTTGGGCAAAAGGTGGTGCAATTACCACAAACAAAGTATCTTATGGTTGGCAAGAAAAAAATCAATAAAAGTTAATTAAAAATTAATTAAAATGGAAAGCAAGGAACTCATAAATTATGGCGGTGCAGTTGTCGGTGGAATAATCGGCAATGTTGTAAATCAAAAATTCACAAAACTTGGAATGGCAGGTCGTTTAGGGCTTATTGCCGTTGGAGTTTTTGGCGGTTATTTTTTAACCAAAACTCTGCAAGACAAAGGTGGCTTCAGAAATGCCGATGGCGGTTTCGGTTGCGGTTGTGGTGGAAAATGTGGTGGCGGTTGCGGTTGCGGTTGCGATGATTAACACTATATTTGTGGTGGACTTTAAAACATTGAGCAATGTTCGGATTAGATAAAATCATTGATTCTCGTATTCAAGATTTGATTCACAAACTTTCGGAAGAAACGGGCGAACCGATTTCTGAAATAAAAGTGTTGTTGAAACTTGACGAGCAAACGGGAAAAACTATTGCCTACTCGGTTGTAAATAAAAAAGCGGGTAGGAGAATTTCATTAAAAGAAGTGTAATATGGCACAATCAAGCGGTATAAATCTTCGGTCTTGGTCAAACAATGTGGTACAAGTTAAAAACTTTACCTATTTGTCTATCTACAACATAGGGGCATCTGACTTGGTGCTTAAATTTTCTTTGGGTGATAGTGCTACCGATTCAAATGTAGTTCCTGCAAATGGCGGTGTATGGACTGCCCCTCAAATTGTAGCAAAGATTGAAAGCATCTACATTATTAATGCTTCGGGTTCAAACTACAACCTAATGACTGATGGGCAAATCGTTACCTAATTTGGAAATAATTGTTTCAAGCAATACTGCTGAAATTACTATCAATGGTACGCCTTTGAAGTTAGAAAAATGCTATGCAAGGGTTGAGTTTTTGGTTCGGCATACGGGCGATGAAATGGATATTGCTCTTTTTACATTTTACGACAAATCAGAGTATTTGAAAGACCAAAAAAGCGTTCTCAACACAAACTTGAACAAGTTTATGATTCGGGTTGAGTTGGCAAACGAGCCATTAAACGAAGAAACGGCACTCTTTTTTATGAAAAAAAAGTTGGCAGAAGATGGCTTCAATGTTGATTAAAAATGGGCAATGCTACAAAATATGGATATAATTAGAAACGATTATGTTGAGTTGTTGGAAAGCAGAAAGCGTACTTGTATCTTTGATTTACACGCTTGGAGTTGGTGTGCCTAATGCACCTTCGGTAAGCGTAAATATAAATATAGTTGCTTAATATGGGCAGAGTTTCATCTTTTGGATATGGTTGGCTACCCCCCGCAGGTGGTGGTGGCACTACCACGCTACAAATAGGCGATACAATCGTAAATAATGCAGTTGCAGGTGGTGTTTTATTTGTGGCTTTTGCGGCAGGTGAAAATCGCCTTTCAATGAATCCCAATAATTTCTTTTGGGATGAATCTAATTTAAGATTGGGTTTAGGAACAAATACGCCTTCTCAAAAACTACACGCATTTGGCGGTGCTTCTGATGTAGGTGTTTTAACTGATGCCAATTCGGGATTGCAAAATAAAGCCTACATTTTTGGTACGGGTGGCAACAAGCGGTGGGATTTTAATGTTTTTGGAAACAATACGGGTGCTAATGTTGGCGATGATTTATCTATTCGCAGATACAACGATGCGGGGGCTTTAATTGATACGCCTATTTCCGTTGTTCGTTCTACGGGCGTTGTTACAATTAATGGCAAAACAATGGCTGACAAACTTGATGTTACAACGGCTTCTACTGCCGCTAACATTTCTTTTGTAGTGCCACAAATTTACAATAGCCCCGCTTCCCCTAAAACGGGAAATGTTACAAACGATTTAACGGGTGCAAACATTGGCATTGTCCAAAAAATTTATCATCAACAAGCAGGTGTGCCTACATTTCCTGCGGGTTGGGTTTTAGTTGGTACGGGTGGGTATGTTGGCGGAACGCTAAATATCATTTTTGCGGAATGGGTTTCGGGAACGAGAGTTGAGTATTGGATTGTTCAATAATTTAATGATATGTCGAATCGCTATGCAACCATATTGGCTTTAGGCAGTTCGATTGACCCCGATGCCCAAGCGTATATTACTGCTTTAACAACTCAAGGTTACACCCCAACTGCGGGAGAAAAAAATGGTATTAATGGGTTGTTTTTAAATCTTAAAGGTGCGGGTTCGGTTAATTCTACGGATAATATGTATGCCGACCTTAAAATTGTACGACCTTATTTTGGGGGTTCGGCATCTACTAATGGGTTAAATGCGATAGCCCCAACAACAAGCCCTGCAAACTTTTACGGCACTTTTTTTGGTGGATGGGTTCACACAAACGCAGGTAGCGACCCAAATGGAATTAATGGCTATATGAGCAACAACTTTATTCCTTCGGTAAATATGAGTTCAAACACAAATGGCGGTATTTTTTGCAATGTTATACAAAACACCGATGTAGGAATGGATATTGGTTGCCAAACCTTTACAAACTTTACGGGGTTATTGATTGCTTCAAATTTTTTCGGAACAAGATATTCAAGGGCTTTAACAACCAATCAATTTAGTGTAGCACCATCATCGCCAACAAACGCTGCCGCATTTTGGGGTTCTTTACAAATTTTAGGTCAGCCTTACTTTCAACAAAATACTATATTAACTCCATTTTCTGCGGGAACTTCGGGCAGACCCGATAGAGATTTGTTGTCGGGTGCAATTAATTCAAATGGAAGCCCTGCAAACTATACAAATAGGGCGAGAAATTTTGAGGTTGTTTTAAACGATGTAAGAGATACAAACCGCCCACTTATTTTAAAGCAAATTGTTGATGCTTTTAATACCGCAGTTGGAAGATGATAGTTTATGTTTTAACCGAAGCAGAAAAAGATTTGTTGGTTGGGCAGTTTTTTACCCCAAACGACAAATTTAATCCCGTTTTAGATGGCGATACCCCGCCCGATTGGATAATTTCAGAGCAAGAAGTTGAGCAAAATCAATACGAAGAATTTAATTGGGTAAAAAATTTGCCAACAAAAAATTGGATTCCACCAACACCGCCTAATCCCTAAATAAATCAAAATGTTAAAAAAAGGTAGCAAAGGACAAGCAGTTAAATCCCTACAATCTTTTTTGGGAATAAACGCTGATGGCGTATTTGGAAATGAAACCGAAAACGCAGTAAAAGAATTTCAAAAGCAATTTAATTTACGCCCCGATGGAGTTGTAGGAAAAGAAACCTATGAAGCAATGGGAATACTTACAAGTGATGTTTCGGAAAATTGCGATAACGAAGATGATACGATTATTAAAAACTATTTTTTGCCCGAAAACGAGTATTTCAAAAGCGTTCAAAAAAAGAATTGGGCATTTCTTCATTACACCGCAGGGGGTTCAAATCCGTTTAAAGTTGTAGATGATTGGGCAAGAGATAATCGTGGCAGAGTGGGTACTGAATTTGTTATTGGTGGGCAGTCGGTAAGCGGAAATGACACAAAATATGATGGTGTAATTGTAAGGGCTATTCCCGAAGGTGGATATGGTTGGCATTTAGGTATTGGAAACAATGAATTGCACCGAAATAGCATTGGAATTGAAATTTGTTCAATGGGCTACTTGACAAAAGGTGGTTATTGGACAAAATTGACGAGAAATGGAGAAACAAAAAGGGTTTTTATTAAAAAACATCCCGAATCATTTTACACCTATACGGGAGTTGAAGCACACAAAAGCCAAGTTTTGATTTTAGAAGAACCATTTTTAGGACATATTGCTTGGCACAAATTTAGCGAGAAACAACTTTCATCGGTACACAATGTTCTTGAATTAATCGAAAAGCGTGATGGAATTGAAATTACAAAAGGTTTGCCCGAAATGATTAAAAAAGAAGGTTGGAAGGCATTTGCAAACCGAAATTTGCGTTTTATTGAAAGAAACTATGGCGTTTATTCACACACAAACGCAAGTGTTCAAAAACTTGATGTATTCCCGCAACCCGAATTAATTGAATTACTGACTACATTATGAATTGGCTAAACATACTATCAAACCGATTTTTGCACTATGGCGTTTTGATTGCACTTTTATTTATGGCATATCAAGGTTGCAATCAATGGAAAAAAGAAGCAGAAATTCAAGAAAAAAACACCAACGAATTGTTGCGGGAAACTACAATAAAAACGAAGCAGTTGGAATTAGACAATAAAAAGTTGAAGGAGTTGTTTCCGAGTTTTTTGGATAGCATTGAAAAAGAATACAATATAAAAGTCAAAAACATTCAAAAAATTCAATTTGTAAAGTGGAGAACAAAATGGGATACGCTTGAAATTCCGATAGAAATAATCAAAAACGATACAATTCCTTGCTTTGGAGAAAAATGGGAATTAGACACCTTTTGCATTAAACAAAAATACCGCAGAGAAGCAGGGGATAGTGTTGGTAAACTTGAAATTAAAAGGGATTTCGATGTAAACATTATTGCTTATAGAACCCGACCAAAACCAAAATTTTGGAGTTGGCTTGGTGGCAAGTGGGAACAAAATGTAATTGTTACTTCGCCTTGTTTCCCCGATAGCAGTATTTTTGAAAACATTTCAATCCAAAAAAAATAAGTAAATTAGCAGAATGGAAGCAAATTTATTTCATCGGTTTTTAGGCGAAATTGAACCTACAACCTTTTTATTGTTTCTCATTTGGGGAACGATTGGAATTTTTGTAAATATCTTAATTCACGCTTCGGGAAGGGATGTCCGAACTGATTATTCGCCTATGCAATTCTCTTGGCGTTATTTGATTAAGGATAATTGGAAACGAGCATTGTTGGGGTTTTTGCTCTTAATTGTTGCTATTCGATTTTCTAATGAAATTTTAGGGGTAGAAACAACGGCATTTGCTTCATTTTGGATTGGGCTTACTTCCCACAAATTGATTAACATTTTGCGAAGATTAAGCAGACAAAAAAGCATTTAAAAATGGGGCAACCGACACAAGCACAATTACTTGCTCAAATACTTTCAAAACTTGAAGGTCTTGAAAAAGCCATAAAGGGCGATGAACTTGGAAACGAAGGTTTTGCCAAACGAGTTACACGCTTGGAAACCAAACTTGACGACCAACAAAAGTTTTTAGAAAAGATAAAAACCACGATGTCAATTTCTTGGAAATTCGCAGGGTTTATTGGCGGGGCAGTTGGTTCACTCGTTTCAATTTTAGGATTCCTTTGGGCAAAAAATTAAGTTTATGGAAAAGGGTGTTGCAAACAAAATTTATGGTGAATTAAAAAGTAAGCCCGTAGAAATTTTAGCGGTTGTATTGGGATTGGCTTCTACGGCACTAATTACCTACAATACAATAATTTCAATGCAAGAGAGAAAAAAGAGGGCAGAGTTAGAGGACATTCAGAAAGAAATGACAATTCTTCAATATCAAAAATTGAAGCAAGAGTTGGGAAACAATTAATAATTTTCCAAGCCGAGTTGGAATTTGGCAAGTCGGGTATCATCTTCCAAACTTTCTAAATCAAGCGAAACGCTTTCTCCGAAACATTGGCAAGTCATATCTCCATTGGAATTAATGCTAAAGGCAATAAACCCTGCGGAAATAGGCTCTAAAGCCCTAAATGAAGAATGAACACGAAAAGCAGGGAAAATGATAATTTCATCATTTTTTGTGCGAACATACTTCGCCTTTTGTTCAAATGCCATTATGAAATGTTTAAGTCGGTTTCGATTATGTCCAATGCACCATCTTTTCCTATGATTTTAGCGATGTAGGCACGGCTTATTGAGTTGACTGAATCAGCAAGTGCTTTAGGGGTAGGATAGTTGCCTAAACGGGCTTTTTTGCCCGTATCACCATAAGCCCCTGCATTGTAAACTGAAATTACTCGGTCAAGGCGTAGTTTATTGCCTTCTTTTGCCCAATCGTTGTCAATCAGTTGTCCTAATACAATACTGCCGATAAGAATGTTTAATTCGGGCTTTAATTGGTCAGCGTTAGTGATTTCACGGGTTTTGCCATTGGCATCAAAAGAAATTCCAAATTCAGCCAATTTGCTTTTTTCTGCGGGTGTCATTCTATTTTGAGAAAGTTCCCGTTCAAGTTGGGTTTTAGCGTATGAACGATTCCATTGCATTAAACCTTGTGTTATATGCCCTGCACTACCCGCATCGACTTTTCCACCACTTTCAACCGCAATAAAAGCAACAAGGACTTTTGGTGGTATTTTTGAATTTAAGGATGCAAATTTTATGTATGAACCATACTTTTTCCAAATTCGTTCAAGCATAGATTTAATTTGCGTTCTGCTTCCCCAATTTGAGGGAGATTGCAAACCCGAAGCGGGAACATCAACCAAAAGAGTTGCCATTATACTTTTTGCACTTTAATTCTACGATTATTTTTTTGAGGGTCGCCCGAAATAAAATTCTTTGCCCAATACCAATAGGTAGTTCCTGCAACTGCCAATGCTGTAAGGGATATCGTTACCCACAAAATTATTTGTTGCCGTTTATTCATAATCTCGTTGTAAACGAAATTAAGAATTTTTTTTCGGTCTATAAATCGCTTCTTCTCTTTTTTTTAGAAAATCATCGCAATAGTCATTCATTATTAATTCAATGAAACTTGTTGCGGATTGCCTTCTTATTTTAGCAACACCTTGAATTTTCTCGTAAATCGTTTTGTCGAACCGAAATGTTGTCGTTTTTTTCTCTGCTATATCTGCCATAATCAAATTGCTAAATTGTCTTTGTTTACAAAAATAATATGATTGGCGTGTCCTTTTAAAATTATCAGATAGCCAACCCTATACTTCACCCTATACCCATAGGGATTTTCATTAAGCCATTCTTCTATTTGTTTTTTTGACTTAAATCCAACATCAAAATTAGGCAGAGATAATTTTCTTTCCCCTGCATAGTTTAAAAAATACTTATTGCCCTTTTGCTTATACCCACAATCAAAAATGTTTCCAAAACCTATTGGGTCGTTAAACGCATCAGTCATAGGATTCCTTTTTGAGTTCGATGAAAAAAGTATATGCCCGTTCAATAATTCTCGCCCCTAATTTTGGCTCTAATCCCTTTCGGAAAACCTTTTCAAGCCATTTGGTTTCAAGGTTTGAATTTGGAAAACCAATGCCTACTAAAAGATTTGTTTCATAAACCCTTTCATAAAACGAATGTGAAAATGCTTCATACACCATTTCACAATACGGGGTAAAGGCATCTTCGGGTTCGGTAGTCAAGTACCTATCAAGCGATTTTTGAAATTCAGTAAGCATAACTTGTTTTATATTGCAAAGATAAATACAATGCACATAACTTGCAACTTATTTTTTGTGCCGCCCGTTACTAAAATGCTTGTAAATTCGTTCATTTTTTGGGATTGTTTACAATTATGGGCGTTGAAAAAATATCGTGGGTTGAGCCGAATGTTTTTTTCAGTTTGTCGAAAAATCCTAAATCCCAACTGCCATCTTCACGCTTTTTGCGTTCATTATCAATACTGATAAGAGTTAATTCGGGATAGTATTTTTTAAATCGGTTTACCCTTGTAACCGACTTGGCATCCCAATCTCCTTTTACTTCAATGTATTGGATTTTAATTTCTTCGCCAACCTTAATTTTAATTGTAAAATCAAGTTTGGTATTTGTTACCCCTCTTTTAATTCCCTCAAAATAAAAAACGGGGCTTTCATATTCCCAATCTTCAATCTTTTGATTCTCTTTCAGCATTTGCAAATACCTTGCATACCATACTTCATAAAGCGATTTGAAATAGCAAGTTTTTTCGCCCACTACAACCCAACCCCTAAAATTACTTTGCCTTCCCATTTAAAATTAAATCAATGAAATTTTGAGAGAAAAAATGAACTCCATAAAACAATACAATGCCATCGAAATCAACATAAAATGTTGTTTCAAAAAAGCCATCATAAATGACCTCAATCTCATACCATAATTGCGACTTGTGGATTGAAAAATCAATGGCAGGGTTGTTCAACCTTCTGCGTAATGATAGTTCAGCATAAAAATCACTTATGTATTTGTGAGAGTAATTCTTCATCTTCTTTTTTAGTTTCTGCCCAATCGGAATTTTCGTGTTTACAAACAATGCTTGTGTCAACAATCGGGTCTATTCCCTTAAAGTAAAGGTCTTGGTAAAAAAAGGTGTCCGAATGGTGTTCCATACCTTTTTCAAACCGAAAAGAAACCAAGTTGAAAATGCTCATATCAATTAAAGCACAACCGATACCTTGACCAAAATTGTACTTTGATTTGCCATCCATAAATAGCAACCCTTCTGCATATTCCCTATTTCTATGTCGAATATGCCCCGTAATATCTTCCTCAATAGTAATCAAAAGTGG
>Ga0169931_10015841_pt1 | contig 10056 bp, 8 predicted proteins | sample Kivu_15m_20L_FD_129675 | JGI IMG/M metagenome (GOLD analysis project Ga0169931, IMG submission 129675) | Freshwater microbial communities from Lake Kivu, Western Province, Rwanda to study Microbial Dark Matter (Phase II) - Kivu_15m_20L... | ecosystem: Environmental > Aquatic > Freshwater > Lake ... | reverse complement strand
GGACTGAAGCTGCCTTTGTTCAACGTATGAACCGCACAGCGCATGCACTCGGGATGTATGATACGACTTTTAAAAATACTTCCGGATTGCCTCATAAAAAACAAATAACCACAGCGAGCAATATGGCACGCCTTTCTCAGGCTCTTTTAAAAAGATTTCCCACGCATTATCGTTATTTCGGCACGAAAGTATTTAAGTATAAGGGGCAAGAAATCCGTAATCATAATAAGTTACTGGGGCGCGTAGAGGGACTAGATGGCATTAAGACCGGGTTTGTCTGCGCTTCAGGTTTTAATATTGCTACGTCTGCTGTGCGGGAGGGGCGCCGACTTATTGTTGTTGTCATGGGCGGTGCAACCCCTCAATGGCGTGATGAGCGCGTCATACACCTTCTGGAAACAGCTTTTTCTCAATTGTCTCAAAAAAATAACAGGCTATCTCGTGAACCGTTACTTCTTGCAAAAGAAGAGTCTGAGTTTCCTCTTCAGACCGCAGCTTATAAGGAAACAATGGAAGACTCTCAACTTCCCGCACAGAAAAACGTCAGTGAGAAAAAAAATACAGGAGATTGGTACGTCCAAGTAGGAACTTACAAGAAGGCAAATGATGCCCACATGGCGGCCGCCTTGTTGCTTGCAAAGCTGCCAGAGCATTATAACCCGGTCATTTCTGTCTCCAAATCGGACCTCAAACGGGCAAAGCATTATCGTGCACGGTTGGGTGGTTTTGATAAAGCTTCTGCGGATAAAGTATGTAAACTATTGAGAAAGCAAGGTGTGTCCTGCCTTGCCCTTAAAGAATCTTCCCGCACCAAAATGTTGACGGCTATGGTGGAAACAGGATAAGTAAAAAATTAGTTTTGGCAGCACAGACAGGAATTTTTTGTATATAAAGACGAAGATACTTGAATCAGGATGCTTTTTGCCTGTAAGTTAACCGTTAAAAATACTTACAGGAATTTTTTAAAACCCATGGCACACGCAAAAGACTCTCTTTCAGATTTGAAAACAGAACTGGAAAGTGAAACCAATCAATTCCGGGCTGCTCGCCTGACTAAATTAAAAGCTGTCTATGATTTAAATATAGACCCCTATCCTTCTGGTTTCAAAAAAGAACATGAGATTAGCGATCTTTTATCTCGATATTCTTTTTTAGAAGAGGGGCAAGAAACCCAAGACGTTGTGACAATTGCGGGTCGTATCCTGTCTATCCGTAATAGTGGCATGTTTATAGATTTACATGGGCCTTCTGCAAAAATTCAGATATTTTCTCATAAAAACCATTTATCTGAAACCCAGCAAAAACTTTTATTGCTTCTGGATCTGGGAGATTTTATTGGAGTCAAGGGGACAGTGCGTCGCACACCCCGTGGAGAGATCACGATCAATGCCCAGGAAATTACACTTTTAGGTAAAGCTCTTTTGCCGCCCCCCGAAAAATATCATGGATTAAGCGACCTGGAAACACGCTACAGACAGCGTTATCTTGATTTAATGGCGAATCCTGAAACACGAGAACGCCTGCGTCAACGCTCACAAATCATTTCTGAAATTCGTTCCTGGCTTACTTCCCATAGTTTTTTGGAAGTGGAGACACCTATGCTTCATACACTCGCAGGGGGAGCAGCGGCGCGACCGTTTAAAACCTATCATAACGCTCTTGATATGGAACTTTTTTTGCGCATCGCCCCGGAACTTTTTCTCAAGCGTCTTATCGTTGGTGGACTTTCAGATAAAATTTTTGAAATCAATCGTAATTTTCGCAATGAAGGAATTTCGACACGTCACAATCCTGAATTTACCATGATAGAGATCTATCAAGCTTATGCTGATGGGGATGTCATGATAGATTTGACAGAATCTCTTATATATCACGTGGCGCGCGAAGTCTTTGGTTCAGAAGAATTTGTTTTTGAGGAAAAAAAGCTTGATTTCAAAAAACCCTGGAACCGCAAACCTATGCTAACATTGGTAGAGGAAGCGACAAGCATTTGCTTTGAAAAAATTCATTCTCTTGAAGATGCAAAGAAAGCAGCGCATCAAAAAGGGATTGATGCAAATGATGCGCCGACCTGGGGACACGTTGTCGAGCAAGTATTTGCTGAGAAGGTTGAACATACGCTTATTCAACCTATCCATGTGACCGAATTTCCCCTTGATATTTCTCCTCTTGCCAAACCTCATCGCCATAAACCACGCCTGACCGAGCGATTTGAGACCTATATTAATGGCTGGGAGATAGCGAATGGATTTTCCGAGCTTTCTGATCCGCGTGACCAGCGGGAACGTTTTATGGAACAAATGCGGGAGAAAGCTGCAGGGAATGAAGAAGCCATGCCGTTTGATGCAGACTTTATTACAGCTCTTGAGTATGGTTTTCCGCCTGCAGGAGGGCTTGGTATAGGAATTGATCGACTTGTCATGTTACTAACCAATTCACCCAGTATTCGCGATGTGATTGCTTTTCCAACTATGAGACTCAAAGAGTAAATCTGGACAAGCATATTGACAGAAAAAATAGCCGTAAAAAAGAAAAACACTCTGAAATTCCCACGAATTTCAGAGTGTTTGAAAAGAAATTAAGCGGCTTCAATCACCCCAATCACGCGATAGACAACTTTCATTGAATTATTATCAATGTTTACAAGGTCATCATTTGATGCAGGTTGTGTTTTTGAACTCCGGTATACACGCAGCGTTATACAATCATTGTGTTCATGGTGGGAAGACCAGCCAATAAACTCACCAACGTATGCACGGTTATCATGTGTAATAACTAGAACTGAACAGTTTTGTGATAACGGACGTGTTGGATGAGCAAAGATGTGATCTCCTGGACGATAGCGCGATCCACCATATCCCCCGCTGACTTGGAAAGAAATAGCTCCTGGAACTCCGACCAATGCGTGTGGTCGATTTATCCATTCAGAAGGTGCTTCAAATTCAATGGTGCAAACTTTATCGTTAAGCGTCTTGAGTTGGTAGAGGGGAAGATCGGGTGCATTTAAACGAGGCACTGAAAATCCCTGTCCCTGTTCATAGGCTTCAGGTTCAGCAAGATGCATGACAGAAGAGTTAAACTTATTGCCATAAGAATCATTGGAAAGAAGATCCCCCGGATGGCAGGACAAAATATTTGCCAATCTTTGCAGGATATCTGCATTCAGGCGTCGTGTCCCGCTTTCAAGGCGAGAAAGGTAGGAAGGAGACAGTTTTGTCAAATTCGCCAATTCTTCAAGAGTAAATCCTCTTTGCAATCTTAAATCCCGTAGTGGGTGACGCGAACGCCTGCGTTTGCGTGCTAAAAGCTTATTTGCAACTGTTTGATTAAAACGATTCTGGATGATATTTCCAAAAGTTGAATCGCGGGAGTGAGTACGCGAATCATTGGCTGGCTGTTGGTTGATTTTACTTTCATTTGATTGCCAGTTTGTCTTTGAACTTGAAATTGACCCTGCTTGCTTATTTTTTGTTTTCATCTATTTTTCCCTTTTTCGCCTCATTTTCTTCATCATAAAACGATCATTTATATTCACGAGTATCCACATTTATACTTGTATTTGACAAAAATTTAAAAAAAAGTTGACAAATTTAGTCCTAAAGGTCAAAAAATAATTTCATGTATGACCCATATATTGTATATGCTACATTTATATTTTCATGCAAGAAACATTTTTAAAATTTTTGAATAATTTTATATTAATCCAGAAGGAATATACTCGATGAGTGTCAAAACTTCCAGAAAACTTTGGTCTGAAAAAGAAATAGAATACCTTTATATAGGACATCATCTAGGAGCTCCACTTAAAACACTCTCTGTTGTCTTCAATAGAACGGAATCAGCTTTAAGTAAAGCGCTGGTACGATTGGGTATTCGGCAATATGGCGCAACACCAAGAGGTCAGAAACCAAAATCCAGAAAAATGTCTATCATCACTCCAGAAAGGTTGTATCAGGAAATTTCTGAGTTTGCAAAAAAGAAAGGATATTTGGATACTTCTTCTTCCCTGTCTTTGGAAAATCTCGATCAAAAGTCATCACCTTTTGTTCTTTTTCCCAACCCCTTACTGAATTTTCCTGAGAGAAAAAAATCTCAGCCTATGCCTCAATGGCTGGATTTGGATTGTGTCATTGCTATGTTAAAAAACAGGGGACACGTCTTATGTCGCAATACAGACTATTCTCAAACTCTGCAGGGTTTAAAGGCAGATTTTTTGCTGGATGGAATTCCTTTGACAGCAGCGCAATTATTAATACGCGCCAATCGCCTTCGTATTGAACAGGGTTTGGAACCATTTTATGTTGAAAATATTACAGAACATTAAATAAAAGAGGTTTTTATGAATAGATATTCCGTTGAAAATACTGAATTAATATTGCAACTTCCTCTAAAAACACGAGGACGTCCGAAAGTAAGAAAAATGAACCATAACCGCTTGAAAAATTCCCGGTTCTTGTATGGGAATTCAAATCTGGCGTATCTATATAGTGAGAAAAAAATTACACCAGAGCAATTTAATGCAGGAGAAAGCTTTCTGTGGATCTTACGTGAAGTCAAAAAAAGCATTCCTATCCCCCGCCTTGCCAAAAGTACGTATCAGGAGCGAATAGAAGGTATTATGTGGGATTTGGGCTTAAAAAACGAAAAAAATCAAAAGGAACTTTTTAGATGGTGGCGTGCTTCTATTCTTGTATTGAAAGAGGCTGGGGGGACAACAAAAAACCTGTTGGAAAATTTTGTCTGGAATAATGACTCACCTCACACTCTTTCAGAGGTTGAACTGCAACTCATTAAACGGGGATTAGACCGTCTGGCGCTTCTTTATAACGAAGCTCCAGCAGATGAAAATTTGCCCTGAAATTTTTACTTTTCTTGACGGTGGCTTCGATTTATTTGCCGTTACTCATTTGTGATTTAACGAAATCATTTACAATGCACCACGAAACAAGTTAAATTTAAAATTAAAAACAAGGAAAAAGGCAGTGACAGGGGAAGAAGCCATTTTTGGGATTGTTCGCAGAAGGGAAAATATTAAATCCCTTGCCGCACAAAAGCATTCTGTTCTCCCTTCTTCCATGACACAAGCCGCTTGGCAGCAGGGGGATATTGAGGACGCGCCTGTCGATGATTTAAAAAAAGATCTGGCGAACCTTGATATTAAAAAGCAGCAACACCTTTCTATCCCCAATAGAAAAGGGGGGAAAAAGATGAATAGACTATCCTTATTTGGGTTATTTATGGGACTTGTTGTTGCAGGAACAGTTTTCTTTACAGCCGGATTTTTAATGTGTTATTCGCTCTATCCTCCCTATGGAGGTATTATTTTCCACCCCAAATATGCATCCGTATCATCCGTTCAACCCTTGCCCGTTGCCAACCCTGGAACAGTTGCGAATATTGCACCTGATGCTTCTTCCATGCCAGATGTACCACAACACAGCTATTCTGATCGTCAGGCGCTTCTGGCAAGTGCAAACGGAACAGAAAATCCGGGAGTTTTAGAAAAAGCGCAACAAAGGACCATGGACAATGTAACCTATCAAATGGGCTATATGAAAGATCAGATAAAAGATCGTATGATCCAGGGCGTTCGTTCTGTCACAAATAAATTAGGGGATAAAGTCTCTCCTGTCATAGGGAACCTTGCTGCACCTATTACGGAAGATCTACCCAATCAAATCGTTAACGAAGAAGTTGGTGCTGCTTTTGACACCATTCCGTTATCAACGAAGAAGACACAGGGGAATTCTGCGCCTTCCTTTTCTTCTCCTGATAGATCTGCTTCTTCCCAATCATTATCTTCAAAATCAACGTCTCCTGCTTCTCTATCCATGCGAAAAAATAATATATATTCCGTTCGTGTGCGAAAATTTGATGAACGCGAGTCCGCTCTCAAGCTGGCAGAAGAACTTAAGCGCAAGGGGTTTGAAGGATATGTCATTCCTCTATGGAATGTTGATCATTTAGAATTTGAAGTTCGTTCTGGTGGATATGATAAATTTTCAGATGCTCAGAATGCATCCAAAGTTCTTAGAGAACAAGGGCTGGAACTTACAAGCGTTGTCATGACAGGTCGTGACGAGGAGCAAATAAGACCATGATTTTAAAAGTAAAAAATCTGGTATTTCTTCTTTTTTGTTTTTTGGTATTTGGCCTGACGGGCTGTGGCATATTTAAAGAAGAAGACGCTTCAGGAGACCCCAAATTTAATCTTCAAACGGTTAATATTATTTTGGATACAGACGCGAATAATTACTCTGCCACAGAAGTTGATTTGGTGATCGCCTATAAGATGGATCTTTTCAAATCCCTTATGAAAATGAAGGCCGCAGACTATTTTGCCATTGCTGAGCAAATTCGCAGGGATTACCCTGAAATGCTGAAAGTCTGGCACTGGGAATTAACGCCCGGGCAAACTATTAATGATTATCAGCTGAGCTCGTGTTTTATGTGTCCAGAAGCTTTTGGGGCTGTCATTTTTGCCCGCTATTTAACACCAGGATCCCATCGTGTGCGCGTGGGATCTTCTGACACCATTCACGTTCTTTTAAAAAAGGAAGACCTGTGTATTGTAGAGCAGGGTTGCCCCAATCATTCGCTCCTTCTGCCCACTACCAGCGACAATGATGCAAAAAAAGAGAAGGGTTTCAAACCTCCCCAACCTTCTGAACTGGAAGGTGAAATGAAAAAAATAACCGCTGTCGCGGATAAAATTAAAGGAGTACTTAAATGATATACGGGGGAAATGTAAAGAACGCGATTCAATGGCATGAGGGCATGCTTTTACGTCCTCAACATTTCCAGCAAGCAGATCGACGCATTGAGCAACTTTTTGCATACCACCTCAATACGATCATGACTCACCCATGGGGTATTATTCGCTTTATTTATGATACTGCCGCTATCGTTACGGGGGTTGTACGGGTATTGGATTTAGAGGCGATTCTGCCAGATGGTTTGGTACTTTCTCTTCATCAGACAGAAGGGGAAGATATTTATTTAAATCTGGAACCTTATCAGAAAGATCTCCAAGACAAAGTCATGACACTTTATTTGACAATTCCAGAATATCAGGCAGGAAGAGCCAATGTGAATAGCGATAATCCGCGTTTTCGTTCGACAGAAAATCAGTCTGCCGTAGATGAGAATACAGGTGATGATGCCGTTGCCTTCCCAGCGCTTAAGCCTAATTTTACTTTGTTGCTTTCTGAAACACAGCCTGGTCGTTGTGTTTCCCTGCCTTTGATGAAAATACAGAAAGTCGCGAACGTCTATCAGGTTTTAGAGTTTATTCCTCCCCAACTGAAGGTTGCCACTGATTCTTCTTTGGGTTTAATGTGTGGTAATTTGATTTATCGTATTCGTGAGAAAATGGCTTTTCTTGCAGATCGTCTCACGTCCCAAACTTCTGAATTGATGTCTGCTGAGGCAGAAAATGCGGTCAAAGCCCTTTGTTCAGGGCTATTGCCCCTTGAAGCAATGATTGCCGCCGGTGTTTCTCATCCTTTTGATGTCTACATCCAGCTCAATAATCTTGCGGCTCATCTTATTTCTATTTCTCCGGGACAACTGGCGCCTTCTTTCACGCCTTATAATCATGATGATGTACGATCAAGTTTTATCCAAGTTATCCAGTTTGCTGAAACGATGTTAGAGCGTATACAGGAAGGCTATTATGTGGTGCCCTTTACCCTGAAAGATCGAGTTTTCTGCCTGGGTCTAAATGCCCAATGGATGACTTCTCGTCTTATTTTAGGCGCCAAGGCCTCTGCAAAAATGTCAGAAAAAGATGTCGTGGATTGGATTTCACAGACTGTTATTGCTACAGACAACTACGTGAATTCCTGTCGGGAAAAAAGAATTTTAGGCGCAAACCGTAAAATTATTTCAGGTGTAGACGAGCTTAAGCTTATGCCAGCACGAGATGTCATTTTGTTTTCTGTTGAAAATACACCGAATTTTATAAGTTCTGATCAGGTTCTACAAGTCTTTAACGTCGCGGATTCAGAGGGTATGAGGCCCGAAGAGCTTGTATTATACATTCCTAAAAATAGTTAGGATGCCATATTATAAATGTGAAGGGGAATATTAAGGTCTTTGAAATAAAATAAATCCAAAATAAAGATCAGAGAGTTAAGGGAGCTCGCACAAATCGATGAAATCTAATGTACTACGCCGACGCTTTGAAGATCAGGGAACCTCGTTTGTGATACGTGACTTTGAAGATTTTTATCTCCAGCTTTTAAAATATAAATCCATGATTGCCAGCACTCCTGCCACGCAGGATGAATTCGAGGCCATAGCACCCCAAGCTATTTCTGATACGCTTAAAACCACACTTGAACGGATGTCCATGGATGCCAGTCAAAAAGGTGGAGAATATGCCACCAGTTATTTTGAAGAAGCCCTGTTTATTATGAGTGCTCTTGCAGATGAATTTTTTTTAAATCTAACGTGGGAAGGGCGACAATATTGGGAAGATCACCTTTTGGAATCTCGCCTTTTCGGGACACATGATGCAGGGGATATCTTTTTTAAAAATCTGGATAATTTTCTGGGCGCCAGGGATCCCATGCGACGCGATCTTGCTGAAGTTTATCTTCTTGCTTTGGGGCTTGGATTCCAGGGTAAATATCGCAATACAGAAGATGGGGGAAAGCTTAAGGCCTATCGTCATCAATTATATATTTTTATTCATCACCACGAACCGCGTCTTTACAAAGATGGAGAGCGGCTTTTTCCTGAAGTTTATAATTTTACGCTTGCAGAGGGTCCAGTCAGATATTTACAGGATGTAAGGCAATGGATGATCGTTTTTCTCATTCTGTTCACTGTCCTTTTTATCATTTCGATCGGTGTGTGGACAGAAACGACATCACGGCTTCATGCTGTCATTGAGCGCATTTCAAATTTGGTAATATCGCAGGAGTAGGGAAGAAAGATGATCGGTAATTTACTTAACGCCTTACAGCCCTATCTTCCAGAAATATATTTCTTTTCCATTGCGCTTGGGACAATCCTGCTGATATTTTTAGTTTTATATGTAGCACGATCTATCGGACGGACTCTTCGCCGTAAAACCTGGACGCGCAACCCCCAGAAAAACGAGAAAAAATCCCGACATTTCGCTGAATCCATTATTGGGTATAAAAATAAGCTTCGGGAAAAAACTGAAAGATTAAAAACGTCTTTTGGATGGGTAGAAAAAAATGAAATTTCTGCCAGTTTTTTCAGGACGCTGGATATTCTAAAAACCTATATTGGTGTGCGCGAACCTCAATATGAACTTCCATGGTATTTATTGTTGGGAACAGAAGAAGCTGGAAAAACAACTCTTCTGGAAAATATTGATTTAGAGCTTCCTATTGGGACACCAGAATATGAAGGTTCGGCAGAACTTTCAAAGTTGGGGTGGCATTTCTTTGATCAGGCCGTTGTGATTGATCTTAAAGGGGAAGTTCTTCTGGAAAAAGATGATCTGCATTCGGATCAGGAATCATTTGAATATATTGTTAAATTGTTCACTCAATTTCGTATCAAGCGTCCCCTTGATGGACTTATTTTGGTCATTCCCGTAGATGAACTTTTGGGCGGTATGCGCTTGTCGCAAACTGAAGCAGAAGAACGGGCAAAATATATTTATACCCAGCTTTGGAAATTACAAACAAGGCTGGGCATGAAAATGCCCGTCTACGTCATGATTTCAAAATGCGATCTTATTCCGGGCTTTCAGAATTTTGTTTCTGAAATTTCGCCTGGATCTCATCAGGATATTTTTGGATGGTCAAGTCCCTATAATCTGGAAGCAAGTTATAATTCTGCCTGGGTGTCTGATATTTTCAATCATGTGTTAAGATCCCTTAACAAAATTCGCTCCTCTATTTTTGCTCATAACCCCAAACAATTTACACATGGGCAAGACGGTAACTTTGTTTTTCCCATAGAATTTTCCCAACTTAAAAGTTCTCTTTCCACTTATTTGGATACTATTTTTAAAGATAGCACCTACTATGAATCTTTCTTCTTACGCGGTGTTTATTTTTGTGGAAGAACCCT
>Ga0169931_10015840_pt1 | contig 10057 bp, 13 predicted proteins | sample Kivu_15m_20L_FD_129675 | JGI IMG/M metagenome (GOLD analysis project Ga0169931, IMG submission 129675) | Freshwater microbial communities from Lake Kivu, Western Province, Rwanda to study Microbial Dark Matter (Phase II) - Kivu_15m_20L... | ecosystem: Environmental > Aquatic > Freshwater > Lake... | reverse complement strand
GTATGGCCCAAATGATAGCGCCGCAGCAGGACCCAGGCGCTGGGGCCTGCCCCGCCCGAAGACCTCGCTGCTGTGAACCATGGAGAACATCACGGTTTCTGTGGACGAGACGGTCCATCGCCGTGCCCAGTTGCGGGCCGCAGAGCTCAACACATCCCTTTCGGCACTGGTGAAGGGATTTCTCGAGGAGATCACCGGCGATGCCAGTGAATCCGAGGGCCGTGGGGTCATTGCGGGGCAGCGGCCGGATCGGGAGGCCCTGCACGCACAATCGAGACCTGGCTCGTCAGCCGCTGCAAGAAGACGACTGAACCCTGTCTGTCCAGGTGCTCCAGGAATTTGTTGTCCAGGCCACCCGGGTGAGCCGTTCCGGGGCACTTTCCATGGACGAGGCCCGGATGCTGATCGATTACTGGGGCCGCTTCACGGTGCAGCCCACCACCTGGGAGGTGTTCCAGCGCGCTCTGGATCTGCAGGCCTTGCACCCCCTCTCCTATTGGGATGCGGCGATCCTGGCGGCATCCGAACAGAGCGGCTGCACTCTGCTGCTCTCCGGGGATCTGAGCGATGGGGGCCAGCACGGCCCGGTGGAAGTGCGCAACCCGTTCCGTCGGCTGGGTTGCGCGTCCCCGTTGGCCTCCACTGGCCTGCCATCTCTATTGGCCTGAGAATGCCACCATCGCCCCGCCGCCATGCCGCCCGACATCCGCTGGCAGCAGCGCTTCGCCAATTTCTGCCAGGCCCTCGAGCAACTGGAGACCTTCTTCCTGCCGCCGGCTCTCAATGATCGGGAGAGGCAGGGGTTGATCAAGGCCTTCGAGTATTGCTTTGAACTGGGCTGGAACACCCTGCGCGATCTGCTGCTGGCCGAGGGCAACGCCGATCTGATCGGCTCGCGCGACACGCTGCGGCTCGCCTTTCGCGTGGGCCTGATTCACGACGGGGAGGCCTGGCTGCGGATGGTGCAGGACCGCAACCTCACCAGCCATACGTACAACCGAGCCACGGCCGAGCAGGTGAGCCGTGAGGTGGAAGACCGCTATCTGCCCTGTTTCCGGGAGCTGCGCCGCACCCTGAACCAGCGGCTGGCCCGGTCTGCCCCGGAGGCTGCGGATGCCTGATCCCCCCGCTTCCGAGCCTGCGGTCCGGCCCGCCGCACAGCCCGCCGCACAGCCGATCCGCGCCATTCCCGGTCTGCCGGCGGAGGCTTCAGCGCACCTGCTGGCCCTGCTCTTTGCCGAACCTGCCGTGCGGGAGGTGTGGCTCTATGGCTCCCGTGCCATGGGCCGTCACCGCTCCGGCTCCGACATTGACCTCACGCTGGTGGCACCGGAGCTGAGCCATCCGGACCGCCTGCGGCTGATGGCCGCCCTCGACGACCTGCTGCTGCCATGGGCCATCGATCTGTCCCTCCACCATGAACTCCCCCCCTCCCTGCGCGATCACGTGGCCCGGGTGGGTCGCCGTCTGGCTCCCTAGGCTGCCCCTACTGCATGCCGCCGCCGGTGACCGCCACCGTTTCCCCCGCCTCCCTCTCCCCGGCGGCCCGCCCCAATAGCCTCGGCCGCTTCGGCCCCTACGGCGGCCAGTACGTGCCGGAAACCCTGATGCCGGCCCTGGCGGAGCTGGAGGCGGCCGCCGCCGAAGCCTGGGCTGATCCGGCCTTCACCGAGCGGCTCAACCACCTGCTTCGCACCTATGTGGGCCGCCCCAATCCCCTCTATGAGGCCGAGCGGCTCACCGAGCACTACCGCCGGCCCGAGGGCGGACCGCGCCTCTGGCTGAAGCGCGAAGACCTCAACCACACCGGCGCCCACAAGATCAACAACGCCCTCGGCCAGGCGTTGCTGGCCCTGCGGATGGGCAAAAAGCGGATCATTGCCGAAACCGGCGCCGGCCAGCACGGCGTGGCCACTGCCACCGTCTGCGCCCGCTTCGGCCTGGAGTGCGTCGTGTACATGGGCGCCGAAGACATGCGCCGCCAGGCCCTCAACGTGTTCCGTATGCGCCTGCTCGGGGCCACGGTGCAGCCGGTCACCGCCGGCACCTCCACCTTGAAAGATGCCACCAGCGAGGCGATTCGCGACTGGGTGACCAACGTGGAGAGCACCCACTACATCCTTGGTTCGGTGGCGGGTCCCCATCCCTACCCGATGCTGGTGCGAGATTTTCACGCCGTGATCGGCGAGGAAACAAAGCGCCAGTGCCACGAGGCCTTCGGCCGCAATCCTGATGTGCTGGTGGCCTGTGTGGGCGGCGGCTCCAACGCCATGGGTCTGTTCCATCCCTTCGTGGAAGATACGGGCGTGCGGCTGATCGGGGTGGAAGCCGCCGGCGATGGGGTGGCCAGCGGCCGCCATGCCGCCACGATCACCGAGGGTCGGGTGGGTGTGCTGCACGGCGCCATGAGCCTGCTGCTGCAGGACGAGGAGGGCCAGGTGCGGGAGGCCCACTCGATCAGTGCCGGCCTGGATTACCCCGGCGTGGGCCCGGAGCACAGCTACCTCAAGGGTATCGGCCGGGCCGAATACGCCGCCGTCACCGATGCCGAGGCGCTCGATGCCCTGCAGCTCCTGTGTCGCCTCGAAGGCATCATCCCCGCCCTGGAGACGGCCCATGCCTTTGCCTGGCTGGACAAGCTCTGTCCCACCCTGGCCTCTGGCACCGAGGTGGTGGTGAACCTCTCGGGCCGCGGCGACAAGGACGTGAACACAGTGGCTGACCGGTTGGGTGGGGCGCTGGGGGGGTGATTTCCTAGCCCCTCAGGCCCCACCGGAATCACCCGGCCCTGGCCGCGAGGCCTGTTCAAACAGGGCCAGGCTGGCGGGGAACTGGAGCCGATCCGGATCGCGGTCGCTGGCGTTCGTTGGGCGCAGCCGGGTGGTGTATTCCAGCCTCAGGCCATTCACCGGATCGTCAAAGAAGAAGGAGCGGTAGGGATCCAGATCGAGCAGCTCCCCAACCACCACGCCGGCGCTGATCAGGTCCTGCCGCCGTGCTTCGAGGGCCGCCAGCGAGGGGCAGCGGAAGGCGAAGTGAAAGGTGCCGCTGGGCACGCCCAGGCCGTGGTTGATGCCGCTGTCGTAATCGCTCGGCACCCCGGGCACCGCCCGCCACTGCATGAAGGCCAGGGCGCAGTCGCCGCCGCAGTCAAAGAAGACGTGCTCCACGGTCCCCCCCTCCTGCATCAGCATCCGCTCGTGGATCAGCACCGGAAAACCCAGCTGTCCCTCGTAGAAGGCACGGGTGGCGCTGATGTCGTGGGTGCCGAAGCTGAGATGGTCAAGGGTCATCGCGAGGGGGGGGAAGGGGCCGGGCAGGTCAGGGCAAGCCAGGCAAGACCTGATCGGTCGTGTCCTGGGTGAACTGATTCACGGTGTGGAGATACCGCTCGGGGTCTTCAAAGAACGGCATGTGGGAACACCCCGAAAACAGGGTCAGGCTGGCGTTGGGTAGGCGGTCACGGGCCATGGCGCCGGGCTGCCACCAGTCGGGGAGGGAGTCCTCTTTGCTGCGGGCCTCCTCCATGTGGACCTCCTCCATGCGGACAGCGCCGGCCGGGGCAATCATGGCCGCAGTGCCGTGGTCTGTCCGTGTCGAAGCCCCTGTCGCCGCAGGTTGCCGCCCTCGCCGATCAGGGCATCCGCTGGGTGGCGATCACCTGGGTGAACCATGCAGGGGCGCCACTGGTGAAGGTGGTGCCGCTATCGGCTTTTGACGGGGCAGTAGCCGTGGGAGTGGGCTTCTCCCCCGTGTCGGATGCCTTTCGGGCCGATGGCGCCATCGATCCGGCCCATCGCCTGGCGCGCCCCGATGGGGATCTGCGTTTGCGGGCCGATGCCGCGGCCCTGGCGTTGTTGGAGCCCGGCAGCGGCTGGGCCTGGGCGCCGGGGGAGCGCTTCGAGCGCACCGGCGAGCCCTATGCGGGGGATCAGCGGCACCGTTGCCGCCAGCAGCAGGAGCAGCTTCTCCAGGCCGGCGTGGAGCTGCGGGCCGGTTTCGAGCTGGAGTGGCTGGTGGCCAATCCCGATGCCGAGGGCGCACCCCAACCGGCCATCCCCGGCGGCCCCTACGGCGCCGATTGCCTGGTAGAGGGCCTAGATTACGCTACGGCCCTGCTCGATGCCCTCGAGGCCGCCGGCATCCCCTGGCTGCAGTTCCACCCTGAATATGGGTCCGGCCAATTCGAGTTGTCGCTGGCTCCTGACACACCCCTGGAGGCGGCCGACCGGCTGGTGCTCGCCCGGCTGGTGATCCAGCGGGTGACGCGCCGCTTCGGCGTGCACCTCGGTTGGCGCTGCAGTTTCAGCCCGAAACCCAGCCTGGAGCGGGTGGGGAACGGGGGCCATCTGCACCTGAGCCTGCGGCGTGATGGCCAGCCGCTGCTGCAGGGTGGCGCCGGCCCCAGCGGCCTCAGCGATGCGGGGTCTGCCGTGCTGGCGGCTCTGCTGGCGGAGCTGCCGGCCCTGCTCGCCCTGGCCTGCCCCCTGGAGATCTCCTACCGGCGCCTGGCGCCGGGGTCGTGGTCGGCGCCGTTCCAGGTGTGGGGCATCGAGAACCGGGAGGCAGCCCTGCGCCTGATCCCCGCGGCCGCCGATGGCGCCGCCGCCCACCTGGAGCTCAAGGTGGTGGATCTGGCGGCCAATCCCTACCTATTGCTGGCGGCCGTGCAGGCGGTGGCGCTGGCGGGGCTGGATCAGGCCCGGCCCCTGCCGCCACCGGTGAGCGGCGACCCGGCCCGTCTGCCGGCCGGTGCAGCGGTGCGGTTGCCCGCCAGCCTGGCGGAGGCCTCGGCCGCCTTTGCCGCCAGTGCCCTGTTGCGCCAGGCCTTTGGGGAGGAGCTGCACGCCAGCCTGATCGACAGCCAGGCCGCCGAGGTGTGCCGCTGCGCGGGCCTCAGTGATGCCGAGCTGGCCGCCGCCGATGCCTGGTGGCCTCTTGTGGGTGGCGTGGGCTGACGAGATCTGGGCCATCGTGGCGGTCGCTTCCCGCTGGCCCCCTCGATGTCGACCCCGCCCGCCCTGCCGGTTCCCGCACCGGTGCCGGAAGTGCGTTTCGTCTTCGCCGCACCCTCCCCGTACACCGCCCGCTTTGATGCCACCCGGGCAGGGCTGGGCATCGCCCTCGAACTGCAGCGGCTGGCGCGGGAGCAGCAGTTGCCCGTGCGCATCAGCCTGATGGCCCTGCCCAGCCAGGCCGGCCGAGCGGAGGTGAGGGCGCTGCTGGGCAGGGCCGCAGGTGCTGGTGGTGGGCGGCTCTACCTGGAGCCAGGGCTCGGCCGCCCCCCTGCGCCGCCTGTTTGAGCTGGGTGGGAACGTGTCGTTGCAGGGCGTGCGTGCCACGGCCTTTGCCACCGCCGGCGGGACGCACACCGGCGGCGAGATGGTGGTGCTCGACAGCCTGCGCTCACTGATGGGTCAGGGGGCCCTGGGCTTCACCGCCGGTCAGCGCCTGATGGTGTTCAGCACCGATGAACGGCTTGAGCAACAGCCGGGTCAGTTCACCCATCTCGATCGTTGGGCCATGGGCCACTACGCGCGCGAGCTGCTGCTTCAGGCCCATGCCAGCCCAGACCCCGCCCAGGCCAAGGCATTGGCCGGGCGGCTCGGGGTCGACCTCACCTACTACCGCCGCTTCCCGCGGCAGCTGGCGGACCTGGGTCCCCACCCCAGCAGCGTCTGCGCCCGCATCAATCCTTTGGCCTCTGCCGATCGCCCGGGCCTCGCGACGGTGGCTGCCGCCTTAGGTCGCCCCGCGCCGGAGATCCGGGCGCTCTTCGCGCCTTGAGGCGATGCTTCCATGGCACTGATGGGTTGGTGACGATGGCGGTCCGCACCGTTCTGCGCCTCGGCGATCCCGCGCTGCGCCAGCGCGCCCAGCCAGTGGTGGACGTTCACGATCCGGCCCTGAGGCAGTTGATCGTGGACTTGGAGGACACGATGGCGGCCTGCAGTGGCGCCGGTCTGGCGGCGCCCCAGATCGGCGTGCCGCTGCGGGTGGTGTTGTTTGGGGGCGGTGGGCCCAACCCGCGCTACCCCGATGCCCCGGCGATTCCCAGCACCCTGTTGATCAATCCAGTGCTCACTCCGCTGGGCCCGGAGTGCGATGAGGCTTGGGAGGGCTGCCTGAGCGTGCCGGGCCTGCGCGGGCGGGTGCCGCGCTGGTTGCGCTTGCGCTACCAGGGAATCGACGGCGAGGGTAAGACGGTGGATCGCAGCGTGGAGGGCTTCCACTCCCGGGTGGTGCAGCACGAATGTGATCACCTCGATGGGGTGCTGTTCCCCGATCGCCTCAGCGACCCCACCGCCTTTGGCTTCATTCCAGAGCTGGAAGCGGCCGGGCTGATTACTGCTGTGCCGGGTTAGGACCGACCCGCTTCAGCTGGCCTGTTCCGGCAGCGGCTCCAGAGTGCACCAGCGGGCCCAGGCGTTGAGCGCCTGACGGGAAGCCGGGCTGATCGAGGCCGGTGCGTTCCGCACCTCCTCCAGCATTGTCTTAATCGGTGGGCAATCGAGCGCCATGGCCGCTTTGCTCGGCGTGGAGCTGGCCCCTGGCACACCCATTTTGCCCATCATTGCTTCGACCTTCAGGTCTTCTGCTGATTGGCTGCTTCCAGCGTTTTGACCACAGGCGGTGAGGCTGGCGGCGGCCAGAAGCACAAGTCCGAGGCTGAGGCCCATTCCCTGACGGGTGATGCCGGAGATGCGAAAGCGCACGCAAAATTAAGCGTTTCCAGCTCTTTAGCACCGAAATCTTGGCAACGTCGAGCGCGTAGAACACCAGGCGGCCGCGGGATTCGATGGAGGATCCCCATTCAGGCCAGGCATCCGATCAGTGCAGCTCTCTATAGGCGTGGTGGTGGCGCTGTTGTTCGTGGCAGGCCTGCTGCTCAGCCGGATTCACTTCTGCATGGTGGCGGCGGTGGCCAGGGCCATCGATGGTCATTGGGACACGGTCCGCGCGATCGCGCTGATCAGCATCGGCATCAGTGCCGTGCTGCTCACGCTGGAGGCGGCAGGCAGCGTCCCGCGCCAGCTGACACCCGACTGGCCAGTCGTGGCTGGAGGAGTGCTGTTTGGTTTCGCGGCGGCCTGGAATAGGGGCTGCTTTGTGGGCACGAGCATTCAGCTGGCCGGTGGAGATCTCCGGGCCCTGCTCACCCTGGTGGGCTGGGTGCTGGGTTATGGGGTCGCCGGCAGCCCCATGGCCCTGGCGGCACTTCCTGGCCAGCCCCAGCGCACGGCCGTCGCGCTGGTGGTGCTGGTGGTGCTGCTGGTGCTGACCCGCCAGGCGAAGAGTCCCGCTGTTCCCCAGCCAGGCTCTCCAGCCCTTGCAGGGGTGGCCTGGCGCGCCTCGATCGCCTGTGGCGCCATGCTCGCCCTGATCGACAACGACCTCTGGCGCTGGGACCCCTCATCCCTGGCCCGTTCCCTGGCCCAGCCCCTGGCGTTGGCGGAGAGCCTGCAACGGGGCGATCCGGCCCCCCTGCTGGGGCTGGTGCTGCTGGCGGGCATGGCGGCTGAGGCCCTCGTAATGCACCGATCCCGGATCACCGTGCCGCGCGCTGCCGATCTGGTGCGTCTCCCCTACGGCGTGGCCATGGCTTTGGGGGCCCTGCTGGCCATGGGAGGCAATGACAGTCAGCTGCTGCGTTTCCTGCCCGGCGGTTCTCCCCACGGCTGGGTGGCGGTGCCGGCGATGGTGGCGGGGATTCTGCTCGGCCTGCGTTGCCCGGCGCCCCTGGGGGTGCCGGGCAACCTGGATGCCGACACCACGGATGTGGCCTAATTCGCCGGCGTGGTGTTTATGAACGGGGGGTTCAGCCATGCCCCCTCAGGGGCTACCCGCCATGAGAGCCTGAATCCTTTGGTATGGGAGTGATGGGCGCGGAACTAGGCCGCCGATTCTTTGGTGCCCCCCTGCCCCGCAGCCAGGCCGAGGCTGAAAAGCTGCCCAGTTATGCCGCCCTGCCGATTCTCTCGTCCGATGCCCTTTCGTCGGTGGCCTACGCCACCGAGGCGGCGCTCGGGGTTCTGGTGCTGGCGGGCAGCGGCGCCCTGAGGCTGTCCCTGCCGATCACGGCGGCGATCGTGGTGCTCATCGCCATTGTGGTGTTCTCCTATCGCCAGACGATTGGGGCCTACCCCCAGGGCGGTGGTGCCTATGTGGTGGGCCGGGAGAATCTCGGCATCTGGGCGGCGTTGCTGGCTGCCGCTTCCCTTCTGATCGATTACGTGCTCACCGCGGCGGTGAGCCTGATGGCCGGAACCCAGGCCCTTACTTCACTGGTGCCGGCCCTGCTGCCCTGGGAAGTGGCCATCGCCCTGGCCCTGCTCGCCCTGGTGGGCTGGGCCAACCTGCGTGGCGTGCGCGAATCAGGGCGGCTGTTTGCCCTGCCCACCTACTCCTTCGTGCTGATGGTGGCGGTGCTGGCAGTGGCGGGTGTGTCCAACCTGATCTTCTCCCATGGTTTCCAGCCCGATCCGCCCCCCGCGGTGGCCATGGTGGAGCCCCTTGGCCTGTTTCTGATCCTGCGGGCGTTCAGCTCCGGTTGCTCTGCCATGACCGGCATAGAGGCAATCGCCAATGGGGTACAGGTGTTTCGAGAGCCCTCTGCCCAGCGGGCTCGCAGCACTCTGGTGGTGATGGGGGCCCTGCTGGCAGTGATGTTTCTGGCGGTGAGCGGCCTGGGCTTCATGTACGGAATCGCCCCCCATCCCGATATCACGGTGCTTGCCCAGATCGGCCAGCGCCTGTTCGGCCCGGGTAACCCCCTGTACTGGTTGCTGCAGGTCACCACCCTGCTGATCCTGATGCTGGCCGCAAACACCGCCTTCGCGGATTTCCCTCGCCTCTCGGCCCTGTTGGCCCGGGATAACTTCCTGCCACGCCAGATGGCCTGGGTGGGGGATCGTCTGGTGTTCCAGAACGGCATCCTGGCCCTGGTGCTGGCCACTGCCGTGATCGTTCTGGTGAGCAGGGGAGATACCACCGTGGCCGTGAATCTGTATGCCCTCGGGGTGTTTCTGGCCTTCACCATTTCCCAGGCCGGCATGGTGGTGCATGGCTGGCGAGAGCGCTCCAGCCACTGGCAGGGTCGGGTTCTGATAAACGGGGTAGGGGCTTTCTGCACCCTGCTTGTGCTGCTGGTGATAGGCATCAGCAAGTTCGCTGAGGGGGCCTGGACGGTGGTGATCGCCATTCCCCTGCTGGTGCTGCTGCTGGCCCGCATCCGCCAGCGTTACCGCCGGGTTTATGCCGCGATCAGCCTGCCTGCCGGAGCGCGTCAACCGCTGAGCATCCCGCCAAGGCATGAACCGATCGGCAACCGCAGCATTGTCTGGCTGCGCAGTTTCACCCAGCCGGGGCTCGAGGCCTTGCGTTATGCCACCACCATTTCAGACAGGGTGGACGCCCTCTGGGTGCTGCAGAGCGGTGACGACAGCGAGCGGATCCGGGCCGACTGGAGCGAATTGGTGGGCAGCGATCCCGCCATCCAGCTCACGCTGCTGGAGAGTCCCTATGCCTCCGAGATTGCCCCCTTCGTCAATTTCGTGGAAGTAGAGGAAAGCCGCTATCCAGGCCAGCTGACCATCGTGATGCCGATGGCGATTCCCCGTTACTGGCTGGACAGTCTGCTCCTGAACCAGCATGGCATCAGCCTGCGTCGTGCCCTCGATGCACACCAAAGCCGGGTTTATACATTGGTGCGCTACTACCTGCCGGCCTGATGAATTCAGCCGGGGTGTGTGGAGGGCTTCCACGCCCGGGTGGTGCAGCACGAGTGTGACCATCTAGACGGGGTGCTGTTCCCCGACCGTCTCAGCGACCCCACAGCCTTCGGCTTCATTCCGGAGCTGGAAGCGGCCGGGCTGATTCCGGCGGTTCCGGGCTAGGGCCGTTCCGTCTGGGTCCGACCTGTTCTGGCCTTTTTCACTCCAGCAGCCGCTCCAGCACCCTCGCCACCGAGCGCACTGCAGCGAGGGCGGTGGCGTATGCCATGCGCATCGGCCCGATCAGGGCCACCTGGCCCACGCCGCCATCGCCGCTGCGGTAG
>Ga0169931_10015839_pt1 | contig 10057 bp, 9 predicted proteins | sample Kivu_15m_20L_FD_129675 | JGI IMG/M metagenome (GOLD analysis project Ga0169931, IMG submission 129675) | Freshwater microbial communities from Lake Kivu, Western Province, Rwanda to study Microbial Dark Matter (Phase II) - Kivu_15m_20L... | ecosystem: Environmental > Aquatic > Freshwater > Lake ... | reverse complement strand
GGCGCCGAGGAACTGCGCGAACTCCTCGACCCCGGTGTGGTGGCCGATCTCGAGGCCGAGTTGCAGCGTCTCGTCGAGGGCCGTCGCGCGCGCACCACCGACGAGGTCCACGACCTCCTGCGTCGACTCGGCCATCTCGGTGTCGACCATGTCGCCGCGCGCTGCGAACCCGATGTCGATGCGGCTGCCGCGCTCGCCTCGCTCGTGGCCGATCGGCGGGCGATCGAGATCACCGTGGCGGGCGAGCGCGTCGTTGCCGCAGCCGAGGATGCCGCTCTCTACCGCGATGCGCTCGGGTGCGCGCTGCCACTCGGACTGCCGCGCGCCTTCACCGATCCCGTTCCCGCGCCTCTCGTGCACTTGGCGGCACGGGCCGCGCGCACACGGGCGCCGTTCACCACCGCCGAGATGGCGTCGCACCTCGGGGTGACCCTCGAGCGCGCGGTGACGGTGCTCGAGACGCTCGAGAGCGAGAACCGGCTCGTGCGCGGTGAGTTCCGCCCCGGCGGCACCGAGCGTGAATGGTGCGATGTCGAGGTGCTCAGACAGTTGCGCCGGCGCACACTGGCCGCGCTGCGGCGCGAGGTGGAGCCGGTCGAGCAGGCCGCACTCGCACGGTTCCTCCCCGCGTGGCACCGGATCACCGACCCGCGGCGCGGTGCCGATGCCCTCGTGAGCGCGATCTCGGTTCTGCAGGGAGCAGCGATCGTGGCCTCGAGCCTCGAGAGCGATGTGCTGCCTCTGCGCGTGCGCGGCTACAGGCAATCCGATCTCGACGAGCTGTGCGCCGCCGGCGAGATCGTGTGGGTGGGTGCCGGCGCGATCGGCTCGGCCGACGGTCGCATCCGTCTGTACTTCGCCGACCAACTCGCACAACTCGCCCCGTTGACCGAACGACCGGATCCGCCGACGGGCACGGTGCACGATTCGCTCCGGGTCGCACTTGAGACCCGCGGTGCGCTCTTCTTCGGTCAACTTCGCGCCGCGGCCCCCGCCGCGAGCGACACCGAGGTGTTGGCGGCACTGTGGGATCTGGCATGGGCCGGCGAGGTCACGAACGACACGCTGTCGGCGATGCGTGCCTTGCTCGCCGGTGGCAAGGGGAGCTCGCGCACCGGTGCGCGCACCCCGCGCGCCGGGCGTCCCCGACCGGGTCGGTTGTCCCGCGTGGGACCACCCACCGGGGCGGGTCGCTGGAGCCTGGTGTCATCGATGGCAACTCCGGCTGCATCGGCAACCGAGTCGTCGCACGCGTGGGCACTCCAGATGCTCGAGCGCCACGGGGTGGTCACGCGCGAGGCGGTGCTGGCCGAGTCGCTCACAGGCGGGTTCACCAGCATCTACGGCGTGCTGAAGACGATGGAGGAGCGGGGTCAGGTGCGCCGGGGGTATTTCGTCGACGGTCTCGGTGCGGCCCAGTTCGCGATCCCGGGTGCCGTCGATCGTCTGCGCGAGGTGCGCGAACGGATCGACGATGCGCTCCATCCCGAGGATGTGCCCGCAGCCTTGGCGTTGGCGGCTACCGAGCCGGCGCAACCATTCGGTGCGACGCTCCCATGGCCCGAGGCCGAGGGCCGCCCCACGCGCAGCGCCGGATGCGTGGTGGTCGTGTCGCAGGGTGATGCGCTCGCGTGGTTCGACCCGCGTGGTCACCATCTCATCGTTTTCGACGAGTCGCGCATTGACACCGCGTGCGAGTCGTTGGTCTCGCTCGTCAAGGACGGTCGTCGACGCGGGCTCGAGGTGCGCCGCGTGAACGGCACAGAACCCGCTGCCGGGTCGACCGTGGTGTCGGCACTCGAACGCGCGGGTTTCGCGCGCGGGTACCGCGGCTGGTCGCTGCGCGACTGAGCCGTCGGCCTCTCTGGTCGCGGCAGGTCAGCCGATCAGGAGGGTGAGGGTGGTGGTTCGTTTCTTTTTCTTCGAGTCGGTGTAGGCGACCTTGACGTTGCAGGTGCCGGCCGCGACCGTTGTGATGCGGGTGGTTGTGATCTTGCATGCGGTGATCGATGCTTTCTTCGGGACAGAAAAGGCGACCTTGGTGACCTTCTTGAGCCCGAGGAGTGCGACGGCTTTCCGTGTGGTGATGGTGGCCCCGATTTTGGTGGTGGGGTTCTGTGCCGGCGGCAGGGTCGCGGCCGGGGTTGTGGCGGGGTCGACCCTGGCGGCGTTCATCTCGGCGAGAGCCTGGGCTCGGGCTGTGGCAGATGCCGCGTCGATCAGGGCTTGGATCTCGTCGGACGTGAGGGGCTTGGTGGTCGAGCCGCCGAGAGCGGTGATGAATTTGTCGCGTTGTTCCTTCGGGAGAATCCCGACATAGAACGCCGCGTCGTTCTCGAGGTCCTCGTCGGTGTAGGTGATCGGCCCCTGCGGTGCGCAGTCCCCGCAGATGCCGTCATAGATCAATGGCGCGGGTCCGCCGAACATCTCGGGGATCGTGATCGTCTCGTAGCTGTTGTTGCCCCAGGTGGCGACGTTCCCTTTCTTGTCGACGGCCAGATACGACGCGGCTCCCGCCGACAATGCGGCCCAGTCCGAGCCCTCCGGGCCGGCCAATTCGTCGTTGGCGTCCAGGCCCCAGGTGCGGATCTCGCCGTCGACGATCGCGGCGGCGGTGAAGTCGGTCAGTGCGATGGCGGTGGCACCCGGCAGCGAGGTCACGGCCTTGGTCTCGCTGTGGCAGGGACCCCACCACGTGAGTGTTCCGTCGCGGGACAATGCGACCGAGCACAGGGCACTGGCCGCGATGGCAATCACATCGGAGAGGCTCTCGGGTGGGGTGGCGCGCCCGTGGTGATTGTTGCCCCAGCTGACCACGGTGCCCGTCTCGGTGAGACCCACGATGTGCGTCGTTCCACCGGCCAGCGACACGATCTTTGGCAGGTCGTCGGGCTTGGCGATGAGTTGACCGGTCGGGGCGGTGTGGGCGCCCCATTCCACGACCGAGCCGTCGCCGCGCAGGGCCGCCGAATAGGAGTATCCGGCCACGACCTGGATCGCGGGGCCGAGTCCGTCGGGGATCTCAAGCTGGCCGACGGTGCCCTCGCCCCAACCCACCACCTGACCGGACCGTGTGATGCCGAGTCCGTGGCGAGGACCGGTCGCGATCGAGAGCATCTCAGTGTCGTCGAAAATGGTGTACCCGCGCACGAAATCGTTGACGATCCCGTTCTCGTCGATGCCGTAGGCGTTGGTGCCACCGGCTGCAATCGGCATGGTCCGCAGATATGCCGCCGACAGCGCAGCAGGCACGTTCAACTGGCCATACTGGTTCCAGCCGAATGTGTAGAGGTTGCCTTTGTCGTCGAGGGCGAGCGAGTGGGCGAATCCGCCGGAGATGGCGGTGAACTCGGTGCCACCGTCACGGAGTGCCGGTGCGTTCAATTGACCAAGTCGGTTGTCGCCGAATGTGTAGAGGTTGCCTTTGTCGTCGAGGGCGAGTGAATAGAACCATCCTGCATTGATTGCAGTGAACTTGGTGCCACCGCCGCGGAGTGCCGGTGCGTTCACTTGTCTAGACCCGTTCGAGCCGAATGTGTAGAGGTTGCCTTTGTCGTCGAGGGCGAGCGAGTGGTGATACCCGGCGGTGATCGCGGTGAACGTGGTGCCGCCGTCACGCAGCGCCGGCGGGGTCGTTTGACCATACATGTCATCGCCGAATCCGTAGAGGTTGCCTTTGTCGTCGAGGGCGAGCGAGTGGGCGAATCCGCCGGAGATGGCGGTGAACTCGGTGCCACCGTCACGGAGTGCCGGTGGAGTCATCTGGCCGTCAGTGTTCTCGCCGAATCCGTAGAGGTTGCCTTTGTCGTCGAGTACGAGCGAGTGGTAGGCGCCACCGGCGATCGCGGTGAACTTGGTGCCGCCGTCACGGAGTGCGGGGACGGTCAGATGCCCGTAGTAGTTGTCTCCGAATCCGTAGAGGTTGCCTTTGTCGTCGAGGGCGAGCGAGTGCACATACCCAGCGGCGATCGCGGTGAACGTGGTGCCGCCGTCACGGAGCGCGGGTGGCGTTGCCCGTCCGTCACCGTTCGTACCGAATCCGTAGAGGTTGCCTGTTTCGTCGAGTACGAGCGAGTGGACACCAGCCGCACTGATCGCAACCGGGATTGCGGCCGCGAGAGTCACATTGGACACCTCGAGCGCGGCGTTGCGGGTCCGGGTCTCGCTCGTGGCTGTCGATCCTGACCCACCGCAGGCGGCGAGCACCACAGCCAGACCGGCCAACAACGCGACCGGACGGGAACGACGACTGAACACGATTTTGGACATGGCTCCGACCCTAGTGAACCCCGACGCACCCCGACAGGTCACCCCCCGGGGGAGATTCAGGGTCGGCGGGCGGACCCGAGCGAGCGCAGACCGCCCCACGCGAGCGCGGCGAGCGTGCGTCCGAGCACGTCAGGGTCAAAGTCGCGACCCGTCGAGATGACCTGGCGGCTCACCGTCTCTGCCATGCCCACGAGGCCGACCGCGAAGGTGACTTGATCGGCGGGCGAGACGTCGGCTACGATCAGCGGTGCAATCGCCGAGGCCGCGTTCTTCTCGAACTCGGCGACGATCCCGGCGAACTCCTCGTCGACCCGCTCGCTCGACTCGAACAGTAGCGCGAATGCGTCGTGGCGCTCGGACACCCAGCGGAAGTAGGCGACCATCCCGCGCTCGGTCTGCTCGCGCGGGTCGCTCGTGCCGGCGACCGCCTTGGTGACCGTGGCGACGAGGTCGTCGGCGACGTCGTGCAGCAACTCGATGTAGAGGGCTCGCTTGGAATCGAAGTGCTGGTAGAGGACCGGCTTGGTGACCCGCACCGCATCGGCGATCTCGTTCATCGAGGCGTTGTGGTACCCCTTCGAGGAGAAGACGTGCAGCGCCTCGTCGAGGATCTCGCGCTTGCGGTCCACCGGGGTCATCAGTAGCCCTTCTCGCGGTCGAACCGCTCGGCGGCCTTCACCGCGTACCCCAGCACCATCGAGGGTGCGAGCAGGCACGATCCGGCGATCAGGAGTGCGGCCACGATCGAGACCAGTGTCTCGGGCATCCCGAAGGCGAACGACATCACGAAGAGTGCGAACGCGAGACTGAACGACAGGTATCCGAGGCGGTTCGCGATGAGGGTCCACTTGGCGACCACCGCGCGCTTCGCGCGCACCGGATCGTCACCGACTGGCTGGGCGTTCTCCTGTGACATGACGGCAAGGGTACGGGCTAGATGTTGGTGGGCAACAGGCCCGTGAGGTTCTCGAATAAGAAGTACAGCACCACGAGGAACACGACTCCCGTCGGGGTCCACACCAGGATGCGCCGACCGGAGCGACGCGAGAGCCATGCGCCGAGGATGCCGATCGCGATCAACGCGGCGCCGAGGCCGGCCACTGCGGGGATGACCGAGGTGTCGTGGAACCACCCCTCGTCGAAGGCGACGGACTCGTCGAGGAACGGAGTCGCCGCGTCGGCAGGCACGGTGGAGACGGGCGTCGATGCGGCGGGAGCGGTGTCGCCGATGTCGGGACCCACCAACTCGGCCTCGACGATCAGCCGCTTCCACGAGGTGAATTTCGGCGTGCAGGTGACGAGGGTGAGGGTTGCCTTCGTCGGGTCCTTCGTCTCGACGACCTCGACATTGCTCGGCAAGACGTTGTAGGGCTCCTTGTGCACGCGGTAGGTGCGCGTGCCGTTCGGGGTCTCGAAGATGATTTCGTCGCCGACGTCGATCTTGTCGAGATCCTCGAAGGGTGCGCCGTAGGTGGTGCGGTGGCCGGCGATCGCGACGTTGCCCAATTGCCCGGGCAGGGGAGAGTTCGGGAACAGACCCGGACCCTTCTTCAGCGACTCCCCGTCGACCCCGCCCACCAGGACCTTGTCGACGCCGATCGAGGGGATCTCGATGCGACTCAGTGGTTCGCCGCGCACCGCGACCGGCTCGCGCGCGTCAGCCGAGCCGGACACCTCGACGATGGCGTCGAACTCGGCGGCGAGCCGGTCCTGCTCGCGGCTCTCGCGCAGCCCCGTTCCCCACAACTGGTAGACGACGAAGAGCAGCAACAGCACTCCCGCGCCGATGAGGCCGCGACCGAGTGCGTCGAGCACGCGCACCGAACGCGGAAGCGGTGCGCGCACCGGGCGCGGTGCGGACTCACGTGATTGCCTGCCCACGCCCACGCCCACGACGCTATCTGTGCTCTGTTGTCCGTGACCGTTAGCGTGTCGAGTGCATGAGCGAGGTGATCCGACTCGAGGGTGCAGTCGCTGTGCTCGGGGGCTTTCCCGCACTCGCCGGCGCCGACTTCTCGGTCTCGCGCGGTGAGATCGTCCTTCTCAAGGGACCGAACGGCGCGGGAAAGACATCCCTCCTCCGGGTGTGCGCGGGATTGTTGCCGTTGGAACGCGGTGCCGGACGTGTGCTCGGCCTCGACCTCGGCACCGAGCGCGACAGGGTTCGTGCCCGCACCGGTCTCCTCGGCCACCAGAACGGCCTCTATCTCGATCTCACCGTCTCCCAGAACGTCGCGTTCTGGGCGCGCATGGTGGACGCTTCCGCCGCCGAGGTCGCGGCCGCGATGGCGCGCACGCGGATCGACGGTCGCCTCGCGGGTGTCCGCGCGTCGCAGTTGTCGGCGGGGCAGCGTCGTCGCACTGCGATCGCCTCGCTCATCGTGCGACGCGCCGAGTTGTGGTTGCTCGACGAACCCCATGCTGGTCTCGATGCCGAGGGACGCGACGAACTCGACACCTTGTTGCGCGATGCGGCCGGCTCGGGTGCGACCGTTGTGGTGGCCAGCCATGAGACGGAGCGCGCAGGCGGACTCGCCTCCCGCTCGATGATCGTGGACGGTGGCATCGTCAGGCCGGACCGATGAGAGCGCCACGATGAGGGCCCGGATCGCATTGGCAGTTGCGCGCAAGGATCTGCGCATCGAGGCGAACAGTCGCGTGCTCACCAACCAGGTGGCGCCGTTCTCGGCGGTGGTGATGGTGATGTTCGCCTTCGCCCTCGACAACGACGGCATCCTCCAGCGGGTCGCGCCGGGCCTGGTGTGGCTGGCCGTGTTGTTCTCGATGCTGGTGGTGGTGCAACGCGGGTTCTCCGTCGAGACAGCCGACGGCGCCCTCGATTCGCTGCGCGTCGCCGGTGTCGACCCGGCCGCGATCTTCTGGGGCAAGGCCGTTGCACTCATGGCACAGCTCGCGGCCCTCGAGGCGCTGCTCGTGGCGACCGCGATCATCCTCTACAACTCCTCGCTCGATGGCGCGGCCGCGGTGGTGCTCGCGGTGGTCACCATCGTCGCGGCGACCGCGGGACTGGGATTCGTGGGCATTCTCTACGGGGGACTCGCGGCCGGCGCGCGCGGTCGCGAGACGCTGCTGCCTCTTCTGCTGCTCCCGGTGGTGGCGCCGGTGTTGATCGGTGCGACGCGCGCCACAGAAGCCGCATTCGGCGCCGGGGGAGCCACTGTGTCGGAGGGCTGGCCGTGGGTCGGGCTCCTCGCGGTGTTCGTCGTGGTGTTCGGTGCGGTCGGCTCGCTCGCGTTCGGGCCCCTCATCGACGAGTGACATCCGACTCCGTCTCGGATCGACCGCTGATTTCCATTGACCTTGCACTCCCGACAGACTTGGACACCGTGACCCCCGCATCTGCCGCGAATCGACCCGGCACGGGAACCGCCGCCACCCGGCGACTCGGGACCCTGGTGGCGGTGATGCTGACCGCGCTCGCCGCCTTCGGTCTCGTCTTCTCCGCCGAGGATGTCGTCCAGGGCAGCACCGTGCGGATCATGTACGTGCACGTGCCCACGATCTGGGTGGCGTACATGGCCTTTCTGGTGACCGCGGTCTGCTCCGGTGCGTACCTCTCGAGGCGCAACCGCTCGCTCGCGTGGGACCGAGTGGCCGGGGCGAGCGCCGAGGTCGGGGTGTTGTTCGTGGCGATCTCGCTCGTGACGGGGAGTCTCTGGGGTCGCCTCACGTGGGGCACGTACTGGGTCTGGGATGCCCGGCTCACCACCACGTTGTTCCTCTTCATCACCTATGTCGGCTATCTCGCGGTGCGGCGTCTCGGCGGAACCCAGCGCCAGCGTGCCCGTCGGTCAGCGGTGCTGGCGCTCCTCGCGGTGCTCGAGATCCCCCTCGTGCACTTCTCGGTCGAGCTGTGGCGGTCACTCCACCAGGAGGCCTCGGTGGCGAACCCGAACGCCAGGGTCGAACTCGACGGTCTGATGCTCTTCAGCCTCTTCCTCGGGGTCGTCACCTTCACCTTGTTCTATGTGTGGCTCGTGCTGCACCGTCAGCGAGTGCTGGCACTCGAGGACACCGTCGCCGATCGCGGGCTCGACGAGGCCATCCGCGACCGCCGCAACGAGGCGGTGGGCTGACCGTGGGGATCCTCGACATGGACCACGCGGGATTCATCCTGCTGTCGTGGGTGCTCACCTTCGCCGCCACGGGCGCGTACGCGCGCTTCGTGGTGCGACGTGGTCGCGACCTCGCGGCGCGGGCCACCCGCGAGGAGATGCCGTGGACCTGACCCCGCGCGAGTCGGCGCCATCACCGGCGCGCCGGACCCGCAAGTGGATGCCGATGGTCATCGTCGCTCTCGCCGTGGTCGCCGGTGGGTTCGTGGTGACCCAGTTCCTCACGAGCGCGATCAACTACTACTGCAATGTCGATGAGGTGGGCACCAAGCAGGGGTGCGAGGGCGACCGCAGGATGCGCGTGCAGGGTGTCGTGGAGAGGGGTTCGTTCACACGCGATGCCTCGGGAAGCACGTTCACCCTCGAGTTCAACGGCGACACTCTCCGTGTCGCATACGCGGGCGATCCCGGGGGCGTGTTCCAGGAGTGCATCCCCGTCGTGGCCCACGGTCGCGTGGTGGGCGGGGTGTTCGAGAGCGACCGCATCGAGGTCAAGCACACCAACCAGTACGTGGAGAAGAACGAGACGCGACTGGCCGAATCCGACGAGGAGGCGGCGGCGTGCTCGCTGCGGGAGGGATAGGCGGCCCGCTCGGTCGGGCCGCGCTCGTGGTCGGCCTCGTGGGGTCGGTCTTCGGCCTCCTCGCCGCCATCACCGCCGCACGCACGGGCGACCGCCGCGTCGCGCGTCTGGTGATCCGCTTCGCATGGTTGGCAGCAGCCGGTGCGGTCGGTGCGTTCATCGCGATGGAGTGGGCGATGATCACCCGGGACTTCTCGCTCGACTACATCCAACGGGTCGGGTCGCGCTCGACCCCGGCCCTCTACAACTTCGCCGCGGTGTGGAGTGCGCTCGAGGGATCGATCCTGATGTGGGTGCTCGTCCTCGCCGGTCTCACCGCGGCTCTGGCGCACAAGTACCGCCGGCGCATCGAGGACCCGATGGTCGGTTGGGCGATGGCGACGATGTTCGCGACAGCGATCTTCTTCTTCATGCTCACGCTCGGCCCGGCGAATCCCTTCGCCCCCGGCGCACCCGGTGTCGTCGACGGCCCGGGCCCGAACCCGCTGTTGCAGAACCACGTGCTCGTCATGTTCCACCCGCCGATCCTCTACATCGGATACGTGGGGATGACGGTGCCGTTCGCGTTCGCGATTGGTGCGCTCGTGACAGGGCGCCTCGGCGAGGGATGGCTGGTCGAGACGAGGCGCTGGGCGATCGTGTCGTGGGGCATGCTCACCTTCGGCATCATCCTGGGTGGTTGGTGGAGCTACGAGGTGCTCGGCTGGAGCGGTGTGTGGGCATGGGACCCGGTCGAGAACGCCTCGTTCGTGCCGTGGCTCACCGGCACCGCCTACATCCACTCGGTCCTCGTGCAGGAGAGACGCGGGATGCTGCGCGTGTGGAACCTGTCGCTGCTCGTGGCGACGTTCGCTCTCACGATCCTCGGCACGTTCCTCACGCGGTCGGGGATCCTCAACAGCGTGCACGCCTTCAGCGAGTCGAACATCGGTCCGTGGCTGCTCTCGTTCTTCGCGGTGATCGTGGTGGTCTCGGTGGGTCTGATCGGTTGGCGCGGTGACCGATTGCGCTCGCCGGGCGTCATCGACTCGCCGATCTCGCGCGAGGGTGCATTCCTCGCCAACAACGT
>Ga0169931_10015837_pt1 | contig 10057 bp, 7 predicted proteins | sample Kivu_15m_20L_FD_129675 | JGI IMG/M metagenome (GOLD analysis project Ga0169931, IMG submission 129675) | Freshwater microbial communities from Lake Kivu, Western Province, Rwanda to study Microbial Dark Matter (Phase II) - Kivu_15m_20L... | ecosystem: Environmental > Aquatic > Freshwater > Lake ... | reverse complement strand
GATCGGCGTGGTATCGGCAGTGACGCTCATGGGCTTCCTGATCACACGCGGCGTGCGTGGCACCGTTGCCGAGGTGGGCCGCGCGGCGCGCTCCATGGCCGTGGGCGATGTGAACGTGAAGGTGCGCGCCACCACCGGCGACGAGATCGGCGAGATGGCCAACGCCTTCAACGGCATGGTGGACAACCTGCGCTCGCTGGCCCGCAGCGCCGATGCCATCGGCAAGGGTGATTACGATGCGCCGGTGAACGTGCGCGGGCCGCAGGACCAATTGGGCCTGGCCCTGGCGCGCATGAAGGAGAACCTCAAGGCCGCCCGCCTGCGCGACGATGAGCAGGCGCGCGCGCTGACCGAAGAGAAGGACAAGCTCGAGGACGCCAACCAGCGGATCAACGTGCTGATCAAGGAGATGCACCACCGCGTGAAGAACAACCTGCAGGTGATCGCCAGCCTGTTGCGCCTGCAGGCCGCCTCATTCTCCGATGAGCGCCTGCAAGCCGCCTTCGACCAGAGCCAGAGCCGCGTGACCAGCATGGCGCTGATCCACGAGAAGCTCTACAAGGGCGATGAGCTGGCGCAGGTGGAAGTGGGCCTGTACATCAACGAGCTCTTCGCCGAGCTGGTGCGCGTGAACGACGTGGAGGAACGGGTCCGCTGCAGCACCGACATCGACCAGGGCCTATCCTTCGGCCTCAACACCATGGTGCCGCTGGGCCTGCTGCTAAACGAGCTCATCACCAACTCCTTCAAGCACGCCTTCCATGGCCGGGATTCCGGATCCGTGCGGCTCAGCATCCACCGCGCTGACGACGGCTCCTTCGACCTGCACTACGCCGACGACGGCACGGGGATCCCGCTCGCTAAGCTGCAGTCCGATGGCGAATCGCTCGGCACCATGCTCATCGAGAGCCTCGTGGAGCAGCTCAACGGCCGCATGACGGTCGAGGGAGGTGCCGAAGGCACGCGGTACCAGATCAGGTTCAGGGCGCGATGAACGCGGCCGGGGCTGATGTGGAAATGTTTCAATGTGGGAAGGCGCGACTCACCTCATTCCCATACTGAATCATTGGTCATTCACGCATTCACTGCTCCAACTCCGCCTCCACCTCTTCGGTGAGGTCCATGTTGTGATAGACGGCGCTCACGTCGTCGTCCTCGTTGAGCATGTCCACGAGCTTGAGCACGGCGCGCGCGGTGCCGATGTCGGCGGGTGAGGTGACCAGCGGGAAGCGCTTCAATTCGGCGCTCTTCGCTTCCACGCCCAACGCTTCGAGCTTCTGCTGCATGGCACCGAAAGCGGCGAAGGGCGCATAGATGATGAATCCTTCCTCGTCGCGCACCACATCGTCGGCGCCGCCATCGATCACCTCCATCTCGAACTCGTCGGCATCGCGGCCCTTGAGTGCGGCGTTCTCGATCACGAATTCGGCCTTGCGCTCGAAGATGTGGGCGAGCGATCCGCTGGTGCCCATGTTCGCGCCGCACTTGCTGAAGAAGCTGCGCACATTGGCCACCGTGCGCGTGGTGTTGTTGGTGGCGGCCTCCACGAACACGGCCACGCCGCCGGGCGCATAGCCCTCGTAGGTCACTTCAGCGAAATCGGCCTCCTCGCCGCCGGCGGCCTTCTTGATCGCGCGGTCGATGTTGTCCTTGGGCATGTTCATGCCCCGCGCGTTCTGGACGGCCACCTTCAGGCGACTGTTCGCTTCCGGGTTGGGCCCGCCGGCCTTCACGGCCATGGCGATCTCCTTGCCGATGCGCGTGAAGAGCTTGCTGAGCTTGGCGTTGCGCGCGAAGATCTTGTGCTTGCGCTTCTCGAATATGCGGCCCATGGCTGGTCTGTTTTGCGGAGCGCGAATGTAGGCCGCAGGGCCAACAGGCGCGCGCCGGACAGGCGGGACGCCCGTTGGACCTTAGTTGAAGCCGACGAGCTGGATGGTCACGTTCCAGGGCGTGAGCTCCGGGCCCTGGCCGTCGCGGAACAGCGGTGTGAGCGAACGCTCGGCGAAGAGGGTGAACTTGCCGTAGCCGATCCGTGCGGCGGCGGCCAGCCGGTAGGGCAGCAGGTTGAAGTCGCCCTTATCGCGGTCCTGCACGGTCTTGCCATCCACCTCGTAGCGCTGCTTGTACATGGTGTCGAAGTACCAGCTGCCCACCACGCCGAAGGCGAGGTTGACGTTGTGGCGGCGCGAGGCGCGGAAGCGTTTGGCCACGGCGCCGGTGGTGTCGGCCTGCATGGCGGAGAAATCGGCGGCGGTGGGCAGTGGCGAGCGCTTTGTGTTGAACTCCAGCATCAGCGGCATGCGGAAGCCCATCATGCGCAGCTTGTTCTTGTCGATGCTCGGAGCCTCCACGGGGACGCCGAAGACACTGTCACCCTGTTGCGCGAGGAGCGAGTTGTTCGCCAGGCGGTAGCTCACGAATTCCCAGCCCAGACCCGTGAGCAGGCCGGCGTGATGCGAGCCGAACTCGAACTTGTGCTCCGCGAAGTTGATGCTGAGGAAGCGCGAGCGGCCGTGATCCAACTGCATGAAGTCGACGTTGGCATCGAGGTCCGCATCGCCGTCGGGCCCGGTGAAGAAGTTCACGCCCCCATCGATGCCGGCCCAGTTGGTGAAGAGGCTCCGGCGCTCGCGGCGCGCATCCTTGATCCGCTGCGCGATGCTGTCCTCGACCGATGCCCAAGGCTTGTTCTTCGCGTACAGCAGCACGCGCTTGTACTTGGTGTCGAAGCTGAAGTCGCCCTCGTCCGAGTCTTCGCCCTCCTCCTTCATGCGCACGGCCAGCCCCTCGTCAGCCGTAACGCGCACCTCCACCGCCTGCATGCGCGTGGTGTCCGTTTCTGATCGGGTGGTATCGGTCTGCGCCAGCGCTGCGGGCGCGATCGCCATCAAGGCGAAAAGGAAGATTGCCGTTTTCATGGTTGTGCCTTTCATGATCGTGGGACGATCAAGCGCTGCCGGAGCGGCATCCAGCACCTCCTTCAAGTCCGGCGGCGCTTGGCTGCTGTGCCGAAGGTCCTCGTGGTGCTCTTCAATACGACGCACGCGCGTGCCCTTGCGCGCTTCGTCAACGATCACATGGTGCGCGGTGGTGAAGAGGTAGCTCTTGGCCTTTGCGCCGTCCACCTGATCCACCTTGGCCCAGAGCCGCGCGAAGCTCTCCTGCCCCGTGTCCTTGGCGAGGTCGCGGTCGCGCTGGTGCTTCAGCGCGAAACGGAACAGGCCATCTGCATGGGCGTCCACGGCGGCATTGTATCCGGCGATGGTCATCGGTGAGGGGCCGGTGATCGGGAGTGGGACGGGCTTGCGAGGATGAAGTTACAGGCGGCCTTGCGGAAGGGTCGGAATCCCGCCGCTTGTTGATAGCCTCGTGCATCATCGTGAAAGATTGCTTGTCGGCTGACCTTCAGCGCCTAGAAGATTTGCCGCTGTGCAATTGACTGGCGGGCAGCGGGCAGCGGGCCGGGCGCCGGGCGGATCGCCTGAAGCGCCCTTGGTGAGCATCGTTACCGTGGTGTACAACGGTGCTGCCACGCTCGAGCGCACCATCGCGAGCGTGCTGGCGCAATCGTACCCGAGCATCGAGTACATCATCGTCGATGGAGGCAGCACGGACGGCACGATCGACCTGATCCGGCGCTATGAGGACCGACTTGCTTTCTGGGTGAGCGAGAAGGACAAGGGGATCTACGATGCGATGAACAAGGGCGTGGCGCTCTGCACCGGCGAGTGGGTGGCGTTGATCAACGCCGACGACTGGTACGAGCCCGATACCGTTGAGCGCGCCATGGAGGCGGCCAGGCAGCGCGCCGAAATCAGCATCGTGCATGGCGACATCTGGGTGCACTACCCGAATGGCCACCGGAAGCTGAAGAAGGCGAAGCGCAACGGTTTCCTGCTGAAGCATTGGGAGATGGTGCTGAACCATCCGAGCTTCTTCGTGCGCCGCAGCTACTACCAAGGGAGGCCCTTCGATGCCACCTTGCGCGTGAGCGGCGATCATAAATGGACGCTCAGCGCCTGGATGGAATCGCGCAGCCAGTTCCTCTACCTGCCCGTGCCGCTGGCCAACTTCACCGCAGGGGGCGCCAGCATGCGCCTGCCATTGAAGAAGGTGCTGGCCGAAGGGAGGCGCGTGAGCCACGACCTCGGCCTGGGCGCCTGGAGCACCTTCGTAGGGCAGGTCACGCGGACCTTGCTGTACGTCCCGCAGCTCCTGAAGCTGCTGTTCAACCAGTACGTATCACCTTTGGCGGGCAAGCGAACGTGATGGCCAGCAAGTGGAACATCTTCCAGGATTGGGGCGCCAACCAAGGCAATCCGAAAGGGCGCCTGGTGATGCTGCTCTTCCGCACCGCGCACCTGCTGCGGCAGAACGTGGTGGTGGCACTGCTCTTCTTCTGGTACTTCATCCTGTACCGCGTGGTGGTGGAGTGGTTCCTCTGCATCGAGCTTCCTTGGAAGACGCGCATAGGGCCCGGCTTCCGGTTGGATCACGGCCAGGCGCTGGTGGTGAACGATGGCACCGTGTTCGGCGCCAACTGCACGGTGCGCAACAGCACCACCATCGGCAACAAGCAACTGAAGGATGGCACCTACAGCCGAGCCCCGCGCTTCGGCGACCGCGTGAACATCGGCGCCAACGCCGTGATCATCGGCCCTATCACCATCGGCGATGATGCCCTGATCGGCGCGGGCGCGGTGGTGGTGAAGGACGTGCCGGCGAATTGCGTGGCCATCGGGAATCCCGCGCGCATCGCGCCGCGAGGTTGATGCATGCGCTCAAAGAGCGAACACCTGGCGCAGCTTCCGCTTGAGGAGCTCCCTTGAGTACGGCAGCTCGTGCTCATCGCGCGGATGCAGGTCCGTGTTGATGTCATAGGCCGGAACCTCGGCGGAATCGACCACCGCGAGCTGCTCCTCCATGCCGTCGAGCATGGCTTCCACGTCGATGCCGGCAAGGTCGAAGCGCGTGCGTGCGAAAGGGTCCTGCAGCCGGGCGCGTATCAGGTCCCAGTCAATCGCAATGGGCGTATCGCTGCCGATGAGCAGGAAGTCGGGCACTTCAGCCACGTATGGGAAGACGCTGCAGAAGGTGCGTCGCACGCGCGGCCTTGGGCTCCAGGTAACCGCGTATCCTCCTGGCAGCAGCTTCTCGCGCAGCAGCTCGAAGTACTGCTTGGAATAAATATTCCCGGAATAGCTCGAATTGGGTCGCAGCGCATCCGCCTCGATCACATCGAAGCGCTCCGATGTCGCGCGCAAGCGATATCGACCATCACCGGCAACCAAGCGCAGCCGTGGGTCTTCGAGCAGATGCATGATGGCCTCATCGCCAACACGCTCGGCGTATGCCTGCAGCGCGACAGCCTGGTTGCTCATGATCTCGAAGCAGGTTATGCTCTTAGTCTCCTGGCGCGAGCCGATGCTGTACACCGTGCCACCAGAGCCCAGGCCGATCACCGCGACGCGCTCCGGTCTCGGGTGCAGGAGCACGGGCAGGGCCCCCAGCCGGGCGTGCGTGAGGTCGTTCCTGTATGGCATGAAGCTCTGCCCAAGGCCATTGGCGAATACAACGCCCACCATCTTCTTGTCCTGCTCGTATTGCTTGATGATGGAGAGGCCTGATTCGTTCTCCTCGCAGATGAAGCGCTCCTTCTGTGCTATTCCGCTTAGCTTCATCCAGAACTCCTGATTGCCCGGCAGAATGGCGACCATGACCACCAGCGCCAGAGCAGCGAAGGCCACGCGCCATCGCTCGCCCGCATGGCGCTTGAAGGCGACGGCTGCGTAAACCAGGCCAATGAGCGCGATGGCCTTGATCATCGGAGCGGTGCCCACGCTCCGGAACCCGATCCATGTGATGCACCAGGCGCCAGCGGCGGAGCCAACGATGTTCACGAACTGCAGCCAGCCCACCTTCCTGCCCACCTCCTCAAAACGGTCCTGCACCATGGCCTGCGACAAGGAGAAGCTCATGCCCATAAGGAAGGTGGGCAGGAACATGAGGAAGAGCGGTATGATGGCATAGGTGTGAAGGAGCATCTTCGGACGCAGGTCCGGCTCGTAGCTCAGCAGGTAATCCCTCAGGAAGAGGAACGCATCGGTGCGCCAGATCAAGGCGAGCACCGCCACGAAGGCGAAGACCATGCTTCCATAGAGCAGCATCTGCGCACGGAGGAAGAGGCGTTCGCGGCCCTGCATGTCGCGCGAGGCCGCTATGCGCCCACCCACCGCTGTGCCGATGGCCATGGACACGAGATAGATTGCCAGCAGAATGGAGAAGGTGAGCGCCACGGATTTGATCATGGTCTCCAGCACGCGGAACCAGATCAGCTCCAACGAAAGCGCTGCGAAGCCGGATATCATGTAATGCGCCGACCAGGCCACGAGCGCTGGCGTTGCACGCAAGGGCACGCGCACGGTCTCCGTGGACTCCTGGGCAGCAGCATCACTGGCAGGGCGTCGCAACGCCAGTGCGATCGCACCGAAAGCGCACGCCGCATTCATGGCCACGCCGAGCCAGGTGGAGCCGGAATACCCGAAGGCACGCACTAGCAGCACCCCGGTGACCAAGGCTCCAATGCCAGCACCAAGCGTGTTGATGAAGTAGAGCGAGCTGATGTGGCGCGCCTGCTGCGCCATTGCACCGAGCTTGAATGCGCGTGCGAGCACCGGCAGCGACAGGCCCATGAGGAAGGTGGGCAGCAAGAGCACCAGGAAGACCAAGGCCATGTTGCCGGTGGTGCCCAGATGCGCGCCGGAAGCGGAGAGGTAGAGCCAATCGTAAAGGATGTGCTTGCTGCCGGCCGCGAAGAGCATGATGCCCAGCTCAGCGGCCACGAAGAGCATCAGGTTCCTGCGCGGCCCACTGGCATCGGCCAGCCGGCCGCCCGCCAAATAGCCAAGGCCCAAGCCGGACATGAAGGCCGTCACGATCAAGCTGATGCTCACCGTGTCGGAGCCGGTGTACAACACCAGCATGCGCTGCCACGCCACTTGGTACAGCAAGGCCGCGAAGCCCGACAGGAAGAAGAGCGCCAGAAGCAGTCGTCGTTCCCGGGCCTCGCGCTGCAACAAACTCATGATCGGGTCGGCAAGGGCTTGGTCAATCCAGCTTCAGCACCGCCAAGAACGCCTGCTGCGGCACCTCCACGGTGCCGATCTGCTTCATCTTCTTCTTCCCTTCCTTCTGCTTCTCAAGCAGCTTGCGCTTGCGGCTGATGTCGCCGCCGTAGCACTTGGCCGTAACGTCCTTCCGCAGGGCCTTCACCGTTTCGCGCGCCACGATCTTGGCGCCGATGGCCGCCTGGATAGGGATGTCGAACTGCTGACGCGGCAGCAGCTCCTTCAGTTTGCTGCACATCTTCTTGCCCAGCTCGTGCGCGTGGTCGCGGTGGATCAGTGCGCTCAACGCATCCACGCGCTCGCTATTCAGAAGGATGTCGAGCTTGATCAGGTCGCTCTCCTTCATCCCGATCGGGTGATAATCGAATGAGGCGTATCCGCGCGAGATCGACTTCAGCTTGTCGTAGAAATCGAAGACCACCTCGCCAAGGGGCAGCTCGAAGCTGAGCTCCACGCGATCGGTGGTGAGGTAGTTCTGGCCGGTGAGGATGCCGCGCTTCTCGATGCAGAGCGTCATGATCGCGCCGGTGTACTCCGCCTTGGTGATCACCTGCGCCTTGATGTAGGGCTCCTCGATCTTCTCGATGTGCATCACATCAGGAAGGTCGGCCGGATTGTGCACCTCGATCACGTCACCGTTGGTCTTGGTCACCACATAGCCCACGTTGGGCACGGTGGTGATCACGCTCATGTTGAACTCGCGCTGCAGCCGCTCCTGGATGATCTCCATGTGAAGCAGGCCCAAGAATCCGCAGCGGAAACCGAAGCCCAGCGCGGCGCTGCTCTCGGGCGTCCAGGTGAGGCTGGCGTCGTTGAGCTTGAGCTTCTCCATGGCATCGCGCATCTCCTCGTAATCATCGGTGTCCACTGGGAAGATGCCGGCCCACACCATGGGCTTCACGTCCTCGAAACCGTGGATCGCTTCGCTGCACGGCCTGTCGCGGTGCGTGATGGTGTCTCCCACCTTCACCTCGCTCGCCGTCTTGATGCCACTGATGATGTAGCCCACATCGCCGGCCTTCACCTCGGGCCGCGGACTGATGTCCATCTTGAGGATGCCCACCTCATCGGCCGCGTACTCCACGCCAGTGTTGAAGAACTTCACCTGATCGCCCTTGCGGATGGTGCCGTTCTTCACGCGGAAGTAGGCGATGATGCCGCGGAAGGAATTGAAGACGCTATCGAAGATGAGCGCTTGAAGCGGCGCGTTCGGATCGCCTTTCGGTGGCGGGATGCGATGCACGATCTCCTCCAGCACCTTATCCACGCCGAGACCGGTCTTGCCGCTGGCCGCCATGATCTCCTCGCGCTTGCAGCCGAGCAGGTCCACGATCTGGTCCTTCACCTCCTCGGGGTTGGCGCTGGCGAGGTCCATCTTGTTGAGGATGGGGATGATCTCCAGGTCGTGCTCCAGCGCGAGGTAGAGGTTACTGATGGTCTGCGCCTGGATGCCTTGCGTGGCGTCCACGATCAGGAGCGCGCCTTCGCAGGCAGCAATGCTGCGGCTCACCTCGTAGCTGAAGTCAACGTGGCCGGGCGTGTCGATCAGGTTCAGCACGTACTTCTTCCCATCGAGGGAATAGTCCATCTGAATCGCCTTGCTCTTGATGGTGATGCCGCGCTCGCGCTCCAGGTCCATGTCGTCCAGGGCCTGGGCCTGCATATCACGGTCTGCGATGGTGCCGGTCATCTGCAGCAGGCGGTCGGCCAAGGTGCTCTTGCCGTGGTCGATATGGGCGATGATGCAGAAGTTGCGGATATGGTCCATGGCCGGGCCGGAGGTGGTCTGAAAAGGCGCGCGAATGTACCCCTTCGCCTTGCGCGAAGCCGCCAACCTCATACCTTGGTGGGCCTAACAAGCACATAAGGCAGCCTTCGCGCGGCTTTCGCATCCTACATTGGGCAACCGGCCCGTCCACGAACCCCTTCCCATGAGCACCCTTCGCTACTCCTTGGCCAGCATGATTGTATTCGCGCTGGGCGCACAGGCGCAGAACGGGAACGATGCGCATCCCGAATTGATCCAGGTCAGCCCCGACCAACCTGCGCTCAGCACCGCCGGCCCCAATGGCCTGACCCCGATCCAGATCCTCACGGCCGTTGCGAACGACGACTACCCGGAGAAGCCCTCCCCGGTTGTCCTGGCGCCCACAGCCTTCACCCCGGACGGGGATGGCCTGAACGACAAATTCTTCCCTCGTCTCATTGGTATGGACTTGGGCATCAGCCGATTCCGTGTCTTCGACCGTTGGGGTCGGGAGCTCTTCGTATCCCAAGGCCAGGATGGCTGGGATGGCACTTTGGGCAGCGGCGCCGCCATGCCGCAGGGGGTCTATGTCTGGCATCTGGAGGCCTGGCCAGTAGGCGCCTCGGACAAGATGGAAATGGCCGGCTCTGTGACGCTGATTCGCTAGCGGCTCCTGCCTGCCGCACTTATACGTGGCAAGGCTTCAGGCAACTTCCTGAACCTTATGCCCATCATTAATCTCGGATTGCCATGACGGATGACCAACTCGTTGCAGGATGCATCGCTGGCAATCCGGTGGTCCAGAAAGCGCTCTATAAGAGCTACGCCCGTAAGATGATGAGCATCTGCATGCGTTACGCCGGCAACCGGGAACAGGCCCAGGACATGCTCCAGGACGGCTTCGTGAAGGTGTTCCAGAAGATCGACCACTTCCGGGGCGATGGCCCTTTGGGCGGCTGGATAGCGCGCACCATGGTGAACACGGCCCTGGACCATATCCGCCGCAACAAGCCGTACGACCACAGCGTGGACCTGACCGAGGCCGAACACCTGCACCAGGCCGATGAGCAGGTGCTCACCACCATGAGCACCGATGAGCTCATGGACCTGATTCAGGCCCTGCCTCCGGGCTACCGCACGGTCTTTAACCTTTTCGCCATCGAGGGCTTCGCGCACAAGG
>Ga0169931_10015836_pt1 | contig 10058 bp, 4 predicted proteins | sample Kivu_15m_20L_FD_129675 | JGI IMG/M metagenome (GOLD analysis project Ga0169931, IMG submission 129675) | Freshwater microbial communities from Lake Kivu, Western Province, Rwanda to study Microbial Dark Matter (Phase II) - Kivu_15m_20L... | ecosystem: Environmental > Aquatic > Freshwater > Lake ... | reverse complement strand
GCGCTGCAACCGGCCGCGCGGTCCGCCGTCGAGGGCCTGCCCGTGTTCTCGGCCATCGCCCGCGCCGCCGCCGAGTCGGACGTGGCCCGGGTCGATTTCGATCGTCTGCAGCGGGCACTCGGCTCCGAGCTCGACGCGGTGGACAGGGCGGTGGGCAACGAACGTGCTGCGGCGCGGGCCACAAGTGCCACTCCGCAGCCCACGGGGGTGTGGGCGTCCATCGCGGCCTTTGCGCAACGCTTTCAGGCGCCTCTGTCCAGTCTGGCAACGGCAGCCGTGATCTTCGGCGTCGCGATTCCGCTCATGAACAGCAACGACAACGACAGCCGCGACAAAGGGAATGAGCGCCCGTCCGTAGTGAACAACTACTACATTGACTCGGGCACAGCCGCCGTGCAGCTGCCCGTGGTGCAGTCCGTGCAGTTCGAGGAAGGCTACTGGGCCGCTGTTCGCCCCGGCGATACGGACGCCGGGCTGGCACCTGTGGTCTGGATTTCTACCGCCGAAGCCATAGAGGGCTCGGGCGACGTTCGTGACTTTGATGAGCAGGTTGCCCCTGCGACGCTGCGTCCCCTTCCCGGGACGTTGCCCAGCGGCCAATCGCTGTGATGTTTGACCCTCGTTGACAATCAGGCGGCGCATCGAACGGCCGTCTGTCAGGTTTCGCCATGAAAAATCATCGCTTTGTTCACTTCGGCCTGCGGCTGCTGCTGCTGGCGGCGCCACTCACTGTGCTGACACTGGCCGCCGACCCTGCCGCGGCGCAGACCCAGAGCGCCAATGTGACCCTTCGCGTGATCGTCGCCAGCAACGCGGGTGGAGGTGTCGCTGCCGAGCTGCGCTCGTTCGCCGCTCAGCTCACCGCCCAGTTTCAGGGCTATAACACCTTCGTTCAACACAGCTCCACGGCAGCAACCATTGCACAGGGTGAACAGCAACGTGTGAGCACCCCCGGCGACGGCACCGCGACCATCACCTTCAGCGGCATGGAGGGCGGCCAGTACACCTTCAACGTGCAGATTCCGGGTGGCAGCACCACCGTGCGCATGCCCGGCAATTCGGTGCTCTTCGTAGGTGGATCTTCGGTCGCAGGCGGCACGCTCATCATCATGCTCGACACCTGAGCACGAGGCCGGCGACGAAGAGCTGAGAGCCGCTACGGTATCGCCTCATCGGCAGACTCCAGATGCCACCCCATGCGCGCTCCGTGGTCCATCAACCGGGCCGCTGCCTGCACGTCGCCCAGCTCAGCGGCGTACCGTGAACCGTTGCGCCAGGCCACGCGCGAAAACGGGTCCATGAGCAACGCCTCTTCACTCCAGCGAAGCGCCTCACGCGTCTGCCCCACCGCTGCCAGACACACGGCCATGCTTGCGCGCACGGCGCCACTCTCGGGGCGCAACGCAAGCGCCTGAGAATACGTGTAAAACGCGTTCTCCCACTGACCGGCAGCGGCCTGTAGTCGCGCCACAGTCGCCCATTGCGCCGACGCCCAGCGCCCGCCAAAGACATCGCCCGCCAGCGGCAGAACCACCGGATCGACCGGCATCCGCGCGTCATTCAGACACAGCGCGCGTTGCGGCTGCGCGCAAGGGTCTGGCATGGCCACGCCCTGCTGAAGCACGCGCGCCACGGGCCACTGTGGTTGCACGCTCAGGTTCGGCGGCAGATCGATGTGAGTACCCGCGATCTCCCACCAGATCTCACGCTGCCCCAGATGCGCCTCAAGCAGGCTGAGCACGGCCTGACCAAGCCATCGTTCGCGCGGCAGCGCAGTCCAGTCGGCGGGCGGCTGCGCCTGAACCAGCGCCGGCACCGGCGCCACGGGATAGCGGTCGGCCACGGCGAGCAGCGTCTCGGGCGACGAGAAGACCCAGCGCCCCAGCGTCGTGGCATCGGGTCGGGCGTCGCCGACGACGCTCCAGAAAAGCATGGCCGAGGTCAGGTCGTCAGACACCGTGGTGGTGATCGACCCGGGCGCGACGTGGCCCAGATGCCAGAGCGCGGCGTCCGAGATGGAGGCCGGCTGCCCCAGCGATCGCACAGGGGCCGAGGCTGGCAGCCAGACCGCGCCGAAAGCGAGCGCCATCGCGGCGATGCAACGACGAAGGTCTGCGTGTGTACCGCCCTGCCAAGAGGCCTGTGGAGACTGAAAACGCTCGATCAGAAGGCCAATGGGCACCGCCGACAGAACGAAAAGCAGCAACGCCGTAAGGTGGCCGTTCTGCCAGTCGCGCAGGCCCATCGGGTTTATGGAAGCACTCCAGTAAGTATCGACCGCGACAATCAGCAGGGCGGCGGCCGCGACCCGGGCGTGGCCCCTGCGAACCAGTGCAGCGGCGCCGACGAGCGCCAGCAGCAACATCGCAACGAAGAGACCTGCCCATGCGTCGGTGAACTGCACGAGGCGTGCGAGTCGGGCGCCGGTGGTGGCGGCGAGCTCGCCGGCAAAGGATTCGCGTATCGCGGCGGCGGTGACATGACGCCAGAAGCGTTCCCAGGTGTCCGGGTTTCCCCAGTTGTGCAGGGGTGAACGCGCCGCTGCAGCTGGCAGGTACGCCCAGACGGGCGCGCAGGTGGCGGCGATGGCGATGCCCGCGAGCCATTGCCTGCGGCGCAGAACGCCCACGCCGAGCGCGAGCACGCAGGGCACCACGACGGCCGCCTGCGGATGATTGCACAGGGCGAGGCCACAGAGCAGGGCAGCGATGGCCCAGGCGTTTGTGTGTTTTCCAGCGCTCGGCACGGCGTTTTCGGCACGATTTGCGCCGATGTGTGCGCTTATCGACAGCGTGAGCGAGGCGAACGCGCCCAGACAGCAGGCGGTGTGCAGCGCGTACACCTCGGGCATGCGGGCGGCCAGGCCCAGCATGGGGAGCGCCGAGAATCCCGCGGTGGCGAGCAGGGCGGCGGTCCACGCGACAGCAGCCGAGCGTGTGGCGGCGGCGGCGATGACGACGGAGGCGGCGGCTGAGGCGCCGGCCAGAAGAGCGGAGATCAGCCCAACGCGGGCGGCGACGGTGCCAAAGGGGAGCCAGCTGGCGGCCTTGCCCAGCAGCGTGTGCAAGGGGAATCCTGGGGCGTGTGGTACGCCGAGCTCCCATGCGGCGGTGGCGAGGTCACCGGCGTCCAGCGGCGCGAGTCCGGCCTGCGCACCCCACATGGCGGCCGCGGTGGTGGCGAAGCCGGCGGCGAGGGCGGGTGCGCCCATCGGTACCGCGTGGAGGGTGGCAGGGTCAGGGGCTGACATGGGGACTCAGGGGGCGTCCTTGAACCAGGTGTCGGCTCGTGCGGGGTCGAATGACTCGCCGCGGGTGCTCATCATGTCGGCGAATCGTTCGCGATCGCCGGGCAGCGCGCGCGCCCAGCGGGCGCTAAAATCAGCTTCGTCGCGCTGCAGCCACGCCAGGCGCAAGCGACCTGAGACGCTGGATTCGTCGGCTCGGCGAGCGATGTCCGACAGCAGGAGCATACAGCGACCTTCTTCGTTACGTCGCCGCATGACCGTCGCCAGGTCGAGCTCAATGCGCCACTTTACGTCGTCGGGCGAGCCGTCGATCATGGCGCGCAGCAGCTCTTCGGCGCGGGGGTAGTTCTGGCGCAGTTTCAGGTAGGCGGTGACGGCGAATCCGGAGGCGTTCACGTCGACCGAGACTTTTCGCTCCTGCGGATTGACGCGCCACGAGCGTTTGACAGCCGCCTCGTAGAGCGGGAGCGCCTCGGCTGTTCTGCCGGTCATGTCGAGTAGTCGGGCGCGCAGCAGCTGTGTTCTGAGGTTATCGTGCTGCAGCGCCTCGGCGGCTTCGATGGCGTCAAAGCCCTCCTGGGGTCGTTTGACGAGGATGGCGTGGGTGGCAGCCGACTGGTACAGCTCGACCGCCTCGGGGAGCGAGTCGAGCGCGTGCTGCAGCACCTTCTCGGCCGCCGCCCAGTCTTCCACCGCCCATGCGACATCGACGGCGGCCTGTACGGCATGAAACCACGTGTCGGGGGCCATGGCTGCGGCGGTGAGGGTGGTCAGGGCGGTTTTTACATCGCCGGTGGAGGCGAGCAGCAGGCCGTACTCGAACCGTTCGATGGTGCCTTTTTGTGCGTGGTCGCGAAGGATGGGCAGCGCGGCACGCAGATCGTTGCTGTGCCGGGCCAGCACGGCGTTGCGCCAGGCGGCCGGGCGTGCGGCATAGGCGTCCAGAACCGCCTCGGGAAAGCCGGGATACACGAAGTCAAACATGACCTCCTGTTCCGGCGTTGCTTCGCGTCGTGGCTGCGACGACTTTGCGGCGGGCTGTGGAGCGGCGCGGAGCGACGCGACGATGTCGGCTTTCTGACGGGCAAAGCTGGCGCGCAGCTCATCGGTGATGGCGAAGGTTTCGGCGAGCTCCAGGTGCTCGCCGCAGCGGGTTGCCTCGCGGGCCCTGGCCAGGTCGGCCGCGCGCTCCAGATTGAGCTTCATGAGCTGTGCACCGCACTGTGTGCGAGCCGTGGTGATGGCTTCCTTTTCGGTGTCGGGTGCAGCCGCAAGCGCGTCGTTCCAGCAGTGCCAGGCATTTGCCCAGTCACCTGATTTCATGGACTTTTCGGCCTTCTGGCGGGAGCGTTGCCATGCCGGCCCGAACAATGAATCAAAGAATCCAGCCACAGCCATGCCTTCAGAAATCGCAGAATCACACTCGAGCCGAGCGGCGGCTATATGGGCACAACCGCGTCTCGTGAGCAACCGTACAATCTTCACGCCTGTGCAGCGTCGCAGGCGAAGGCGGCGCGGGCGTGCGCTCTGACGTGCAATATCTGCACACACAACAAAGCTTGCATGTGTGGGGTGGATCGGCCTAACCGCGCACGCGTGCTCGTCACATGGGACCGGCTTGCGAGGGGTTCCATGGGGCTGCTCGTTGCGGCAATGCCGCTGTGTTCCTCGTCACACGACTGTTACTCCGGACGACGACTATGCGCAGACTACAGCGATACCTGATTCCTTTCTCCGCAGTAGCAGCGCTGACGTGTGCGGGGTGCGACGCATCGCTGGACAGTGCCGAATCCACCTTCGCCGAACCGGATGCGGGCGCTGCAGCATTGGAAGGCTCGACCTTGTCGCGCGAAGTGCCGTTTGAGGCAGTGTACGAGTTTCAGGGCACATGGGAGCCCGGGATCGGTTTCCACTTTGAGCCGGCGGTGCTGCAGACCGGTGAACTGCGAACGGCAGAGCAGGCGCAGTGGTGCGGAATGACCGTTGTTGCGGACGGTATCGCCGGGGCTGGACCTGCAAACACACTCGAGGTGGTGGGCGAGCCGGGCACCATTCTGCAGAATGAGGCGTGCTTTCCGGGCGGGGTGTATCCGGCACCTGCGATTGTGTATCTGGCCAGCCGCGCGTTGTGTCAGGATGTGACGGTGCGGAGTTTCTTCGACGCCGGTACGCTCGCCAACGTGCACGCGGTGATCGACTTTGTGTCGGTGCCTGGTTACGAGGCCTACAACGTGCCGGGGGTGACGGGCGCGCCGAGTCCCGGCGGCGACAATCTGCCCAGCATTGTGCGGGGACTGTGGAGTTACGGCGACCTGGGCCATCGCACCAGCGGCTCGAACGCAGCCACGCAGCGGTGGATTTTCCGTTACCCGCAGGAGCAGGCGTTCGCGTTCAACGGGCGACTGCTGGCATCGTTTGTGGAGAACTGCAGCAACGCCGTGGACGACGACTGCGACGGTCGCGTGAACGAGGGGTGCCAGACCTTTGCCGATGGCGCGGTGTGCGCCTCGAATCTGGACTGCGCCTCGCTCAACTGCGATCCGGGAACGAGCCGCTGCGCTGCATCGACCTGCGGGGACGGGCAGCTCAACGGCACCGAGACAGCGATCGACTGCGGTGGATTGTGCACCACAAAGTGCGCGAACGGGGCGACATGCAGCGTGGCCGGTGACTGCACGAGCGGTATTTGCCGCAGCGGCACGTGTCGCGCGTCTGCGCCCCCGACCGCGGGCCAGGTGATCGTGTCCGAGGTCATGGCATTTCCGGCGGCCGATGGCGCCGCTGGCGAGTGGATCGAGCTGACCAACCTGACCCCGACCGGCCTTGACCTGACCGGTTGTGAGCTGAGCGATGCAGACGTGGACCTGCACGCGATTGCCTCGCCGCTGACCCTTGGTGCCAACGGGCGTCTGGTGCTGGGCGGCAGCGCCGATGTGGCCACGAATGGCGGCGTGACGGTGGACTACGCGTGGACGAGCGGCTTTCGGTTGGCCAACAGCGGCGATCTGGTGCGGCTGACCTGCGACGGCGTGTTGATCGACTCCTTCGTGGTGCCGGTGAGCGCCGCAGGTCGGGCCGTTCAGCTGGCTTCGTGGGCGCAGACTGCACAGGGCAACGATCTGGCCGCCAACCTTTGCCGGGCGACCTCGGCCTATGGCAGCGGCGGCAACTTCGGCACCCCGGGCGCCGCCAACTCATCGTGCGGTCTGGCCCCCGTCGCGGCAGGCACCTTCACGGTGGGCTCACCTGTGACCGAGGCGGCGCGCTTCAGCAATGAGGCACAGCAGTCGGTGACACTCACGCGCTCGCTGCTCGTGCAGGAGACCGAGGTCACACAGGGCCAGTGGAAAGCGCTGAGCGGCGGCACCAACCCCTCGTACATTCAGAACACCACCTGCACTGGCGCCGGGTGCAGCTCCACCGAAAACGCCAACGATTCCGGACCTGTAGAGCGCGTCGACTGGTACGCCGCGCTCGGGTATGCCAACGCCCTGTCCATCGCCAACGGACTCAACGCCTGCTACACACTCGTGGGGTGCACCGACCCGGTCAACGGCTGGCGCGACGGAGTCCACGATGGGTGCACCGACGCCACCCTCGCCGGCCTGAGCTGCAACGGCTACCGCCTGCCCACCGAAGCCGAGTGGGAGGTGCTGGCTCGTGCAGGCACCACGACGGCCAGCTGGCTGGGCGACTGGGTGACGCAGCTTCCGTCTGGCGATGTGGAGTTGTGCGCGACGTGCACCCCGCGTCCGCTGCTGTCGAGCATTGCCTTTTTCAATATCAGCGCCGGTGGCCGAACGCGCGCCGTGGGCAGCCTGCCCGCAAATCCGCTGGGACTCTACGACATGCTGGGCAACGTCAACGAATGGACGAACGATCGTTACGCGACCCCTTTGCCGTCGGGTGTTGACCCCGTCGGCCCCACCACCGGCGCAACACGAACGTTTCGCGGAGGCGGCTGGAGTAACGCCGCTGCCACCGTGCGAGCCGCCTTCCGTGCCGACGGGAACCCCAACAACCGCGACAACAACATCGGCTTTCGTCTGGTGCGGTCGCGCGACAACCTGAGCTGCGGCGCACTCAGCGTGACGAACGGCAGTGTGGCGACACCGGGCGGCGACACCAGCGGCGCGACGGCGACCTACACCTGCGCGGCGGGCTACGCCCTCACCGGATCGGCCATCCGCACCTGCCAGCCCAGCGGCGTGTGGTCGGGCACGGCGCCCACCTGCGTCGAGGTCGATGAGTGCGCCGCTGGCACTGCCTGCACCTCGCCGAACAGCCGCTGCGAGAACACACCGGGCAGCTGGCGCTGCAGCTGCCAGAACGGCTACGTGGGAGCGGTGACGCAGGGCGCCAACTCCACATGCACCCTTCGCGGCGCCGGCGACCTCGGCGCCGCGTGCACCGCCGACACCGACTGCGACGCCGGCCTGTGGTGCCCCACCAACACGGCCCACCGCTACTGTGCGCCACGCCCCCTGCTCGGCGGCACGGTAGCCATGCCCTACCAGTACATTCCGGCTGGCACCTTCACCATGGGATCGCCGGTAACCGAAGTGGGACGGCTTACCAACGAGCCGCAGCGCGAGGTCACCATCACCCGGCCCTTCATGATGCAGACCACCGAAGTCACGCAGGCGCAGTGGGAGGCCGTCAGCGGTGGCATCAACCCCACGTGCGATGGTCCGGCGGGTGCTTGCGCTCCGGCCAACGACAATCCGCTGGCGCCTGTCGTGAACGTGGACTGGTACTCGGCGCTCGCCTTCGCGAACGCCCTGTCGGTGGCCGAGGGCCTGTCGCCCTGTTACAGGTTGGAAGGCTGCTTTGACGCAACCTCTGGCTGGAAAGACGGCAACCACAACAGCTGCACGTATGCCAGCTTCGCGGGCCTGTCGTGTTCGGGTTATCGCCTGCCTACCGAAGCGGAGTGGGAGTACGCCGCCCGGGCCGGCACAACGACCGCGACCTATGCAGGCAACCTGAATGTCGGCGTCACCGACTGCACCACCACGCAGCCCAACCTGGACCCCTACGGCTGGTGGTGCCGCAACACCGGCGGTCAGCTGCAGCCCGCGGGAACTCGACTGCCCAACCCCTGGGGCCTGTACGACGTGCTCGGCAACGCCGCCGAAATCGTCTGGGATGTCGCGGCGAGCTACCCCCCGGGACCAGCGGTCGACCCGCTTGGCGCAGAGTGGGGCAACAGCATCGGGTTGCGGGGTGGCAGCTGGCTGGATGTCGCGCGACTCGGCCGTGCCGCTTACCGCGGTGCCAACGGTCGGGTGAACTACTACTCTGCTCAGGGACTGCGTCTGGCGCGGTCAATCGACAATCTGGAGGTGGATGAGTGCGCCACCGGCGCAGCCTGCACCGCCGCAGGCAACCGTTGCGAGAACACGCCCGGCAGCTGGCGCTGCTGGTGCAACGACGGGTATGCCGGTGCCATGACCGAAGGCGCCGACGCCACCTGCACCCTGCGCACCGCCGGCGCCATGGGCGCGGCCTGTACCTCGGACGCACAATGCGACGTCGGCCTGTGGTGCCCCACCAACACCAGCCTCCGGTTCTGCGCACCCCGCCTGAACCTCGGCGGCGCGACCATGCCGTTCCAGTACATCGCTGCCGGCACCTTCGTAATGGGTTCGCCTCCCAGCGAGGGCACCCGTGGTCTCGACGAAAACCAGTTCCCCGTCACGGTGTCGCGACCCTACGCGATGCAGACCACCGAGGTCACGCAGGGCCAGTGGAAGGCGCTCTCGGGGGGCGCAAACCCGTCGTGCTTCCAGACCACCACGGGCACCGCCTGCACCGGGTTGAACAGTAACGACCAGGGCCCGGTAGAGCGGCTCGACTGGTACAGCATGCTCGCGTACGCCAACGCGCTGTCGGTCGCCGAGGGCTTGTCCGCATGCTACACGCTCGTTGGCTGCGCCGACCCCACCAACGGCTGGAAAGATGGCATTCACACCGGCTGCACCGACGCCCTGTTTGCAGGGCTGTCCTGCACCGGCTATCGCCTGCCCACCGAAGCCGAGTGGGAACGCGCCGCGCGCGCCGGCACCACCGCTACCACCTGGCTTGGCAACTGGGCGGCGCAGCTGCCCAGTGGGGACGTCCAGCTTTTGTGCCCCAGCTGCGCAAACCCCTACCCCCTTCTCTCGAGCATCTCCTGGTTCCAGTTCAACTCCGGCAACCGCTCACAGATCGTCGCCACCACCCCGCCCAACCCCTGGGGCCTGTACGACATGCTGGGCAACGTGCTGGAGTGGTGCTGGGACCGCTACGGCACCTACCCGGGCGCCGCCGCCGTGGACCCGCTCGGCGCCGGCAGCGGCGCCAACCGCGCGTTCCGCGGCGGACTCTGGTATGCAGGCGACGCCGTGCAGCGCGCAGCGGAGCGTGCATCATCGGTGCCGTCGGACCGCAACGGGGGCTTCGGCTTCCGGCTGGTTCGCACGATTCCCTGACCCTCGTCGAGCGCCTTCGGGCACGCCTGACAGGCCAGCTGCCGCCCCTTGCGCGACCCACGCGCCGTGCTAAGGCGAAGGCCCGCGAGCGCCCTCCTGCTCGCGTCTGCCGTCGAGTTTCGCCCATGCACACGCTAGAAACAGTTCAGGTTGACGACCTGCAAGCCACGCGCGCCCGTCTGCGCTCGGCTCGCAACGTGGTTGTCAAGGTGGGTTCCAACGTCCTTGTGGGCGGAGGCGGTGCCGGTGTCATCAATCGGCGCGTGTTTACCTCGCTGGTCGAAGACCTGGTCGATATCTCCGAGGTCGCCACCCGAACGGTTATCCTCGTGACGTCG
>Ga0169931_10015835_pt1 | contig 10058 bp, 10 predicted proteins | sample Kivu_15m_20L_FD_129675 | JGI IMG/M metagenome (GOLD analysis project Ga0169931, IMG submission 129675) | Freshwater microbial communities from Lake Kivu, Western Province, Rwanda to study Microbial Dark Matter (Phase II) - Kivu_15m_20L... | ecosystem: Environmental > Aquatic > Freshwater > Lake... | reverse complement strand
TGTTTCACTCCTATGCGCTCAATCTTTCGGTGCTGGCAATTCTGGCGGTTGGTGCGACGGAATACATTATGGAGCGCTACTCCACCGCAGAGGCGATGCGTCTGATCGGTACGGGGGAATTTACGCTGATGCCTGGCGTGCCGACCATGTTTCATTACCTGCTGGAGGGTGCGCAGTCAGACACTGCATTTGAATTCAAGGGGCTGCGTTTGTGCATCTCCGCCGGCGCCATCATGCAGGCTGAGCTTAACCGGCGTTTTGAGGAGCGCTCCGGTGTGACCCTAGTCGATGGCTACGGCATCACGGAGACCGCGACCATGGTGACCTTGAATTCGCCCCGTTCGAGCCGCCGGCCCGGGTACTGTGGCCTGCCGGTTCCAGGGGTTGCGGTACGTATTCTGCATCCTGAGTCACGTCGGGATTGCGGTCCAGAGGAAGAGGGCGAGCTCGTGGTCCGAGGACCGAATCTCATGCTGGGTTATCACAATAAATCGGAGGAGACCGATAAGGCCATGGGCGACGGTTGGTATCGCACAGGCGACCTTGCCAAGGCCGATCCAAATGGCTTTCTGGTGATTACTGGGCGGCTGAAGGAATTGGTTATTCGTGGTGGACAGAATATTGCACCGGGAGAGATTGAAGAGGCTGCCCTGAAATTTCCAGCGCTATTGGATTGTGCGGCGGTGGGACTGCCGCACGCCCATCTCGGTGAAGTGCCCGCACTTTTCTATGTGCCGCGGGCGGGGCAGTCGGTGGACGAATCCGCCTTGTTGGAGTTTCTGCGTGGTCAGATTTCTTCTTACAAAGTGCCTGCAAGATTGGCCAGCGTAGAGACCATTCCCCGGACAGGCTCCGGCAAGGTCATGCGCTTTAAGCTCAAGGAGATGATTTAGGCCGGCGTTTTTTCGTCGGACCTGTGACCAGTCGGTGGAGTGCCTGCTCAAAATCTTCGACCAATTGCATCAGCAGACGGCTAAGGGACTGAAAGTCGCGGCGGTTGAGTCCGCCGAACAGGTCATCGTTGACTCGGTGTAGGTGCTTGGCCAGGCCGGTGAGCCGGGACTCCTGGCTGGGGTCGATTCGGATCAGACGGCTTCTGCCGTCTTCCGGGTTGGGTGCCGTGACAAGCCATTTTTTCTTTTCTAGAAATTTCACCTGATTGGTAATGTGGGCCTTAGAGACATGGAGGTGGCGGGCGACCTCGCTCACACTCACGCCTTGCTGGCCCTGATATTGGGCCACCACCATCAGAATGTTGTAGCGCGGCGGAGTGACGCCGAGCTGGGCCGCCAGAAGCTTTCTGGCCAGTCCAAGCTGATTGCCGGCCACAGACAGGTCATAGATAAGTTGTCGAAATCGTCGGTCAGACGTGCCGTCCTCATCGAGCAGCTCGGGCCGGGAGACGGACAACGGCGAGGAAAACCCGGAATGAATACCTGATCTGGAAACGTGGATTCTGGCCATTGAACAGGGCGCCCTATTTTGTTAACCTAGTTATGTATTTTAGCCCAAGCCGCGCCTGCGGCTGTAAAGGCGGCAATCACTCTCGGGGGAGAACCACATGGTAAAAGACGGCGCAGCACACTTCCGTAGTCTTCAAGATGGCCGGGCCATCTATATCGATGGCAAGGTCGTGACGGATCACGTGAGTCATCCCGCCTTTGCGGAATCGATTCGATCGGTCTGCAGTCTGTATGACTTTCAGGCCCGTCCAGAGAATCTGGATCTCATGACCTTTGAATCACCGAAAACCGGGGATCGCGTCAACCGGACCTGGCAGCTGCCCAAGAGCTATGCTGAGCTTGTTCAGCGTCGGCGGGCGCTGGAGTCATGGGCCGAACAGCACAATGGTTTTTTCGGACGATCCCCCGATCACGTCGGCTCCATGCTGGGCGGTATGGTGATGGGGCTGGATGTGTTTAAAGAACATGGGGATCGTTACGCCAACAATCTGAAGGCGTACTACGAGCATGCGCGGGATAACGACCTCTACCTGACCTACGTGATCATCAATCCACAGGCCGACCGCAGTAAGACAGCGGGCGGGCAGTCCGAGGACCTGATTGCAAAGATCGTGGATGAAGACCACGAGGGCATCACCATAAAGGGCAGCAAAATGTTGGGCACGGGCTGTCCAATGGCAAACGAAGTGTTTGTTTCTACTATTCAGCCGCTGAAAGCCGGTGAAGAGCCGCTGTCTTACAGCTTTGCAATTCCGCTGGCGACCAAGGGCCTGAAGATGTTGTCACGCAAGTCATATGAGGCCCAGAGCGGTGATGTCTTTGATAATCCGCTGTCCAGTCGTTATGACGAGAACGATGCAGTGCTGTATTTCGATGAGGTAAAGGTTCCCTGGGATCGTGTCTTTACGATCCGCAGCCCCGAGATGGCCGGCAAGCAGTGGCACGCCACGCCCGCCCATGTCTATCAGAACTATCAGTGTCAGATTCGATTCATGGTGAAGATGCGGTTCCTGTTGGGGATTGCGCGCAAAGTCGCCGAGACCAACGGCATTATTGCCTTCCCGCCCGTGGTGGAGACCCTGGGCCAGATGGCTGCCGAGGTATCCATGGTCGAGGGACTGGTGGAGGCCATGGAAGCCAGCGGTCGACAGGTCGGTGAATACCATGTGCCCAATGGCCAGCGTCTTTACGCCGCAAACGTGCTGACCCAGCAGCTGTATCCAAAGTTTATTGCCAGCATCCGGGAGTTGTCCGGTGGAGGCATGATTATGCTGCCGTCGTCTGCAGACGACTTTGCAAATCCCGAGATCGCTTCGGTGATTCAGCAGTCACAGAAATCGCCCGCGACCGATAGCCTAGGGCGCGTAAAGCTCTTTAAGCTTGCATGGGATGCGGTGGGCTCGGAATTTGGTTCGCGACATCTTCAATACGAGATGTTTTATTCCGGCGCCACAATGGTGACCCGTGGCCATGCCTATCGCACCTATAACTGGCAGCGCGCCCTTGGCGCAGTGGATCGACTCCTGGGGGGGTATGGCCTGCCGGCCCAGCAGACAGCCGCATCTTCTGCTCCGGTGACATCCAATCCGGTAAAGGCGGCAGCCTAGGCGAGCGAATTGATCGGCGAGCGCCCATCAGATAGATGGGCGGCCTCGTCGATGCGATGACACAATACATCCGGGGAAACTATTGACCATTGATTCACGGACTTTTCGGCAGATCCTTGGCCGTTATGCCACCGGTGTGGCAATGATCACCACGGCCACGTCAGATGGCCGAGATGTCGGTGTTACCGTCAGCTCGTTTGGGTCGGTTTCTCTTGATCCGCCGTTGGTACTCTTCTCCATGGGGCTTTCTTCAAACATCACTCCGATATTTGCTGAGAGTAAAAAATTTGTGGTGAACATCCTGTCGTATACCCAGCAGGATGTATCGAACCGGTTTGCCCGCCCATCGACTGCCGACTGGCAGGGCATTCCTGTCGCTCGCGTCCGCAATGGTCTGGCCCGACTCGAGCAGGCATTGGCGAGCATTGAGTGTGATCTGGAGTTCAGCTATCCGGGTGGAGATCATGTGATTTATGTGGGCCGTGTCACCCATTGTCATGCGGGTGCAGATGCAGAGCCGTTGCTTTTCTTTCGCAGCAATTATGGAACCTATCTGCGTGGCGCATCGGTGCTGCCTGCGGAGTCCATTGATGTATCATCCGGTTACGACTATGGCAGTCATAGCTGGTCATAGCCAAATCAAATTTTCTGCATCGATGTTTTCTGAATAAAGCGGAGCAATTAATCATGGTGAAACTTGCGCTGAGCTCCGAGGGTCGGCCACTCGAGGCATCTATCGAGCAGTTGGTGATTGCCGGATGGACCGGACGTGATAGTGCGGCAGTCGAGCACCATATCGCGGAGCTCGAGGCCATCGGTGTTGCCCGCCCAAAAAATGTTCCATCATTTTATCGTGTGTCTGCAGATCGACTGACGACATCGGTCCGTGTCCAGGTGGCTGGACAGGATTCCAGTGGAGAGGTCGAGGTGGTCCTGTTGTCCTTGGCGCAAGGGCTTTTCGTGGGCATTGGTTCTGACCATACAGACCGAAAGGTCGAGGCCTATGGCGTGACGGTATCCAAGCAGATGTGTCCGAAGCCGATCGGTCCAGAGGTCTGGCCTATGGCTGCGCTTCAGTCTCACTGGGATCAGCTCGTGACGCGGTCTTGGGTCACGGCGGGAGGGCAGCGGCGCCTCTATCAGGAAGGGCCCGTGTCGCGTATGCGTCGGCCAGAGGATCTGATTGAACGCCACACCGGCGGTACGCAGCTGCCGGCGGGCACTGCCATGTTTTGTGGAACGCATGCAGTGATGGGAGAAATCGCGGGCGGGGAGTTATTTGAAATCGAACTCCATGATCCTGTCAGTGGCTGTTCGCTGCGTCATCAGTATGCAGCCGAGTCGCTGCCGATTGTCGATTAATAAGGGGGGTTGTGATGGCACTTCAAAAAGAGTGGAAAGAGTTTCATAAGGTAGATCTGAGCAAAGGATGGGAAACCCCACCCGGATACCCCAAGGGTATTCAGCAGCAGATTCTTGCCGGCTCCTTAGACGAGGCGGGAAAACGCGGCTCGAGAACGCGTCATCTGAAGTTTGAGCCGGGCGTCTATACCACTGCGCCTTTTGTCCACGAGTACTGGGAAGAGGTCTATCTGGTCAGCGGCGATTTGATCGTGGGCAATGACGCCAATGGTCAAGGAGGCGAACGCTTTGAGCCTGGCACCTATGCATGCCGCCCGCCCGGCACGCCGCATGGTCCCTTCAAGTCTGAGAAGGGCTGCCTGCTGCTGGAGATCCATTACTTCGATCCTGAAGATCGCTAGGACTTAGACTTGGATCGGATTGGTATCGCGCTACAACGGTTTCTAACCGGTGGGCGTTCAGCGCAAGAGGTTGTCGAGAAGTCGCTGCAGAAAATTCTTGATCCGCAGGGTGAGGGCCCGCGTGCCTTCATCTCATCCAATTCCGAGTCATCCCGTCTGACAGCGCGCTGGCTGGATGCCTGTCGGGAGAGCCTGCCGATGGGCGCTCTGGCAGGCGTGACGGTGTCGATTAAAGATCTGTTTGATGTCGCAGGAGAAAAAACCACAGCCGGTTCTGTTGAAATCGCTGCAAGGTCTGCCCCTGCAGTCAAAGACTCGGTCTTGGTGGCTCGGCTTCGGGCAGCGGGCACGATTCTGATGGGCCGCACCAACATGACCGAGTGTGCCTATTCGGGCATCGGCATTAATCCGCATTATGGTACGCCCAGCAATGCCTTTGAACGTAGCGCTCAGCGCATTCCTGGCGGATCAACCTCGGGCGGCGCGATCAGTGTTGCAGACGGCATGGTGCACGCGGCGTTGGGATCAGATACTGGTGGTTCGATACGGATTCCCGCTGCCTTAAACGGCCTGGTGGGTTACAAGCCGACTGCCGATCGCTACAGTCTGCAAGGCGTGCTGGCGCTCTCGCGGAGTCTTGACTCTGCGGGTGTGATCAGCCAGTCGATGGATTGCATTCGACACGTGGACCGTGTGCTTGCCAGTGTGAGTACACCGCATCCGGAAATCTCCAGTATCTACGGCCTGAGATTGGGCGTGCTCACGAATCTCGTCTGCGATGGACTGGATCAGCATGTCGCGGAAAACTATGCCTGCTCACTTTCTGCCCTGTCTGCTGCGGGCGCCGTGCTCACCGATCTGCATAGTCAGGCAGTTCAGGATGCTGTTGGATGCGAGGGGCAGCCGACCATGGTGAGCTCTGAGGCATTCTCCGAGTTTGGATTATTGGTGTCCCAGCCGCAGCATCGTATGGATGTTCGTGTCGCTGCGCGGATTGGCCGCGGCCGCGATGTTACGGCGACCAAACTGATTCAGGTGCAACGGATCCGGGCATGGTGCCGATCGCAGTTTCTGCGGGAGTCCGCCATGCTGGACGCATGGGTGATGCCCACCGTTCCCCTGGTGGCACCGCGGATTGCCGATCTCGCCAGCGATGATGAATTTTTTCGGGTGAACGCATTGATGTTACGAAACCCGGGCACCTTTAATTTTCTGGATGGCTGTGCGGTGTCGATTCCGAATCATGATCCCGGCTCAGCGCCAACGGGATTCATGATCGTGGGGCCTGCCGGCAATGACGAAAAGCTTCTTGCCATCGCCCAGGCATTAGAGCCGGTCTTGCGCAGAGATGCCAGCCTGCAGGCCTGACGACTAACTGCCTTTAAACCCTGCTGGCCGTTTCTGGTGAAACGCCTCTACGCCCTCGCGGAAGTCATCCGATGTGCGCAGCCGGCTGTAACAGTGGCCCTCTAGCTCGATCGCCGTGGTGAGCAGTGCATCCTCGGTTTCATTCAGCAGACGCTTTGCAGTGCGTTGGGCCAGCGGCGAGAAAGACAGAAGTTCCTTCACCAGGGCATCGACGGTTGCGCCGAGATCCTGAGTGGGTACATATTCGGTCGCGACTCCCCAGTCAAAGGCCTGGGAGCCAGGGATGCGTCTGGATCGCATCACGATATCTTTGGTGCGTGTGATGCCAACAATTTTTTGCAGACGAGCCGATCCGCCGGACCCCGGAATCTGACCGAGCTTCTGCTCGGGCAGCGCATATAAGGTGGTGTCGGTGCAGATTCTGAAATCGCAGGCCAGTGATATCTCAAATCCAACGCCAAAGCAGTAGCCCTGGTTGGCGGCGATCACGGGCTTGGAACAGCGGGCCGGGGCAGCCATATTCCAGGCGAGTTTAGAGACATGCTCGGGCGAGGCCTCGAGGAATCCCCTGATGTCACCGCCACTCGAAAAGTGTTCGCCCTCTGCCCGCAACACGATGATGCGGACACGGGGGTCGGCATCCAGGGCCTCAAAGGCGGCCCTGAGTTGATCTCGCTGGCCCATGCTGATGATGTTGAAGGGCGGCCGGCACAGCACGATATCCGCACGTTGTTGACCTTCTTGAATATCGATGCGGAACCCATCAAGACTGCTGAGGGCGTCTGCCAGGGGATGTTGAAGGGTAGCCATAGAAGCGTCGATCCTTTCGTGTTCTAGTCTAGTTTGTCGAACTCACCGGCCACCAGTTTGCGCCGAAGAATCTTGCCAACAGGAGATTTAGGAATTTCTTTCACAAAGACATATTCTCTGGGTCGTTTGAAATTCATGAGATCAGAGGTTCTGCAATGGCTATCGAGCACTTCTGCGCTCAGTCGGCCATTTGATGGCCGAATAAATGCAACCACCTTCTGTCCGAGCCGATCATCATGCAGACCTGCAACGGCGACCTCGTCGACACCGGGATGCAAGGATAAGACGGACTCAATCTCGACAGGAGAGATATTTTCGCCACCCGATATGATCATGTCATCGACCCGGCCGGTGACGAAAAGCTCACCATCCTGATCAAAGAGTCCGGTGTCTCCGGTAAAAAACCAGCCATCACGAATAGACTTTTCATTGACCTCGGGCCGTTTCCAGTACCCTTCGAATGCCTCATCGCCCGCAAAATCACAAATGATTTGCCCTTCCTCGCCCGGGGCGCAGCGATCATCGGCGGTGGCCCGATGGCCACTGTCATCGAAGCGGACGACACGCAGGCGGGCGTTCAGGCCAGCCCGTCCGGCGCTGCCCGGTTTTTCGACGGCCCGCTGATTAATCGAGTAGGTATAGATCTCGCTTGAGCCGTAATGATTAACAAAGAGTTCGGGCTGAAAGGTTTGCTGAAGCTTCAGCAGCAATGCGTCATGCATCGGGGCACCCGCAAATCCGAGTTTGGTTACCGATCGAATACGCTGCGACGCAAAGGCGGGCGAGGCCAGCATGTCGTGATAAAGCGTCGGAACAAGATAGAGATGTGTGACACGCTCCTGTTCTATGGTGTCGATAAACTGCTCAGGATTCCAGCGCGGAAAGGTAACAAAAGTGCCGTTGATCATGCACAGGGCAAGCATGGAGCGCACACCCATGGTGTGGTAGAGCGGCATCACGCCGATGGTGGTTTCGTGCATGCGATATTGATTCTGGGCGATATGGGCAAGTGCAGCGGCGCGCTCGGCCCGCTGTCGTCTCGGCACACCCTTGGGCTTTCCTGTGGTGCCCGACGTATACAGCATGACCGACCAATCCTCTGGGCTGGCATCGGCCGAGAGTGTTGCCGGATGCCCAACGATGTCTTCAAAACTATCCCCATCAGATGGCCGCTTTTGGCCATCACCGGCGCACAGCACATAGGGGATTTTCTTTGCCGCATCACTGGCCAGAAAGTTTTCGGCGGAGATGGGTTCAACGAAGGCGAAGCGGACCTCGGCGTTATCGACAAAGAAACTGATTTCCTCCGGCTTCGACCGCCAATTAACGGGCACGATCATGATGCCGCTCGCCTGGCAGGCCCAGTGGATAGTGGCGGCCTGGTGACGATTCTGTAAGACGGTGAGCAGCCGATCGCCCCGGCGTAATCCAGCCTTTCGAAGATAGGCCTGCAGCGCACCGATCTGGCCTGCCCATTCCTGATAAGACAGCCGACAGTCGCTGGCCACCAGCCCGACCCGGTGCGGATCCCGCTCTACGGATTGGAGAAAGGTTCTGCCGAGGTCAAACACGATGATTCCGCATACGGGACATTTTCAGCGATTGGGCCGCATATATTTTTTTTGAAAGTGTACGCGCTTCCCCGGCCCGTCCAATAGGCTCCACCGCCCCCAGATCCCGCTTCGGATCTGGAGATTTACCGCTACGTCCGAATTTTTGTGGACTCGAGCTGACGGCGGTAATGGCTCGGCACAACCCCTTGGTGCTGCTTGAAGAATCGTGTGAAATGGCTCTGGGCAGAAAATCCCAGCCCTGCGCTGATCTCGTCGATGGGCTGGTTCGTCTCTGCGAGCCGATGAAAGGCCTGTTCCATTTTTAATGCATTGGCGTAGACGATCGGAGACAGCCCCGTGCAACGGCGAAACAGTTCAAAGAAGTGGGAGCGCGACAGCTGTACCCGCTGCGCAAGCTTGCTAATATCAGATGACAGTTCGGGATCTTCTCTCAGTAAGGCGATCGCCCGGCGAATGCGCGGGTCCATGAAGCTCTTGCCCTGGCCGTAAAAATGGGCGTATCGCCGCAAAGCGCTGTCGGAGCCCTCGAGAAATGAGAGGCTGAGATCGGCGAGCATAGGCTCGAGCTGGTCCTGGCAGACGCTGTCCGACCACCAGAGTTCCATGACGATTATTTCAATGAATTTCTTTTGGTTGGGCAGCAATGCAGAGCATGCACGCTCAAAAAACTTCGGGTAGAGCACAAGGCCGATTTTGGGCGAAAACTTGCTCAGCCAGTTGGGCTCCAGGTAGAGCGCAAGGATGATGGTGGGCTCGGGATTGTTACTGTCGTTGAGATACGAGTGAGGCTCCCAGGCGTTGATGAGCACCGCATTGGCATCGGTAATCGGGGCATGGGTCTCGCCCACCCGAAAGGCAGCATCCGGCCCGCCCGCTTTGATCAGAATATGGCAGTGATGATGGGCATGTGTGACCAGGGCTGCATCCATTCTGAGCAGCGCGATCCTGCCGAATTCACCGTGTACCAGTCGAATTGCTGTTGACACTGATAGATCTCCCTGGACCAAGTATATGCCTCAGGCTTGTCGGGGTAATGCCTGGCACACTAGGGGTTTTCTGGATGTCGGCGACCTCTGCCAGGTCGTTAGCCTCGACAGCCGTTTTGCCTTTGGCCAGCTCCAATACATGACTGCCGTAATTGATGCTTACACACAGTCGTCCGCCATCTGCGGTGAACCACCAGGGTTTGGTGCGCTTGGGCACTGAAACAGTGGTGATGTTTCCCTCCTCGTCCCGTACGCGCTTAGACCGGGTGATCTCAAAGCTGCGACCTTCGGCCTGCGCTCGCGCAATTGGCAGCCAGCGCAATGGAAAACATTCGCTATGGCCGGCGAGAGGCCACCGATGCCGAAGTCATCGCTGCAGCAAAAAGCGCCCATGCCCATGATTTCATTTCTGCGCTGCCCGATGGGTACGCCAGCTTTTTAGGCGAGCGCGGTGTGCGGCTTTCCGGCGGCCAGCGGCAGCGGATTT
>Ga0169931_10015834_pt1 | contig 10059 bp, 6 predicted proteins | sample Kivu_15m_20L_FD_129675 | JGI IMG/M metagenome (GOLD analysis project Ga0169931, IMG submission 129675) | Freshwater microbial communities from Lake Kivu, Western Province, Rwanda to study Microbial Dark Matter (Phase II) - Kivu_15m_20L... | ecosystem: Environmental > Aquatic > Freshwater > Lake ... | reverse complement strand
AGCCAAACATTTTCCTCATTACATGGGAAAAAACAGAAATACATATCGCTCTCATCATATTTTAGGTTTATTATATGATAAGACACAACAATACACAGAGGAGCTAGATGAATTTAAGAAAAAGGATCAGAAATTTTATGACCCTGCCTTGCTAGTTGAAGGATATGAAAGTTTTATTTTTGAGGCATTGATATATTTTAAACAATATTTTGAGGAAATGCTTTTGATACTTAAAAAACATGAAATCGGATCAGAAAGCGAATTACTTACAGGCAATAATATAGATAATGATTTATCCTCTTTCGGTAAAAAGAAGCATAATTATGATATTATCGACAAAATATCCTTAGAAATGAAAGAAATTTTAAAAAAATATGAAGATTACTTTTTAGAAAGCAGTAGTTCTAATTTATTTAATCCTATTCAAATTATAAATGTCAAGGACATCTTGAAAAATAATTTTTCTCAAAGAGCCTCAGCATTTTATTATGTGTCTTATAATTTTTCTAAAATCGTCGAGAAAATCAAAAAAATTCCTGATGAATTAGAAAATTATAAAAATTCCCTTTTGTTTCTTATTAAGCAGACTCAGAGTAAATTGAAGAGTGAGTCTTATAATTATTTTAGTTATGATATGGTTAATAGGGGTTTAGAATATTCAGAATTAATGGATTATCAAGACGACTACATAGATAGAATCGAAAATGAGGAAAATGAACTAGAAGATATTTTGAATGGATATAAACAAATTGTCGAAGATTTCTTTACAGTTCAAACAAAAAATTTTGAAATTCCATCTCTTCCAAATGAAGAAAATCAATACAGAATTCTATCATTTCCATGGTGTACAGCTGGAAATATTTTGACAAAAATAAAGGAATTATCTAAAACTAATTAACCTACTGAATAAAAATAAATTACTTAATTATATTAAATTTTTATTATTTTATAGGGGGTAATAAATTATTATATCTCAAAACAGAAAGTTTCCTTCGTATATTACGCATACTATATTTTGATTGTAAACTAGTATTTCCTGTATTCGACTTTATCTGTTCTTTTTTATCGCCTAATGTTATTCTTTTCATAATTGAACTGAAATCGTTAGATACGAAAGCGGGAATCGAAGTATTATGAGAATCTATAATGAGTATTGATATTATATATAATAATACCTAAGTCAATTACAAATATAGATGATCCGATATAATTAACATTGTTCATTCCACCGAAAATCATTAATTTGTTGGCTAGTATAATTAATTAAATTAGAGAATATTTATTACTATAAACCATGCATGAATGACTACATCTTTTATATATACTAGTAGTAGGTGAATCAAAATATATCATAACCTTGATCCAATTAAAAGTCCATAAATCAAGCAAGTAAGTATCGTTTAAAGCATATCCATCATTAGAAGAATCATTTCTTCCACCATGTATAATAAGATAATTACCTTCTTCGTAAAATCCCATGGAGTGGGCGTACCTGGGACATGGGGGCTCACCAAGAGTCAATAACTTTATCCATTGGAAGGTAGGTTTTCCTATCCTTAAAACCCAAAGGCCGTTCGTTAAATCTCCTTCAGAATTATACCTTCCTCCGAAGAAATAAACTCCTCTCTCTTTTATTTTACAACCTATTTTTCTGCTTATATTTTGATCTGGTAATTTAAACACACTCAATTTTGGATTATGCAGTTGATCATTAGGAAGGACTAGGCAACATGCATGCCAAGACAGAGTTGGAGGTTGATCATATGATTCTAACGTAACCTTAACCCACTTCAAAGGATGAAAAGAAAGTAAATGAGTATCAGAGAGGTATTCCTCGTCTTCAGAGATTCCTCCATGAATAAGCATATGTTGTCCGATCACTCTTGATGCATGGTTTCGTCTAGGTTTTAGAGTTGAGAATGTGTACAAGATAGGACTAATCCACATTTTTTCTTCTATGTCGAATATTTCTATTTCAGGGTAATGAAAAATATTCTGATATCGAGTTCTCCCACCAAAAATATAAATTTTTTTTTGATAGAATGCGATAGAATGTCCATATCTTAAAATACCTGGGGTGTTTTTAGATTCAATTTTTCTCCATTCGAGATTTACTAGATCAAAAATCCAAACATAATTACTTTGACATGTTGTTAACCCACCATATAATGCTAGTTCATTACCATCTATACACCACGAAAACTGTTCCCTACCCTCTGGAAAATTTTTTCTTGAATAAACATAATACCCAAACATGTTTGTACTGTTTGTTTCCTTGTCATAATTTATAACTCCGTAGAGGTGTAAAGGTTTGTTTCCGGTATTTATTTTTAAATCATTCGAATGTTTTTTTGAGAGATGATTAGCTCCAGTATTCATTTCATTCATTGGGATATTTTTATGTTTATTATTGCCATGGCCTTCAAGATATTTTGGAGCAGTATTTGTTATTTTAATTTTGTGATCCGAAAATTTTTGGTTATTACTATCAATTTGATTTATTGCTTCCTTTAATTTGTCTATTTCTCTATTTTTTTGATTGAATGACATACACTTATATATCATTTGATTTTTCTTAAGAGTCACTAAGGAATATATTGGATTTTTATACTCTTCATTGTTTATTAATATTTTGAAATTGTTTCCTTCTGTAGAACTACGAAGGGTATTATTCCTTTCTTTTAATATTTTGCTTTCGTAATCTGCAAATAGCTTCGTATTCATTAAGGTTTCAGCTGGAATTACATCATATTTAGAGTTGTAATGGTAATCTCTCATAATTTTATTCGATGTATTCTTATATTCTTCAAATTTTACCCTGTTATCTTTGATCAAATACTTGTCATCCACAATGTCAAGAAACTTTTCCTTTGTGTATTTACTACTTATTTTAGACAAGGATGTGTTAAATTCGGTTTGGATGGATTTGTCTATATTTAAAAATATATTAGATGTGGTATTGTTAAGATCTTTTTTAAATCGATTGGCAGTTTTATATTCCATTTATTTTCAGAAAATTAAAATTTTACATTATATTTTAACAACCTTAAATAAGCTAATTTAAATCATTTAAATAAAATTATATAATCACCTCTAAAATATTCAATTAACACAATAATATTACTTTAAATTTAAAATATTCAAAATTTTTAAATTTAAATAATTCTAAAGGATATTTTCTGTCTGATTAATTTAAATCTTCTAAGATAATCCAAAATAGGAAAATTTTTCATTTTAAAAATCTAAGTCATCATCGTCATCGCCGATTTTTCTTTTAAACTGATATTTATGAATTAGTTTTAGCTTTTACCTTAATTGTTGTGGTAGGTTTATCTGTGTCAATTTGTTCCAAATATGCGATTAGTGACTGTTCATCAATTTTCGATTTCAAAGATCCTATTGAAGCATTCTAAGATTCAAATAAGTATAATTCCATATAAAATTTACTTGAATTATCATATCTTCAATTTTTTGAGCCTTTTCTGGTTTTACAAGGGCTAATCTACTTACTGAATATTTTTCATTAATAATTCTCTATGATTACATCTTTCTCTTGCTTCAGGAGTCATGCATTGTTGCATCATCATTCTTCTTTGTTCTAGAATTTCTCTATACATTTTATAGAAATATTATAGTTACTCTTGTTTCTTCTGTTGGGCCTGTTGCTTAGCACTTTGTTGGGCTAAATTTTGATCCATTAATAATTTATAATAAATTATAGCAATATAAATATAAATAAAATTTAAATTTTTATAATATTATCATACCTAATGTCGAATACAATCATAGAAATGATTAGATCTAATAATGAAGAAATTGAACATTTAGAGAAGGCTTTAGTCAAAGCTATCGCATTTAAAGAAAATAATTCAAAAGAAAGAGTAACTGCTGATTATATAATAAAAAGATTCATAGAGGATATTCAAAAAAGAAGTAATGAACTTCTTGATCTTTATGCAGACAAAGATGGACTAAGAAAGGAGGAAATCGACATTTTGGCAGGGAACAAAAATTATCTAGAAAGTAATCTTAATTTACTCAATAGTCAGAATTTAAAAAATACTCATCCTAGAGCTCCTGATGTCTGGTATAATTTTTATCAGAAATTGAGAGAAATTAAAATAATGAACAAAAGAAATTTGAATACAAACGAAGTAAATGAAAACACTAACTATGAAAAATTATTTAACACAGCTTTGGATGAATTAAATAGTAAGTTCCTATTCACATCTGAAGAAAACAAAGGAAGATGCGTAGATATGAATAATTTATACTTGAGGTATTTAAATTTCAAAAAATTGAGAGAATCGAATTATTTGCCTATCACTGATTATCTTTCTTTTTTATCAGAATTCGACAAATTCCATTTGATACCAATTCACATTAAAAAGACTAATAAATACAAGGAATATATTTCTAATATTGTTGAATATTTACAAGAATACTTTCAAAAAACGAATCCTTTATTAGACCATAGGGATATAGAAGCAAAAATAAAGGAAGGTTTCGAGAAAGAATGGAAAGATGGATCTTTAATAGGATGGGAGAAAGCAATTAAAACTTATAAGGATAAAGATAATCATTTGTTCAACGATACATTTATTGAGAAACCGGAAAATTCAAATTCATTTCAAAATGATAATAATTACTCGAACGACTACCCAGTCAAAATTAATAATTCTTATAATAAGGTTGATCCTTTATTTTGTGCAGCTTGTAAAAAAAAATTTGCGAATGAATCAGTTTTTGAATATCACAAAAAAGGGAAGTTTCATTTGAAAAATTTAGAAAAGATTAATAAAGAAAGTGAGGAAAATCAGATAGTTGATAATATTCTTTCTTATGAATTAGATTTTGATATAAAGGAAGATGAAACTAGTAAAGAAATAGCCTCAATCGAATATCTTATACTTAGATATAAAGACTTACTTTCAACAATAATTGAAAACACAAAAAATATGATAAGAAAGAAACAATCAATGACCTACGATGAAATGGAGGCTGATATAGTCGATGACAAAGAAATCGATTTAGATATAGTTGATGAAGATGATAAGCCTATATACAATCCTAAGAATGTTCCAATTGGCTGGGACGGTAAGCCTATTCCGTACTGGCTCTATAAGTTGCATGGTTTAGGAATGGAATTCAAATGTGAAATATGTGGAGGTGCATCTTATTGGGGAAGAAAAGCTTTTGAAAGACATTTCCAAGAATGGAGGCATTCATACGGAATGAAATGCCTTAAAATACCTAACACAATACACTTCAAAGAAGTTACTGGAATCGAAGACGCTTTAAGGCTTCATCAGTCTCTGATTGAAAAATCTAAGAAAAAAGAATTCAAAACTGAAGTAGAAGAAGAATTCGAAGATTCTGAAGGGAATGTTCTTAATAAGAAGATGTATCTTGATTTACAGAGACAAGGATTATTATAGAATAGAATATTATTAAATTTATTTTGAAATTTTATTTAAAGTGATCATTCTAATTTATTAATATTATGAATTATTTAGATAATGAAATAAATGAATCTATAGAAGACAATATCAGTCAAAGCCCTCTTAACAAAATTACAAAAAGAATAGATTTAGACTTTCAGCATGCTCGAATGATTGAGTATTTTCTAAAAAATAAAATATACTCCTATAAGATTGTCGAGGCGAATTCTAATTACTATAAATTGAATTTAAATCAAAGAAAAAATGTACTAGGTGCACATACTATTGATGTACTGTGCAAAACAATTGTTCTAGAAAATACGGCTTTCGATGCTACATATGAATCAGACTACTACAAAAAATACTACATGGCGATAGTTCAATATGTTCAAGAGATTCATGGAGAAAAAATAGCCAAATCAATGAAGGCAATTCAGAATGCCAATTGCAAAGATAAATTATCAAATAAATATTTCCATTTCAGATTAGCCAAAGATGAGGATGCCTTTAACATGACAGGATATAGATTTAATTGTATCACACCATTTCTTAGCAAAAAAGATGAGTAAACTACTATAACTATTTAAAAAATTTATTCAATATTAAAAATTAATTAGTCTCCAAATTTTGCTACCAAAGAATTTACTTGATATATATCCTCAATACTTCTGGGTTGGAGGAGGTGAACTCGAATTAAAAGTAGGGATGAGTCTACAAGATTTTCTGAAATTATATAACGACAAATTATTCATAGTGGATCTATCTGTTCCAAAAAAGAATAACATGCATAAATAAATTATAAGAATTAAGATAGTAAAATCAAAAATTTTAATGTATTATTTTTTAAAACAAATCATTAAAATTTAAAATATTTCTTTTATATTTATGTATAAAGTTTAATTTAAGATAATTTTTCACTTGTTTATGGAATATGTTAGAAAAAAATTTTTCCTTCTAGAAATCAAGAACCAAGTTAGATATGGGATCCTCGCAGTATCCTTTTGTGTTGGACTGCTTGTTTTTTTTCTCATTCTCACATATAGTTTTGTCATGGCTAATATGAGTTATGTCGATGTTATTGGTGTTATTGATCAAATGGAAACAGAATCTATCCAAAAGATTAATGATTACTATATAAACTACCAAATGATTAATGAAGAAATGAGTAAAGTATCCATTCAATGGATACGAAATCTCTTAAATAATCTTGAAAAAACAAATAATTTAAGTAAAATAAAATTATTTGAAGAAAATTTTGATAAATTTTTCATAAATGTCGATGAAAGAGAGAGCAAATCCGAATATTGTAAAAATTCTTTGTATAAATGTTTGTATTATAAATATAATGGATTTATGATAAAAGATGAATTGCAAGGATATTCAAACAATTATTTTAGGAGATTATATCATACACTTCCTATGCTGAAAATAATATCGAATATCAAATTGATAGGATATGAATCTGATAAAGATTTTTTTAAAAATTTTATTATTCAATCTTACGATTTACAAACTACGTTGTATTATTCAATTTCTGGCGATCTAGATGATATCATTTATCATAATTATAGTGAAATAGGATACAATCTTTTTGAATCATATGAAAAATTGTTAAATAATTTATCATCAAATTTCCGTGATGAATTAAAAGATACTCTTTATGAAATTAATCAGGATCATCTTAAGAATTACAATCTTCCTCAAATTTCAAATAAGCACCCTAATATAATGAAACTAGATTACCCAGATATAAAAGCTACAATCAGTTTTTCTTTGGAAGAATCCTTTTTGAGAATGGTTTATAACAGATTATCAGATTACATAGCTGGGATTTGGAACGAAGATATTGAAAATAAAATGCGGTTTGATATATTGAAGGAATTTAGAGGAATAAACGCTATTTTTACTAAGGAGAGAATTCAAGAAATAAGAGAGGATAATGAAGATTTTGGAAATATAAGTAATGATGGAAATTCTTCTCTTGAACTTTTAGATTCCTTTGGGGTTTGCGAATACTTCCGTCGACTTCACAATAAACACGAAAGCTTATTGAAAAATATAACTCCTCTTAATCAATCTTCTACCCTATTAGATTGCTTTTATGAAGAAAAAACTAGAAAGGAATTAGAGAATTTGATCAATCTAAACATATGGCTAAAAAATAGTTATAAAAGAAAAGTGAAAATTCCTCTTTTCAACAGTGACAAAAAAATTAAGAAACAAACAAATTACAAAATTTTAAAGTCTCAGTATCCAGATGAAAAATCTTTACAAATTTATGTTTCTGAATTTTTATTTTTCAATAGATACAACATTTATTTTTTTTGTGTCTCTAAATACTCGGAAAATATTTTTGACAGCATTTTTTTGAGATTTCTAGGTATGATGATGCTAATTATCCTATCTATTGTGGCTCTTTGGATTTTTATTATTTTTATTATCTACCTATTGATAATTAGTGTTACTTTCAAATTAACTAACCCAATTAAAACTTTTGTCAGTACTCTGTCAAAAATAGCCAAATTAGATGATAAGGATCTTTTAATGGAGATTGAAAAAATTGAATACAAGGACGATTCTCGTATAAACAAGTTATTCAAAATTTGTAAAGAAATGATTAATGGAGGGTTTAATGTAAAATCAGAAAAAATTAAATCAGAAGTTTATGAAGACTCAAACCAAATGTCATTAATAAAATTTAATAATATCTTAATAAGAGAAGAAAAGATAGAGAATGAATTCAACAAAGATGTCAATAATATTTTTAACTTTGTTCCCTCAAATCTCGTCTTAAATGAAATTGAAGAAATTAATGAAAATACACTTTCCAAGGATTCATTAGATGATGAATCAAATTTTCTTATTAATGATGATGAAATAAATGGCGGGGAATGTGGGATTAACGTAAGTTGTGATGAAAATGGGGCGATTGATCAACATTTGTTAAATGACAATTCAAATTCTTTTTCTCAAAGTGATGACCTTAATTTAAGTTTGATTAATGACGAACTCCTTTCAAAAATTCAAAGAAATGAAATTGATCAAATAATGGGAAAGGGGGAATTCTTAGCTAAAGAGTCAGGTAACAAAAAATCTGAAGGGAATAAAGAGATGGATAAAGAATTATTAACTCCTAATAAACCTAACGCTTTTATGTGTATGGAAAACTTATTTGATTTTCATTCAGACAAATACGAATTGAATCGTGTATCAGATTTTACCTTAAAGAAAGGTGTACAAAATGTTCTGTTTATGTATTATAAAAACTTAAATTATAATTAATTTATGTCATGTTATTGAGGAGTTTATATTTTGTGGAAAAATAAATGATGGTAAATATAAAATAATTTTAATAATCTAATTATATTTATTTTATAAATAAATGAGTTCTATTGTTAAAATTTTAAATCCTAACCTGGCAAAAATTACTTGGACTAAAGAGGATCCGAATATGTCATCAGTTTTCGGGAGAAAGAATTTTATGAAAATAACAACATCAAGTTTCTTCGTATATTACATATAATTATATAGTTAGGCTCAATCTTAGTTTTTATAGAGGCGATAATTTCAAATTACATGATAAAAAACCCTTACAAATATTCATTTCAACTCATTAAGGCAGTAAAAACTCCTGACTACAATACAATTAGAAACTATACACCTTTCACTCCTCCAAGCATGAATATTACGCAATTTAAAGAAAAGTATTCTTCCAAAAATTTAAGTGACACTGAAATTCTTGATTATGTTTTTTATCACAAAGACAAAGGTGGGAAAACTTCGGGGAGATTTTTTATATGTAATTTGATTTTTGGCTTAGTCCAATTCATTGCGGCTTTAATTGCTTATAATTTAAAAAATTTCTATGGAATTTGGAAAATGGATGTTCTTCCATTAATACTTGTATTAAATTATATAAATTAAAATTAGTTTGAGTCCTTGGCTAATCTCTCAACTCTTTCGATATTCGCTATATGGTTTCTTATACAATTTGGAAAAGATTTTGAATATTTCATTTTCTTGAATTATCATTCAATTTTGCATTACATGTGTTTAGTATTTGTCTGTTTTAATCTTTTACTAAAAATTTATATTTTTAAGCTCGGATTCTATGATTACTTTACGATAGTAAATAACAAATTAAAACAAAAACAGAATTAAAATAAGATTTTAAGATTATTTAAAAGTTGATAATTTTAGAAGAAAATACAAAATTGTGATTTTCTCAATTTTCATTTTAACTAAATATCTTATTATTTATTTCTTTAATTTATTTGCAAAAATTAATCTAAGTTGTTAGATTATAAAGTAAAACTAAGACATTAGATAATAAAATAAATAAAAAATATTTTTTTAATTTAAGGGGTTGAAGGAGCTATAGAACTTCCATCTAGTAACTTGTTGCCATTAAAAATGAGAAAAGATTCTCTTTTGATAAGATTATAGGATCAATAGAAAACCAAGTTTTTAATAAAATAGTTTTGTTAATTTTAGAAAATAATTTGATTATGTTAAAAAGAATTAACCTAAAAAAATTTTTAAGTTTACAAAAAGAAGAAACCAACCTGATATATTATTTGAAATTTTTTTATATTTTTGAGCTTTATACTAATTTAGT
>Ga0169931_10015833_pt1 | contig 10060 bp, 11 predicted proteins | sample Kivu_15m_20L_FD_129675 | JGI IMG/M metagenome (GOLD analysis project Ga0169931, IMG submission 129675) | Freshwater microbial communities from Lake Kivu, Western Province, Rwanda to study Microbial Dark Matter (Phase II) - Kivu_15m_20L... | ecosystem: Environmental > Aquatic > Freshwater > Lake... | reverse complement strand
AACTGTAGTCAAAGTCGTCTCGCTCATCGGGAAGAATGTGTCCCTGGAAGAAGTCATTGTTCTCTTCTTCTCCCCCTTCAACATCGCGCTCGTACCAGCACTCGTAGTAGTACGCAACTGGCTGTGGTGAGATGTCTGCCTCGTGCATTCGAAGGCTCTTCCAGTCTGCCCCTGGATAAGTACCTGTTATCTGATCCAGCGCGGCATACGCCGTGAAGTGAAACCAGCTGTATCTCGAATAACTTATGTCACCGTGAAGCGTCAGGTGCAAGTCCAAAACGTCATCGTGCTTTTCTATCTGCAGAGTAGCAATTGTTCTTCCCAAAGAACACTGAAGCTGAGGCTCGATTACTACGTTTATCAGTCCGTGCTTGCCTTGAATAATCATTAGGCGGCCAACGCATATCCGCGATCTAGGTACCTAACCTCCACACCTAGGTATCGCATGTAGTGACTAAGGGACTCAGGGGCTGACACCACTGAGACTTCAGTGCCGGTCTTCTTGAGCTTGCTGACAAATGGCGCTAATCCACCATCGCCACTCGCCACATAAACGTGACCAAAGAGGTCTGCAGTTCTGGAATTCATCAGTTCCTTGGCAATAAGAATGTCAGCTCCATCGTGACCCTCTTTGAAGTTCACCTGGGCACCCTTCCAGCCGAAAACTGCAGCTGCAAGGTTGCTCTTGGAGCTAAGGGTAACTAGAAACAGATCGTGCTCCCCTGGTTTGACAAGCTGCTCGTAAGCGCTTTTCATTGCCGCCACCTGCTCGACAGTCGGATTTGATTCACCGCACAGATTCTCTATATCAATCAGATGCAGGCTTCTTTGAGCCCTAATGGATTTGATGGTTTTTCTATTCAATTTATGGCCTCCTAATTTTTCAAGAAATCTAGGGGGTACCACTGACATTTTTCGAAGGCCCTGTGGGTCAATCTGACCCACTACATCTTGTGTGGCAAGAGACCAAAAGCACTAATTACATGAATGCAGTTCACAGATGCCCAAGGCAAATAGCCATAAAGATTTGCTCATCTGTTAGTTCGCCCTCCTTCAGATCCCAGGTCACTAAGAACATTTCTTTATCTTTTGGATCCAGGGTTGGCTTTTCGAAGGATTCCTTGTCCTCTTCCATGGCTAGATGAGGCTCTTCTCGGCACTACTCCGTATCGTTTGGTAGCGATCCATTGCTGGCTTGTTCTCTTTCCAAGCATCCAAGGGAAGTAGAGAAAGTTGTTCGATTGCAAGCGACTGCTGTCCATCACCAACCAGAGCCTCAGCAAGATTCAGCCTCACCTGGCCTATGTAGTAGGAATCTCCGAGGTTGATAGCCTCAACTAAAAGACGAGACCAAGCTTCCACAGCCTGAGAAAAAAGACCTGAGTGAAGAAGCCGTGATGCCTCTAAGGATGTAGCCGATATCACATTGGCCTGCTCGCCCGCGAACTCGAAGTAGTCAATGATTCTTGGAAGAAGCATCTTTACCTCTTCGTTTTCGACCTTCAGGTCTTGGAAGATCAGCGATTCACAAAGCTGTGTCTCCGCGAGCGCCGCCCTTGACCAAAGTTCGTTTTCCCTGAACCAAGCAATGGCTTCTCTCAGTGGTGCCTCTGCTTTGTCATACTGCTCGGCAAGATTGTAGGTCCAGCCAATCCGGTACTTGGTGTATGCAGTACGCTCCACTTCCTCGATGTACTGAAAGACATTTAGGGCACCCTCAAGGTGAGAAATGGCCTGCTCATAATCACCAAGATCAATTAGTGCAGCAGCCATTCTATCTTTTGCTCTGGCTGAACCTTGAGCATCCCCTGCTAATTGGAAGAGATTGTAGGAACGAATAAAACACTCAAGTGCTCTGGTGGGTCTTCCAGCTTGACCATGTAGATCACCAACCGCCTTGGCATTTAGTGCAGCAATGAAGTTCTCTTCAATTTCAACAAAGGCATCAACTGCCAAATCGTAGGCCTCAATTGCCTCCTCAGCTCTTCCTAAAGCTGACAGGGAATCAGCTAGTGGACCACCCGAGTAGGCAATGGCCGATGCGTCATTCAGCTCTTTAGCGTACTCAAGTGACCAGCTAAGGTTGCTGATGGCATCTTCGTATTTATCTAACCGGTATAAGCAGAATCCAAGGTTATGGGTGGATCGAACCACCTCTGGAAGTCGGTCAAGCGATTTATATAGATCTAGAGCTGCAGCAAAGACATTGCTGGCCCGAACAAAGTCCTCTCTATTCCTAAATCTCTCCCCCAGCTCAAACAGGGAATCCGCCCGGGTATCTAGGTCCTGGGACTGAGTTGCCTTCCAGAGATCATCATCAGAAACACCAAACCCTTCGGGCATTAGCTCTTCCTCGCTTCCTTGGTTACCTCAGCTAGCTTTTGAGACTGCAGGTACTTCTGAACAGGGTCAGTGGGCGTGCGCTTTAGAAACTTCGGAAACTGTGAAAGACGGAACTGACTACCTGACATCTTGGCCTCCCTGCCTAATTGAGTTGACCAATGCTAGGAACAGGGGGTGACATTTATCTAAAAAGCTCCCTATTTCTTGCTCCACGAGGGTCATAAGCTCGCTTTGGGACAGAGAACCAAGGCTGGAGGCCATAAATTCAGCATGATCTCTAGGGCTCCAGCCCAACTGGCTATAAATCAAGAGCCCGCCGCTTAAGTTAGTCCTCAGACTTTGTATCGATAATCGGGGTTAGGCCAGAAATTCTGGAGGGGTCGATTAAGAAACCAAATTCCAGCACGTGGCTGACAATCCGTGCGATGTTCTCCAGTTGTTGCTCAGCGGGTGTGAGCGCTAAACTCCACTCTCTTGGATTGTCCTCAGCGCCAATTAGGCCCAATTTGCGAAGTCTATGAATCTGATAAATGTTGATTGGCGGTTTAACCTTCTTGGTGTTTCCGGGAAAAGAAAGAGATGTGATTCTTCCGCCGTTCCATGAAAAATGGACCTTGTAGCCCGAGTAAGTCCGACTTGAAAGAGAAAATGTCATTAGTTTCCCTTCCCACTGAACCAAAGAGGCCAAAAGGTCAGTCTCGAATTGCACCCAAAACTTCGCAGTAAAGCTATTTGCTCGATTTTCCTCAAATTCCCTTTGAGTCAATATCGGTTTAAGTGCACCAGATGTTGGAAGCGCTGTATGCATGTTGTACACCCGAGAAATATTTCTAAAGCAATTTTTGCAAAGGGTAGCCGTAATCTCATCGGTATCGGGATTCCTTAGGAAGCCCACCTCCTCTCCAACAAGAAAGTCGGATTTACAAGCGTCACAGCTTGTGGTGTCAATTTCCATTAGTATGCCCCCCGGTTTTGAATTTTTGCCTTAAAGGCAATGAAATCCGTGACCTTGAAGCCATAGGCCTGCTCAATGGCCAGAATAAAAATAGCAGTCATCTCCTTAGGCGAAGATAGCTTTAAGGTTTTTTCAAAATTAGGACTCGAGTCTGTAGGTGCATTCCAACCAAGGCGTAAGAAACCGTTGATTTGCTTTGGAGAAAGCTTTTCATCAGAGAATTTATCGGACTTGCATTCAAGGACCCATTCGCCTGGAATGCGAAGTGCCTGAACATAAATACCCTCACTGCCATCCCTAAATACAAAGTCCACGCTGAAGAAAGCGGGTCGAATTGTGTCGACAATCTCTACAAATAGAGAGTCGAATTCTTTCCAGGAGGAAAATGGCCCGCTAATTGTCCTCGTTTGCTTGATGTTTTCGCCTTGTTCAAGATGCTCTAAAGCTAACTGATCTTGCTCTTTTACGACTTGCTGCATGAGCAGAATCTTGGATTCAATATCAATATTAGGAGCAACGAGAAATAGTAGCTCGCCTGCAGTTGCCCGATTCTTAGGATTTAGTGCCAACATCCTTGATAGAAGTTGCGCCTTGTCTTCGGGAAGTCCCTCAAAGTTCGTACTAATCTCCCCTAGCGACTGCAGCAACTCTTTAGCGCCTGTATCGTTTGTTAGGCCTGAATAGTGATAATCACGCCTTAGGCACCAAAGAAGTGCAAGTCCCGCAGAGGAAAATATCTGCTGGCTGACCGGGTATCTCCTCTGATTTGTTAGGAAGGTACATTCTCAAGACTTCCGGAGACATGAATGGGACGGTACCCCCAAAACCTGGACTTAACTCGTAACCTTCAATTTTGGAGATACCCAAGTCAAGAATGACAAACTTGCCTTGACCAGCAATCAAATTGTCAGGTTTGATGTCAAGGTGGACAATGCCCTCTTGATGTATTGCATAAAGACCTGAAATTAGGTCGTGCGCAAGATTCCACCAAAATGCTTCAACATTCGCCCCGCTCCTGACGACTTGAGTTACAGTTTTGCCTTCAAACAAGGGAAGCCTTATCCAGGGCCATGGCTCTTGACCAAATTCCTCAGCGGTTACAACGAAAGCTGAAAAGGCAAAATTTAGACTCATTTCGGCCTCAGACAGAAAATTTTCCGCCAGCCTATAAAACTCAGTACTGCCTGGTAATACCTTCGCTTGTTTCAACGACATGACCTTAATGGCTGCCTGCCTTGCACCATTGACCTGGCGGGCCTTGAAAACGATTCCGAATGTGCCTTCACCTAAAACTTCGCCAAGTCTGTAACCGCCTAAAACATCCCCCGTCTTCGGGTGTTTGGTGACCTGAGGCTGAGGAGTTTTAGGGCTGGTGACATTCAGATCAATATCCCCGATATCAAAACCACCCTTGTTGACTAAGACTCTAATTCTGTTTTCCTCAAGATAAGCTGCGACTCGTCTCAATTGCTCTCCTAGCGAAGAGGCTTTCGGATTAATTAGTTCCCTTGGGGTCCCATTCAGCTCGTTGTTGAATACTTGCCAAAAAGCAGAAAAGAATATGAATTCCTCAAGATTGTTTGGGTGAAACTCGAAGCCAGAGTGGTCTTGAAGATACAGCTCAAACCTATTTGGGGTGACGCCAATAATTTGACTCCATTTCCTCTCAATTGATCTAATTTGTTTAGTCTTCGAATTCCAGTTACCGTACTGAATGAGTACTCCAGAGCGCGTAACTAAGAATAGGCCCGGGCCCATGGTTCTCTGGCTCTTGGTAATTCGCTCAACTTGAATGTTTTGACTAACAAAGATTTCTGAGTTCTTTAGATCTTCAAATTGGTTTGCCACTTCTCTAAGTCTGACTGCAGCTTGCTGGATGGGTTGATACTATTCATCGTTCTTCTGCTCTTGTCTTGCACGAGTTTTTGATTCTTTGTATCTCTGTTGAACTTCCGCCGATGTAGGAGTCGCCTTTGTAAATGCAGCATCTGCTTTTGATTGTTTTTTATATACCCGAATTGACCAGTAAATCAGCCAGCCACTCAAAAACAGCCCTAAAGAGAAATTTGCCAAATCCAGCGTCACTAAAGCTCTAATTGTTTGAGCGGAGATTATGGCAGTAAAGCCATACAAAATTATTCGCCACATTACGAATGCCCCATAGCCAATCTATTAGAAGATACTTGTTGCTGATTCTATTCAAACCATTGCGCTGGGGCCACCAAAAGAGTGCCGAATAGTACAATCGAGAAAAGATCAGGGAGTTAGTATGAGAAATTTTATGGACATTTTTTATTTCACTTTTGCGATTCTCGGCGGACTGGGTTTGATATTGAGCATTCCGGCTTATGCGTTGCTGGGGGCTGCGGCTGCCCAATCCATCATGGCCTCTAGCGCGCTGGCAATTGGGCTGTTGTTTGTTTTCTCTGTGTTTTGGCTCTGGCGTGTTGGTTCGCAAAACAACCTGCTGCTCTTGGTTTTTTTATTCTCAGTAATCGGTCTGGCGTCAGGGATTACCTATTTCTTTTTCCAACTCAGTGATTCACTTATTGGAGCATATGTTGCGGTCGCGGGCGTTCTCGGATCCATTGCACTTAGATTTACCAAAAAGCTCAGCATCGACCGCTAGGAGTTGCCTGCACACCTTTGGCTAAAGTCTTTTTGACGCGCTTGAAAAAATTTGCCCGGCGACACTGCTAGACGGCCTTGATTTGCGTATAGTCAACGAGTTTCCCTCTCAACCAATCCCGAAAATTCGGGTTTGATTTGTATGCATCCGCAAGGAGCATCAGGCCTCCTGAAGCATATTGCTCAGCAATGTCGTAAATAGCATCTTCGTCAACAAGTGCATCGGCTGTCTCTGCCTCAGCCAAGCCTACGGCCTTTATTAGAGCCATTTGCTCAGGTTGGATGTAAGACAATCTTGGACCATCCGTCTTTCGGTTTGGAACTTCCCTCTTTACCCCGGCTGCAAACCCGAATGCCAAGCAGAGCATAAAAATTTCTGTGCTTGATGGAGTTTCGCCACTAGCGCTAAATCCCTTGAGTTCCGAACTGATGGTATCGACGAAGTACTTGTACTCCTGGTCCCAAGTAAATCCTTGTCTCTTTGTAGGTTTCATAGTTTTATGTTCCCCTCAGCCCAGTCTTTCCAGGCATCGCGCGTGGTCCAGTCAGGATCTATACCAAATTCAAGTGTTGACTCTCGTTCATCGCTGGCCAGAGCAAGATATGCCTCGAGCGGCTGAGCGGGTGCAAAATCTCTTTTTGTGTATGGTGAATATTCTCCGTCGTGCATCATGAGAATCACTTGGTGTTTTGTCCCACTGGTAACTAACTCATACAAGGCCTCTGCCAGCATGGCTCGATTCTTGCTGGAAACGCGTCCTAGAGGCGTGTCAACAATAAGTGGAAAGCTCAGGCCAACGACTTCTCTCAGAGCAATTGAAAAAATGTAGGCAAGCGCCATTTTCGAGCCCTCATTGAGCTCCGGCTGAGCCCCAGAATCTGAAAAAACGTTAACATCAAAGTCTTCGGTCACTGAAACCCTATAGTTTCCGCAACCTTGAACTCGTACGAAGCGCTTTGATATCGAATTCTCAAGTTGCTTTCTAACTGTTCCCATAATCTCATCAGAGAAGGTTGTTGCTTGACTAATCACCTTCGACAAGAATTCACTGCGAGTATTGAGCTTCTCAATTTCCGATGAGTTGCCTAGCGCAGTTTTAAACCTCTTTTCAATGGTGTTAACTTCTGACGTAACTTTAGTAAGAGAAGAAATGATGAGAGTCTCTTCACGTATAACATCGGCGTAATTCGCTTGAGCGGTCTTTAGGTCCTTTGAGAGCTGCAGGATGTTCTCGTGATTACCTTTGACGCCCTCCAGACGAGGCTGCAAATCACTGATCTCTTTAGTGAGTCTTCTTATCTCAATCTCACAGTTTTTTAACTCAGAAATCACGAACTTGTAGTTTTCTTGCGCCTTATCCAACATTCCACCGACTTTGGAAACGCCGATTTCAATCTTTTTGAGCTCAGAACCAATGTCACCTGAGTTTTGACTGTCAGAGATAATTTTGAAGATACTCCTAGCTTCAGCCGAATCTTCAGCCAAGTGACGCCCACATATGCAGTTCTTTTCCTCGAGAATTCTTTTCAGAGCGTCAGGAGAGAAATCCGCGGGATACTTGCCAGCTTTTTCCGCTTCCCGCACCTGCTTCTCGACAGGGTACCTGACTCTTGCGTGCAAAAGGTTGTGAACACCTGTGAACAACAAGTTTTTAGACAAGGAAACATCTAGTGATTTTTTGTGCTCATACTTAGTATTCAGTTTCTCGCGTAGTTCGCGATTAGTCTCCAGGAAGGTCTCTAGTTCCTCTTTGCCCCTTAGCTTGTCCTGCAGCTCGTTAATTGTTACCTCGAAAAGATTTTTTTCTTGCCTCTTACTTCTAAGCAGGGCCGTGATGCGGTCCTTCTCGTCGTTTTTGGCCTTGAGTTCTCGTTCTAAGCTCTCCGCGACGGGTCCTGATAACTTCGAAACTCTCTGGTTATTCCTAGTCAGTATTTCCTTAAGTCGCTGGACGACCGAATCAAAAAGATCAATTTTCGCAATTTCACGAACCGCGTCTTCAATTGCGCCTTTCACACTGAGATCAAAAAACTTGTACATTAATTCGCCATCAAAAAGAATGAAACGCTTAAATCGTTGAGGTAAATATGATTCCAGCCAAGCTCTTGAATCTGGAATTACCTCTGATGGAATGGCGTGGTTAGCATAGGAGATGATTATCGAGAGTTCCTCGGGGCCAAGAAACTCAACTGTTTTGGCCTCTTCGGAGTCTGTGCGACGAACTGATTGTTCTCGACGCACTGTTGCAACATCCCCGGCTTCGTTTATTTGCAAGCGGACTTCAACCAGTATTTGGGAGATTTCCCCAGGTTCTAAAGCATCCAAAGCTGCAAAAGAAAAATCAAGAGGGGATATTTGCTCTCCGAAGAAACACCAACGAAATGTTTTCAAAAATGTGCTTTTGCCGTTTCCGTTGCTTCCGTTTACGAAAGCCAGATTTGAGTTTGAGTCTGTCAAATCCAGGTTAAAGTTCTTCAATCTCTTGAAGTTAGACACCTTCACTGAAGAAATTTTCATGACTGAGGCCCAACTGTGTCGTCAACTAAATCTTCGATTTGGGATTGGGGTTTATTCGACGCGACAATTTCAATGGATGACTTCAGGAATGATTTGACGTCCTCATCTATCGAGCTTTGATTAATTCGCTCAAAAAGATCAATTAATGTTTCCATGGCTCCCCATCTGTCCTAACGATACTCTTTTATCATCGCCAAAACTTCTTCCCTATTAATTGCAAGTTCGGCAAATTCATCAACTCGTTCTATCTCTACTCTACGAAGATTTTCAGGCGTATCTGACTTTGCCTGAAGGACCACCATGTCAAAGATTCTGGCATGTACTTTGCCGGTCTCTGGGCTCCTTCGCATCAAGCGACCTCTGCGTTGAATGAATTCCTTGGAGTTGCCTGAGCTTGCGAGAATAATCCCTGTTTCTGCGGAAGGAATGTCTACGCCTTCATCCAAACAATCAATCGCGAATAAAACACCATGACGGCCCGAAGCAAAACTAGAGAGAATGTGCTCTCTCTGACTCTGCCCCCTGAAATATTCGCTCTTGGAGGCGGTTTCTAAACCAGTGATTCTCGACGAGGTGTCTATCCCAGTTTTTCTGGCTATCGCCATCGCCTGATCCATCTGATCGAAAGTGGCGCAATAGATAAGACATTGTTTGAGATCTGAGCCAAGTTCCCCAAGAAGTTTCTGAAGCGCCGGCAGCTTCTGCTGAGCTGACTTTGCTATGTCTGCCCTGCGGATTCTGAGGGTTTCTATATCTTGTAGATCCTTGGGTGTCTTTACTTTCTTTGACTGAAGGATTGCAAGCATTTTGGATAGCTTTGAGTACTTTTCATCTTCATCCGCAGTTAGCTCAACAAATACCGGAAAGTAATAGTACGGCGCTAAAACACCTACGCTGCCGTCATCGTTTTTCCACTCTAAGGCTCTCTTTAGGTCGAAGGTGTAAACAGATTCTGGACCAAAGTAGTCTCTAAGAGCTTTTGTTCCCCCGTCGTCAAAATGGCGGTCAGGTGTAGCGCTAAGTCCAAGCCTAAAGTTTGCCTGTGGATTTAGTGCTTTTTGGAGTGAAGGGGCCCCCAGCCAATGAACCTCATCTCCAACTAGTAGGAAATTATCAAAGTAAGTTGCCAGACTATTTGTCGCAGAAATAAAGTCCTCACTTGAAGCAGTGTTCTTCACTACAACTATCACTAAATTTTCAATCATTCCCAGTTTGCAATTCAACTGAATTGACTGCAACTCGCTTCGCCAGCTTCCAGTTGCCCCAATTTGAATTGAATCAAACTTTGCTAACTCCTCAACCCACTGATCTGAAATGTGTTGGTAAGGAGCAATGACGACAGTCAGTAGTTTGCCGGTTTCCATAGCGGACTCAATGCAAAGTTTGGAAGTGAAAGTCTTTCCGGTGCCTGTGGCCATCTCGAGAATTCCAACACGCCCGGCTTCGGTCCATGCTTCAACAGCAGCTAGTTGGTACTCACGAGGTCTTCTCGACTTCGTTGGTTCGGCTTCCTCTGCTTCTTCCCATTCGGTTATGTCAGGAAATTCACCCTTAGGCGCCATTTGGACAAGCCCGGACTTAAGGGCTTCCGGGAGCGACAGAGTTTTCCAGCCGTT
>Ga0169931_10015832_pt1 | contig 10060 bp, 17 predicted proteins | sample Kivu_15m_20L_FD_129675 | JGI IMG/M metagenome (GOLD analysis project Ga0169931, IMG submission 129675) | Freshwater microbial communities from Lake Kivu, Western Province, Rwanda to study Microbial Dark Matter (Phase II) - Kivu_15m_20L... | ecosystem: Environmental > Aquatic > Freshwater > Lake... | reverse complement strand
CCTACAACCAAACACACAACCATCCAACCTACAACCAAACACACAACCATCCAACCTACAACCAAACACACAACCATCCAACCTACAACCAAACACACAACCATCCAACCTACAACCATCAAATTGATAACAGCCAGGCAGTCTATAACAGCTAGGCAGCTTATCACAACCAGCTATTTTACAGCAATCAGCCGCTATATAACGATAAGACCCTCTACAGGCACTAACCAGTAGAGAGCGACTAGGAGCAGGATTTGCCTGAAACTTAAAAGAGGTACTTGAGAGGAAACCACCCCATCAGCAAGCAAAGATAAACTAACAAGCACAGCCATCAACTATTAAACTAACAACACAGCCATAAACTATAAAAGTAACAACACAGCCATAAACTATAAAAGTAACAACACATCCATAAACTATAAAAGTAACAAACTCCTCGCAAACTCAAATCAGCACTACCTTAAATGGTCAACCCCAAAATGCAGTAGGCCTTCTAGCGGCTTATTTGGAACGTGGTCGACGATAAACCAGACCTCATGGAAACTATCTAGTAGGCCAAAGAAGTGCTGTTGGGCGAAGATAAGTGTTTGCAACGTCCTACCCAGATAAATTTCCTGGAAGAGCTGATAGCTGCTCTTCTGAGCCGAGTAAAGCACTCCAAAAAGACCAAGGAGGAACTCATCAAGTACATCATACGCAGGACTTACCGTAACCCCAAAGTAAAGAACGATCCTGAAACCAGTGCTGCCTTCGAACGTCTTTAGGCTTTCCACGATAGGTACTTTTCGACCAATACAGCAACCTGGCGAATCACAAGAGCATGAACGTGGACTTCCTCAAGAAGGAGTTCGCCAACCCGCTGTTCCAGACGCTCTACCGCGGCTACTTGGCACGCATGGACTAGATATTCGAGGAGGAAAACAAAGAAAGGATTGAACGCTTTGCCAAACTGGCCTCCTCCAGCTGGAGTTCCCGATCCCTGATGGAATTCATGCGGGAAAAGAAGCTGCCGTGGTGCGTGTCGTACAGGGGGAGAGTGAAAATGCTGGCCTTCTAAATCCTGAACATGTACAAGAACGAGAACACAGAAAAGGGGATTTGATGACTCATTTTTATACATGTAAGCTGGTGTATCATGATAAAAGACTATGAGTGTATATCACTAATGTTTATAAATAGTAAAAATACATAGAGATTTTTTAGCTGATTGCATTTTAAGCTTATCTTTAGACAAAATTTATATTAAAAACCAATCCAGACAATATAGATTTATGATAGATATACTTTAGTACGCTAGCCATAAAACATACAGAACGGTAATAAAGAAAATCACAAGCAATAATAATAGATCACAGAGCAATAGTAGAGTAGATCAACACCAATAATAAAAGATGATCAGTCGTGCCAATAGTGAATCTAGAACTGGGCCACCTGAGCGCTTTCCCTTATTAACATGTTAGGGTGCTACATAAATCTGTCCAGGTAGGCCGAGTCTTTGGACTGACTCGCCACCGCAGCCAGAGCCTAGTGCCGCACGATGGCTTCTTCCTGGTCGTTCTCTATGCACTCACGAACCAAATCTTCATGGCCCTCGCAGCCTATTTGTCCCAGAATAAAGCAGATCTAGTGTTTGAGCAGACTAGTCTGGGTCATGCAGTATTGCCTGGACAGCAGTTGACAAAGGGTCTTTCTACACTCTTACGTATTCTGATCTCGCATTAGGTACATGATTCGATACTTTTCAAAGAGTTTTAGCTCACTGTTGAGGAGCAGGCCTAAGTACCCTTTTTCTCCATAGCAGTCAAGGAGGTTGTTTGTTTGCAGGAACTCCTGGAACTATTATTGGTTGAAACCGGCAGCCGGTTCCCTGGTGGAGTTGTACTGCAGACCATACCTGTCTTTGAGCTAGGCTCTTTTCACTTTTTCCTTAGCGATCTGACAGGTCCATTTGAGCTAGTTGCACTCCGATTCTAGATGTTAGTCGTAGAGAGCTTATAGTTCAGGCAGGAAGTAGTTTGCCAGAGCCTAGGCGGACTCGTGACGCGAGAGGGCGTTTTCGTGTTAGTTGTTGACCACGCTGACTAGTAGGTGCTTGATGAGGGGCAGTTTGTTTTAGGGCAGCTGGCCGAGAGTGTAGAGGACTTAGTGGGAGAGCAGGACTGACTAGTGCAAGTGGGGGTAAGCCTAGACAAGGCAGGAGATGGCTTTAGGGGAGTCGATGAACTTGAGCTAGAAGACGGCCTGGTAGCGGAGACCGATAGGTTGTTGTTGGTCGATGAGGGTGTTGTAGAATGCGAGTTCGGGTGCCTACATGTCAACAATGCAATATTCTTTTTTATAATTAAGGTCGTAACCCGATTATTTATCAATTAAGTAAATGTATTTGAAAGAAAAAAACTAAAACTTATTTATCCTATTTTATGGTCACAATGGCTGATATGTTGAGTTGAGGACTGTTTGTGGATTTGGAGTTGTATTAAATAAGGCATCGTTGCTTAGAATAATAACTAATGAACAATCGAGTAGCCCTTGTAAACAAAGAACTCCACATGAAACTATTCTAGTCCCAAGCATAGGAAGACTAGGACAAAACCTACCTCAGGTACCGCAAAAAACAGACCCAGCCCGAAGCAGTCCTCAAATCCATGATCAAACGGGGTCTTTCTGCCACCACTGTCATCCCCCAAACACGTCCGAAAACAGCCTACAGCGTTGTCAAACAGTCAGCAGTCTCCAGGACCGGCATGGCGCGAACCAGTTCGATGGGGGTGCACAATGATGGGCGGGAGAAGGGCAGACGGCGGTACGAGGCAGCCACTGAGAATGGTCTGGACTACGACTCGAATCCAGTGCCGAAAGAATTGGAGGAGTGTGGGTAGATTTTGAAGAAGATAGTGGGGGCACAGCAGTCGTAGATGGAGCGGAAGCGGATAAAGCTGTAGAAGTACAGTCAGACGAAGTTCAAGTACGCGTGGAGCAAGTGCAACATTCCTAAGTGAGGATACTGATGGGCTATGATTAGATAGCTGATGCACTAATATTGATGGCTTTTGTGTTCTGTGTATATATTTAACTAAGAAGACCACAATAGCCATGAACTTTTTGGCCTTATACATATATTGATAGTGTAGAAATAATATCTACCTTTACAAAATAGCATCCTTTATTGCAAATAAAAATGTCAGGTTGTAGGCAAATTTAATGATTTCAAATATAGAGCAAGAAGACTTACTCTTTCTTTGTTATTTTACTCTAATAGGCCTATGTATATCGAGGCTAGCTGCTATGATTAAACATAATTGCATAAAGAGTAGATTATTATAAGATATCTCCCATTATTACTTATTACTTATTAAGAACATGCAGGCAACAGAACTACCTAGACAGGAAAAACTCTATGGACTCTACGCAGTCATGGCTCTCGCCGATCTCAAGCAAGAAATGGTGCTCCCCAACTGTATTCTCCTAGTAGGACTCACCAGGGTCGGCAAGTCCGCCACTTACAACTGGCTCACTGGCAAACAAATGAAAAGTCTCAGCATCTACAACAAAAGGGTCTTCTAGTAGGTCTCTGACCAGCTCAGAGTGGCCGACGTAGGTCACACTGCCCTCTCCAGAACACTCATCCCCAACATTGATGATATCGCCTACGATACCAGCATCGTGGACCCAGCTGGCTTCCAAGATGTCCGCAACCACGTTGGCAACTACGGAGTCAGCTACGTGCTCTTAACCATTCTCGAAAAGGCCAAAACCCTACAGCCGCTTCTAGTGATTTCCCAGGACCAAATCGAGAACGGTTCCAACGTGCTCTAATCACTCTACGAGTTTGTGACTTTGTTCGGTTACCAGCACCTGAGTGAGTAGGTCAGATTGCAGCTACGCAACTCGACTGCGATGATCATCACCAAGGCCAGTCTTAGTAAGGACGAGGACTAGGAAACTATGGGAAAACTACAGGGACTGATCGACAGTTGGAATAATCCAGAGTACCACCACGAGTATAAGGAAGAATGCGTGGAAATCCTCTAGCATTTGGTGCAAACTGAAAAAATAGGGTTTTTCAGGAAACCCAAGGCCGTCAAAAAGAATCAGCCGTAGACTTTCGAAGGCCCTCCTGATTCGTAAGTGCTGGAAGAGTTTAAGAACAACAGTCACGGGTGGTCTCGTTTTGATCTTGAGCTGATTCGTAGCAGCTATCACGACTCTGTATCTGCCAGTTTCCTGAGACGGTACTAGAAAGTAGTGCCAGATGACAAGCAGGCCTACGAGAAGGCCATCAACGATAAGATAGGCGCATATAACGAAGCTAGCAAGATCATCAGAGCCACTATAGATAGGACGGTCAGCTAATGCTGCTAACGTGTCATCGATTACAAATAAATTTTCAGCAGAATCGACGCATTCATCAAGACATACGACGAGTACGCGTAGCCCAACAAAGAACTGTAGCACAGAATAATCTTTACAGGTCTGAAGAACAAACTACAGGTAAGCAAGTCAGTGGAGGTGTTTTCAGTGATGGACAAGATCAACATGATAATCAACTTTATGGGTTCGCTCACCGAGTTTAAGGACTGCGAGAAGGGCACTCGCAGCACCAGGGAGTACATGTTGGTTCTGAGCTATCGCTTTAAGGACCTTCTGGTGGAAATGAGGGACATCGTCTGCCTGAGCCCCGATTAAGAGGAAAAGTTCGTGCACTTTGCCTACATTCTGATGCGAGGATTCAGATAGTTCGCACTAATGTCGGAGATCGATCCGCAGCGTTCGCGAAGTCCAGATATCTCCATAAAGGACTATCTCTAACAAATCCTGTAGATAACTATTCTGGATACAAAAGCCAAGGTGATTGAGAGAGTAAGTGCCCTTCCCGAGCACGAAAAAATAATAACTTTCTCCCGGCCTGCTGAAATACGCAGCTACTTGGATTTCTTCAACAGCTACATGGAGGAGTCTGGAAACGCCTCTAACGAGAAGAGCGATCTCATGATTAATTTAGTCAAACAAAAGTTTTTCGAGATACGCTTGCTACAGGAGGAGGTCAAGCCTGACTATAACACTTTGCAGATGAGGATCATTGAGATCATCGGGGACCTCATAGTCTGCAAGGAGCTGCTCAGCAACGAACAGGATGCGCTATAGGAACAAAACACGGAGACAGTCAACGAAGTCAACGATACCGCCCACCTATCGATAAAAACCCTAGGAAAGATACTGATGGAGAGGGGAGAGTACGAGACGGCTATTTTGGCTCATAAATACATTGGAGACGTGCTGCTAGTGTGCCAGGTTTACGACAGGTGGATGGAAAACGCAGAGGGCGAACAAAAGACCACAGTGGCCAACTAGTATGCTATCTGGAATGCCCGTCACGGTAGAATTAGCCAAGCCATCGATGTGCTACAGAAATGCGCGTCCTAGACCAATAGCAGCCAGGGACTCATTTTCATCCACAGCACCCTCAAGGACATACTAACGCGCAGAAACGACTATCTGAAATAATACTTGTAGGACCTGTAGTTGTGGAGTCCGTTCTATTCGAGGGAAGACGACGACGAGCTCAACGGTTTCCTGGACGATCTGAAATTCAAAATAAGAGAAACAGATCCTCTCATTTGATCTAAATTAAACTTTATTGTAGGATTAAACTAATATAGCTAAACCTGTATTAAATGTACGATATGAGTGTAGACGGCAATACTATTGTTAAGAATGATCTCGATTTATTGTATACGGCGATACTATTGTTGAGAATGATCTCGATTTATTGTATACGGGATACTATTGTTGAGAATGATCTCGATTTATTGTTTATAACTGTACGTTAAATATATGTAGCTGCTCCCGCTTACATAACTCAAACAGTCTACTAGCAACTCCACAGTAAAAACAAACATACCTATGTTTCCCAAGGTCTGCTTCGGCCACTAATACATGCAGATCAAGCATAAAGCATACTAGCGTTACAAGTAGATATATCCAGTGCATGACAAATAGAACCTGTACCCGCAGAAACAACTGCCCTCCAAGGGATACTTGCTCATGAAAGGCTACCAGCCCTAACTATCAGAAAACTAACATAATCACCAATCGAATTCGTCGGACAAGGTGGTCAATCACATGCTGAGAAAGTATTTGGCGAGAAAGAAACAAAAGTAGAGCGAAGCTTTTAAACTGAATTAAAAATAGATTGGGGCATATAGAATGCTTCCACAGATATAGCATACGTTTAGCAGGTTTTCATAAAGAAACAATGTAAAATCTAATAAGCGAAACATAGAAAATGGGACAAGAGTGCACACATAAATATATCCAAAAGAGTACAGTCTGAAATATTGATTATTTTTTGCCAATTAATTGTTTGGATATTGAAAAGTAACAAATAAATGGAAGCCTATTTGATAGTTTCCTTAGGATTCGACTAAACTTTTCAGCCGACTGAGCTTGATAATCTAAATACTATTTCTAACAATTCGTTAGTTATAAATATCTGTAAATATTATCTACATATGATGCTAATCTATCTATGATATTATCTATCTATGATGTTAATCTATGTATGATGTTGATCTATGTATGTGCATTGCCCATATAATTCAAAATATTTTTAAATGGACTCACTAATAGCCATCAAGGGCAGGGACTTCGTCATCGTCGCTGCCGACACCACCAACGCCTACTCCGTCCTTCGCATGAAAGTACCCTCCCCCTTACTTAGAACCACGACGACAAAATATGGAACCTCGATGGCGAAAAACTATTAGCAATCGGAGGGTAGCACTCAGACGTATTGGTCTTCGGAGACTACATTCAGAAAAACCTGGCCTTCATGCGCTTCAAGAATGGATACAAACTGTCAACAGAAGACACTGCCCAGTTTATCCGTTCTGAACTCGCAGAAGCCATCAGAAAGGGACCCTACTCAGTCAACTGCCTGCTAGCTGGATTCGAAGGTGATGAGCCCAGACTCTACTGGCTGGACTACTTGGGGTCGGTGATTGAAACCAGCAAGGCAGCCCACGGGTACGCTTAGTTCCTGACGTCTTCAGTGATGGACACTCTGCAGAGTGCTGACCTGAGTGAGGAGCAGGGACTGCGTATTATTGAGCAGTGTTTGAGGTCGATGGAGAGCCGGTTTGTGATGAGCCAGACGTCGTTTACGATAAAGATAGTGAGGAAGAGCGGAATATAGGTGGTGAGAGAAGCTAAACGACCCCAGGGAGCGTTCTGAGTGATTAGTGGATAAGGCAGATACCTTTCATTATTAGTTATGATAAACATCGCTTATCTAATACTTGTTATAGGGCACCCTTAACAAATAATGTTTATCCTTAATGTTTACTTCAAAATTCTCTTGTTTATAGATGTTATTTGTTCCTCTAGCAATCTTTTTTACTGATATTAAATACCTACTCATCGAGTTTATTGATATTTACTATGTACTGAGTGTGCTGTTGACTAATAGCCAATTAATATAAGTTTGTTTGAATGTCAAACTGTATCATACTGGCCGCACTTCTTCTCCTCGCCTCCGCCCTCCACCGATATTCCACCCACTCACCTACCTCACACCAGCACGTATCTGCTCTTTCTTCCCACTAGTCATCGCCTTCGCGACTCTACATGTAGAACGAGTTCATCAAAATCAACACTGCAGTCGACTTCGTGAACCGCTCTATGATCCAGAAAGACCCTACTGGCTTTGCTACTCTCATTGATTTAAATGGCAGGGCCGAGAGTGGGTTGTAGAAGTTGCAACAGGCCATGACTAAGGACAACTTGCTGATAAACCAGCAGTAGAAAGTGTGTCCTCGGATAACTAGTTTCAATCGCAGCTAGATCCGCCAGTACATGGTGGAAGTATAAGTAAGCGAGCGAGCCATGGTCGATTACCTGGCTACTTGCACTATCTGCGCACTTGTGGCATAAGATATCCGATCAGTGCAGAATCTCACTAACGCCTACCACTCGTACATAAACTCCACTCTGGACGGCAAGTTCTGCTCTTCTGCTAGTCTCAATGAGCAACCTTCAGGGTTCGTTAACTTGAACCACAGTTACTTTAAGAACAACCTGAAGGCAACCAACTGGTACTACGGTAGCACCACTGCCAGCGACTACAAAATATACTTGTTCAAACGATCAGCTACCTACAACCTCACTGACTGTCCCTTAGCCACCCCCTTCGTGGGAGAAGACCAGAGTTGCTTAAACTGTCCTCCCAACTCCTTCTTCAACCTAGGTAGTAGCAAGTGTGACTCGTGCTCTGCCCAGCAAATACTCAACATAAACTCTGGGGTTTGCGAGCAGTGCCAAGGAGAACAAGTACAGGTACAAGGCACACTGATCTGCCAGCCCTGCCAAATCAGCAGGGGCTAGATGTTTAACTCCACAAGTGGAAGATGCCAAGGCTGCAGTGGCAATAGCTACCTAGATGCTGGTTCCAAACAGTGCGTGCCTATAAACTGCTACGGAGCCACTCCCCGCTTCAATCGACAAACAAACACCTGCGAAGCATGCGGAGTATCAGAAACAGTTGACCCTCAGGACGTAACTCGCTGCATCAGAACTAACTATATAGGACTATGCCATCCAGATAGACCCAGGTATAACCCAGATACTCACTAGTGTGAAGCCTGTCCACCAGGGCAACAGTTCTACACCAACACCAATGCCTGTCAAACCCAGTATAATTCTAATCAGCCAGCAAGAAGCTAACCCATCCCTCAGACACAGCCCATCCCTCAAACACAGCCTATTCCTCAGTCTACTCCACAGACTCAGCCTACTCAACAGACTAATGTGCAGCCAGCAAGAGGGCAGAAAGATCCAGTGCCTGCCCCCTAGATGACTGTACCTGGTCGCAGCCAGCAACATGCTCGAACCATAGTAGCACACGCAAAAACAACAGTAGCACACGCACGAACAACAGTGGCACACTAACAAACAGCAAGCAATACTGCTCAAATCGATGCTAAATAATATAACAATGTCCCCAAACCTGTTTCGGCTGATACTACTGCAACAACTATCAGTAACTCGACTAACTCGCCAGCTTCACTCGTAAACCCTTCGACAAACGTGTCACCCTCTCCTGCTACCAATACTCCATCAGCCTCGTCTAGCAATCAATCTTCATCTGCTTCTAATTTATAAAACAACTTGTCGCCTGCACCTCAAACAGTAATAATTTCACCTATCAGCACTGCTCCAAGCAGTAGCTCTCGTGATCCTATTCCTATCAACAGCAATACAGCTCCAACAACTCCCGTCTCTAACAATACAGCTCCAACAAATACCATCCCTAACAACTCATCTACCACTCAGAACAATAATGGCAGCCTAGCTCCAACCAATCCTTCCTCTAATTTACCTGCGACGATTCCAAGCAATGCCACCCCAACAACCACACCTACATCTAACAGCAACGTAGTACCCAGCTTACCTACTGGTAACGGAAGTAGTTCTAGTGGGAACAGCACGGCACCTACAGCATTGCCTAGTGTGTCTCCTCTGCTACCTTCGAGCAACTATAGAGATCCCATCCCTATAAACCCCATAACTCCTTCCAACAACACAAACAACAATACAAACAACAACACAAATAACAACAATAACACTAATAGCAACGCCAATACTAACACTAACACTAATAATAATACAAATACAAATACTCATCCCAACAATAATACAAACGCAAACAACAATAACGGTAGTAATGGTACTAAAAACAGTAGTTCTCCCTGCTCAGGGTAGAAGCCTTGGTACAATCTTACTTCCAACACCTGCCAGTGTCCTCCCTAAAAACCACAATTCAACACCACCTCCAGAACCTGCTAGTGCCCCATAGGCTATGCTCTCGACGCATTCACTCAAGCCTGCCAGCGACTCTGCAACGACACTGCCACCTTCAAACTCACCTCATCCTCCTGCGTTCTCACCTCAGCCACCTGCCTACCCGGCTAAACCTACGTGCTCAAGCTTAACCTCTGCATGCCTATTTCTATGCTATGCGGGCAGAACGAGTACTACGACAATGCCAAAAAAACATGTCTCT
>Ga0169931_10015831_pt1 | contig 10061 bp, 11 predicted proteins | sample Kivu_15m_20L_FD_129675 | JGI IMG/M metagenome (GOLD analysis project Ga0169931, IMG submission 129675) | Freshwater microbial communities from Lake Kivu, Western Province, Rwanda to study Microbial Dark Matter (Phase II) - Kivu_15m_20L... | ecosystem: Environmental > Aquatic > Freshwater > Lake... | reverse complement strand
TCGGCGCTTGAACTGCTGGGCAGACAGGGTTTGCGCTAAAGTGTCATTTATCATCAGGACGTTTCTAAATTACGTATGTTCTGATTTTCGTTATTTTGAGCCTTTTGCCTGTTAGCGGAGATAAGTAAGCTGTTAGTCATTCAAACTGCACTAGTACAATCGCCACAAAAGCCTTGCCGCAAGGGCTTCACAGAAACCAACATGCAATTTAGATGCTCAACAGCTTACATGGACAGAATTATTTGGCTTAGGGTTTTGGGGGAACACCTCCAATAAGGGGCCTCAGTACCTTAAGCTCCAACTACATGCTGAATTTAATTGTGTCCACCTACTTACTTCGGCTAATGTGCAAGAGGTCTAATTCATGCGAAGCTAGAGCGCTGGGCTAAAGCTAAAGGGCGTCCCGTTGCCAATCTGTGTAGCTTCTTGATCGAGAGAACCGTTAGAGATGCCGAGGCGGCTGGCGCTATCCCTATAATTCCAACCGTGGAGGGCAGCAAGTGAGTACCCCAGATGCGACGCTATCTATGCTTGAGGCCATTTCGGCCCGACTCGAAATTATTACCAAGGCGCTACAGCGCACGTCTGAGATAGTCGAAGCCAATACCCATCAGGTCGCTTCCCTCAGTGAAAGCATTACCCGACTAGAAAATTTGATGGAGCGGGGCTTTGACCGCATAGAGACCAGTTTCGGTAGGTTAGAGGTGCTAACCCAGCAGCAGCTAGAGCTATCGCGCCAGCAGCACCAAACCATGGAGCGGGGATTCAGTAGCCTTGAGTCCCTGATGAGGCAGCAGCATGAAACAGCCCAGATGCAGGGCCGTCATATTGATCGGCTAATGGCGATTACCGAAACGCTTATTCAGCAGCGCGTGGCCTAGCCACCCCTAACACCGTCTGATTCTAATAGGCACTATAGGCGAGAGACCATCGCTGGGATCGGGCTTAGATGTTGTCTGGCTTGCGACTTTTAGCTAGGGGCCATCCAGGTTCCTAGCTAAAGGTGTATTTGTATTTGGCTTTGAGCAGCTTAATGACGATTTGGGTTTCATAACGCATGATGCCCGTAACCAAGTTGAGCTTGGCATAAAACTCCAGTAGCTCTTTATGGTTGTCAAAATAAACGTCAATCACAATGTTGTGCCGACCAGCCGTAATGGCGACAAACTGCACTTCATCGATCGCTGCTAGCTGCTCGGCTACGGGTTCAATCCAGCCATTCTCGATGAAGAGCTGCACGATAGCGATATGGGGAACACCAAAATACTTGGGATTTGGCCAAGCCTGAATTTGAATTAAGTCTGACTGCAAGAGTCTCTGAACTCGGTAGCGGGCGGTGGCATCGGGCACGTTGAGCTGTTTGGCGATGTCTTTATAGCTGATCCGACCATCGACCTTCAGCAGGCTAATAATATCGCGGTCTAAATTGTCTAGGCTGACGGCACTAGACAAACTCTGATCTGGCTGCGCCATAGGATATTGCCGAAAAAACAAATCTAGCCGATTTTACTTCATCTCACAACAACTCTTTAAAAAAACGTTGTGTTTGTATCAAAGGGAACGGTTTGGTTTTTATTTTTTCCTTAGCATTCAGTCTCATGGCAAGCTTTCTAAAACTGTTTTCGGCAGGCGTATTTTCGGCGGCCAATGTCGTTGTGCAGCTAGTTTTTGTCACCTGAATTTTCTTGAGGCTGGTATGACTCGACAGTTAATTCGCAATGCTACTGTGCTTCCGTTTACGCCCCAGGCCAACGGCAATCTAGACCTAACCCCTAGGGTGGCCGATATACTCCTGCAAGACGATCGAATTGTGGAGGTGGCTCCGCGCATTGAGGTCACGGCTGACCATGTTTTAGATGCCACAAACCACCTGCTAGTGCCCGGGTTTGTGGATGCCCATACCCACTCCACCTTGGGCATATTGGAGAAGTGCTGCTATGAGGCGCTGCCCCTAGAGCTGTGGATGTTGTATTTGCCGTCTGATCAGCCTTTAGACTCGCGCTTTCACTATTTGTGCGCTGCGATCGCAGGGTTAGAGGCCCTCAAGGCGGGCACCACCACCATTCAGGATGATCTGTATGCCCTGCCCTGCCAGTCGCCCGAGCAGTTTGCAGCGGTTGCCCAGGCCTACTTAGATGTGGGGCTGCGGGCCAGCCTATCGCTCCACGCCATCAATAAGCCGTTGCACCACACCATTCCCTATTTAGAGGGTTACCTCGATGCTGACCTAAAGCGTGAGCTAGAACAGACCGGGTGGCTCACCGATGACGACTGGGTAGCGTTGTACCGCTCGATTCATCAGGAGTGGCACGGCAAAGCAGGTCGCATCACTACCATGCTGGCCCCCTCGGCGGCCCAGCGAGTAACCCCAGAGCTGATGCACCGCATTGCGGATTTGTCGGAAACCTACGACGTGCCGATTCACACCCACCTGTTAGAAACGCGTACCCAGGCGATTACGGGGCCAGAGCTCTACGGCGAGTCAGTGGTAGCCTACGCCAAGCGCCACGGCATTCTTACCCACCGCACCACCATTGCCCACGGCATTTGGCTCACCGATGCCGACATCGAGCTGATTGCCGAGGCGGGGGCCACGGTCGTCCACAACGTGGTCAGCAACCATCGGCTGTGCAGCGGCATTGCCCCGGTGCGCCGGTTGTTAGATGCGGGGGTAAATGTCGCCATCGGCACCGACGGCACCGACTCGTTCAACCTGTTCAATGTGATCAAAATGGCGGGGATGGTGCATTCTGTTGCCGATGCCAACTATCGCCGCTACCCCCTAGCTCAGGATGTGCTGAAATGGGCCACCGCTGGCGGGGCCCGGTCTACGCTGCTGCAAGATCAGGTGGGGGCGATCGCACCGGGCATGAAAGCTGACTTTGTGCTCTACGACCTAAATTCCATTAGCTTTACTCCCCTTAATCAGATTCCAATTCAGCTGGTGTATGCCGAACATGGTCAGTCGGTACGGCAGGTGTTTGTCAATGGCAGGCTAGTCGTCGATCGGGGTCAGGTGTTGGGGGTTAACGAGGCCGACCTACTGGCCGAACTGCGCGACAAGATGGAGACTTACCGCCCCTACCGCGAAGCTTGGCACCAGTGGAGCGCCAAAATGCGCCCGGCGATGGATCAAATGTATGACCAGGTCATGGCCCAGCCGTTTCCGGTGAATGGCTTTAGTGGTAGTGCTGCCGCTAGTCCGGCTCGCGTGGGCGCTTAGGAGATTTCTGGGAAAGAAGATACCCCCCTGTAGGGGCGCAAGGCTTGCGCCCTTTATGAGGAAGCAACGTTTTCTGGTATTTTTGTTGCCAGAATTGTCCTTAGCCTTCGGGCAGGCTTTGGCCCAGGCTGCTCCTCAACCAGTTTGTTCACTCTAGATAGCTTTAAACCCCTATGAACCAGCGACACAACCCTCTGATTACCAGCCGCGATATGATGATCAACGCCCTGTCACGGCGGCGTTTTCTCCGCTATGCCTCGCTGGCTGTAGGAGCCGTGGCCACCACTAAGCTGGCCAGCTGCGCTTCTGGGCCAGCCACATCCGAAGCCGGTACCGCCGCCCCTGCGGCAAGCGGCAGCGGCAAAACCCTGCGCATTCTGTCCTGGGCTGGGTACGACGAAGCGGATGTCATTGGCCCCTTTGAAGCCGCCACCGGAGCTAAGGTCGAGTTTAAGACCTACGTGGGGGGCGAACAGATGCTCCAGTTCTTCAACCAGTCACCTGCGGGCACCTTTGACGGCATCATTTCGGACGGCGAATACGTAATCAAGCTGATGGAACTGAACGCGATCGCACCCCTCGACACCGCCGATTTCACCACGCTGTCAGACTACAACGCCGTCTACAAGGAGTTTGCTGGCTTTTACCAGGGCGATCAAATGATGGCAGTGGGTACCCGCTTTGGCAACTACGGCATTGCTTTTAACACCAAGTTCCTCAAACCCGAGGAGGTGACCAGTTGGGACGTGCTGGCTCGTCCCGATCTAAAGGGTAAGGTGGGCTTTTTCGACTGGTACCTGCCCAACATGGGTAATGCCAGTTTGGCCCTCTTCCCTGACAACCCCAACCCCTACGACCTGACCGACGAGCAGCTGTTGCAGGTGAAGGAATGGCTGGTGAAGATTAAACCCAACGTGGCCCTAATTACGCCCAACATTCAAGACATTACCAACGCCTTTATTAACGAGAGCATTGCCGCTGGGCCCGTGGGCGACTGGCTGATTCAAAATGCGATCGCCGACGGCCACGACAACTTTGCCGCCGTCGTACCCCAGGAAGGATCGATTCGCTGGAGCGAAGGGGCTACCCTCTGTGCCGCCAGTCAAAACCCCGAATTGGCGCTGGAGTGGGTGAAATATATGAGTACCCCAGAGGCCCAGGCCCGTCTTGCCAACGCCACAGCCTACAAAGGGTTGGCCCCCAACACCAAAGCCCCCGACCACATGAGCGCCGATGAAAAAACCCTACTCGGTTATGTCCCCGACCCCAATAACTCTGGCAAACTGTTGGTAGACTCTCAGCTAGAGCGTTCCCGAGCCCGTCAGCTGCCCGTCAACCAGCCCGAGCAGGTTTGGCAAGACTACTACAACGAATTTAAGACCAGCTAAGCATTGAGCGTTTAAGGCTTGTAAGGTGCGGTATCTCCGGTGGTGACGTACCGCAGCGGCCGCACCTACACCTGGGTTTCTTGCTGTCTACCGACTCCAACCATGAGCCACGCCTCGGTCACTCAAACCACTGCTCAGGCCACCGCCCAGACTATCCCGGCCCCATCAAATTCAAAGACCACCACTGATTTAGAGCTGTGTCAGATCGCTAAGTGCTATGGACAGCAGCAGGTGCTGCACGACATCAATCTCAGCGTCAAGCCGGGAGAATTTGTGGCCATTATGGGGCCGAGTGGCTGTGGTAAAACCACCCTGCTGCATATCATCGCCGGGCTAGAAGGAATTTCGACCGGAGCAGTGCGGCTGCGGGGCCAAGACATCACTCGCCTGCCCGTTAACCAGCGCAATACGCCGATGGTGTGGCAGCACTTTGCCCTATTTCCTCACTTGACCGTGCGCCAAAACATCGCCTTTGGTCTCACCCTAGGCGGGTATCGTCAGCGGGAGATTGCCCCCAAGGTGCAGGCCATGGCCGCGCTGATGCACTTAGAAGAGCTGCTCGATCGCCGCATTAGCCAGCTCAGCGGTGGCCAAAAACAGCGGGTGGCTATTGCCCGCGCCTTGATTACCGAACCACCGATCTTGCTCTTAGATGAACCGATGAGCGCCCTCGACCCCCATTTGCGGGTGCGCATGCAGGGAGAGCTAAAGCGACTGCAGCAAACCTTGGGCATCGCCTTTATCTATGTCACCCACCATCAAAACGAAGCCTTTTCCATGGCCGATCGCATTGTGGTGATGAACCAGGGCCGCATTGAACAGGTGGGCTCCCCCGCCGAGATCTACAACCAGCCCGCCACCCACTTTGTGGCCGAATTTGTGGGCAATAACAATTTGTTCGATGGCAAGGTGACCGAAGCCAACGCCACCACGGTGACAGTGCAATGTCCCCAGGGCAATATCTATGCCCATTCCGAGCAAAGCCATGCCCCTGGCGATCGGGTCACTGCGGTGGTGCCCGCCGATCGGCTGCGGCTGACGCCCCAGCCCGTCCCTGCCCAAAATATAGTCCAGGCTAGCTTGCGCGGTCGCGAGTTTATGGGGTCTCAGGTGCTTTATTTGCTAGAGACGGCGACCGGTTACGAAGTCCGGGTGATGCGTCAGGAAGCCTTTAGCGACAGCTTAGCCCTACCCATTAACGCCGATTTGTATCTGTCTTGGGACACCGAAGACACGATGCTGTTAGGAGAGCGAGGGTAGACCGTCATGCAGATTCCGGTTGCTCGACCCCAGGCTAGTTGGACCCCCGATCGCGCTAGCAGGCTGAAGTATCTTTGCCTGGTACCCGTGGTGCTGTACGACAGCATTTTCTTTTTGCTACCGCTGGTGTTTTTAATTTGGATTGGTTTTTGGTCCGTAGAAAATTACCAGGCAGTGCCGGGTTTTTCCATAGCCAATTACAGCGATATCTTCAGCCAGTTTTTCAGCCGGTCTCGCTATGCCTACGCCATTGCCCAGTCGGTGTGGGTGTCCGCCACCACTACCCTGCTGGGGCTGCTGCTGTGCTATCCCTTTGCTCTGGGGTTGGTGTTTTTGGTACCGGCACGGCTCCAGCGGTTTGCCCTGGTGCTCGCCATTGCCCCCTTTTGGACGAGCTACATTCTGCGCCTCTATGCCTGGCAAACGGTTATTAACACCAACGGTCTACTAAATACGGTGCTGCTACGCTTGGGCTGGATTGATGCACCCTTGCAAATTATTTTTACCCAGATGGGCACGCGAATTGGGCTGCTACACTACCTTGCCCCCATCATGATTTTGATTCTCTATCTGGTACTGCGAAACATCGACCAAACTTTGCTCAAGGCCTCTGAAAATTTGGGGGCCAACCTCTGGCAGAGCTTTTGGCGGGTGCTGGTGCCCCTCAGCAGGCCGGGGCTGGTGTACTGCGTTGTCTTCGGATCGATTATTAGCCTGGGGGATGTGCTCTCTGGGATTGTGCTTGGGGGTGGCACCGGCAAGTCGCTTTTGGGCTCGTTTCCACTATTTTCAACCGTCATTTTGAATGAATATGCCGCCTCAACCAATTTGCCCCGCACCTCCGCCCTGGCTACCCTGCTGATTGGCCTTATGGTGATTATTTTGGTGCTGGGTCTGCAATTTGCGGCGATAGATGATTAGGGGCAATGCCCTTGACTTCTTTGACTCTATAGTTAGACAACACTTCTATGACCCAACAACATCAGCCTTGGTTTCGGCGATCTCTGGCGGCTGGCGGCTGGGTATATTTGGCCCTGGGCTACAGCTTGCTCATGCTGCCGATTCTAACCTTGGTAGTATTTTCCTTTGAGGCATCTCGGTTTCCTACCCTGCCTTGGACTGGCTGGACATGGGATTGGTATCAGCAGTTATTTAGCGATGGCAAACTGCTGCAGGCGCTACGGGCCAGTTTGCTGGTGTCGCCTCTGTCTGCTGGGATCGCAACCATCCTGGGTTTTTTTGCCGCCTACGCCCTCAACCGCTTTAACTTTCGCGGCAAAAAAGCGCTCACCATTATGCTAATTGTGCCCATTTTGGTGCCGCCGCTGATCTTAGGGGTGGCCTTTTTGGGGCTGCTCTCTCGAATTAACCTTCAAGGGCACCTCCACAGCATTTTGCTCTGCCACGTGGTGATTTTGATCCCCACAGCGATCGCCCTGATTACCCTGCGGCTCATGCAGATGCCCAAAGCTATCGAGCAAGCCGCTTGGAATTTGGGCGCTACCGAATGGCAAGCCCTTTGGCGAGTCGTTCTACCCTGGTCGATACCGGGTATTGCCGGAGCGTTTCTGCTGGCGTTTACCTTTTCCTTTGACGAGTTTGTCATTGCCTGGTTTGTTTCTGGCTTTGAGCCCACCCTGCCCGTGTCAATCTACAACTTTCTGGGCTCTAATTTGTCCCCCACGCTCAATGCCGTTGGCACGATTGTGTTTTTGATGTCAGTGCTGCTGCTCATCGGCGTGGAACTGCTGCTGCTGCCTATGCTCCTGGCTCAGCCCACCAAAACCAATTCTTAGTCAGGGCATCTAGGCCCCCTTTGTCCACTCTACTGTGATTCTATTAACACCATGACCCCACAGCGCTATTTGATTAAGCAGGCTACCGTGCTGCCCTTTACCCCCACCGCCGATGGCAGCCTAGACCTAGAACCTCGCGTTCAAGATGTGCTGATTGAGGGCGATCGCATTGCTCAGGTGGCCGATTCTTTAGAAATAGAGGATTCAACTGCCACTGTCATTGATGCTCATAACCAACTGCTGATTCCCGGCCTTGTCAATGCTCATGCTCACTCAGTCGAAATCTTAGAAAAAGGCCGCTACGAAGCGATGCCTTTAGAAGTCTGGATGCTCTACACCTATCCTCCCCTCAAGCAGCAGCACCTGAGCCCTCGTCTGTGCTATCTGCGCACCATACTAGGGGCCTTAGAAATGGTGAAATCAGGGGCCACTACCATCCAAGATGACCTGATCGAATTGCCCTACATTACCCCAGAGATTTTTGCTGCCGTTGCTCAAGCCTACCGAGACATTGGCCTGCGGGTTAGCCTTACCCACCACGTCATTAACTTGCCTCTCTACAAGACAATTCCCTATTTAGAAAACTTTTTGCCCAGTGATCTGCGGCAAGATCTCGATGCCATGATCGGCCTTTCAGACGACGAGTGGCTGAATCTATTTAAGGACTTTTACGCCGATTGGCACGGCAAAGATGGCCTCATTACCCTGGCCCTGGCCCCATCGGCCCCTCAGCGGGTAACTCCAGAGCTGATGCATCAAATCGGAGAGCTGTCAGAGACGTTTGATCTGCCGATTCACACCCACATGCTAGAGACTAAGACTCAGGCGGTGACAGGACCAGAGTTTTATGGGGCTGGGGAATCAGTGGTCAGCCATGCCAAGCGCCACGGCATCTTGACCCATCGCACCGCCATTGCCCACGGTATCTGGCTGACCGATCGCGATGTCGAACTCATCGCCGAGGCCGGAGCGACGGTGGTTCATAACGTGGTCAGCAACCACCGGCTGTGCAGCGGCATTGCCCCCATCCGTCAGCTGATGGATGCTGGGGTCAATATTGCCCTGGGCTCTGACGGTATGAGCTCTAACGACTCATTTAATATGTTTGACGTGCTGAAGATGGCCGGACAGGTGCATTCCGTTACCCATCCCGATTATTCTCGCTATCCCCGCGCCAAAGATGTGCTGAAGTGGGCTACCTATGGCGGTGCTCGCTCGGCACTGCTGCAAGACCAGGTGGGTGCGATCGCGCCTGGAATGAAAGCCGACTTGGTGCTCTATGATCTCACCAGCACCAGCTTTATTCCCCGAGGGGATCTGCCCATTCACTTGGTCTATGCTGAGCATGGTCAGTCCATTCTCAAAGTCTTTATTAACGGTGAACTGGTAGTGGCTGATGGCAAGGTGCTAACCGTCGACGAATCGGCCCTGCTAGCAGAATTACAAGACCTGCTAGGGGAGTATGACGCGGAACGATCCGAACTCTATCGCCAGGCCGAACGACTGCTGCCTGCCATTGAGGCGACCTACCAAAAAGCGATGACTCAGCCGCTGCCCATCGAGCGCTTTACCCACATTGAAAAGGGGTAAGGTCAGTGGACGATCGCCAGGTCGCCGGCCCTGGGGTTAGAGGCGGCAATCAATACGCCTTGATGACGCAAAATCAGTTGCCCTTTGCCAAAATGACGGCTCTCTAGGCCAATCTGCATGCTGTGGCAAAACCTAGCCAGAAGTGAGGTGGGATGGCGATCATCATGCCCTGATAGGTGCCTTGCAATTCATTGACCACGTAGAAATCGGACAACGCCGCTTCAATCTTGCCCACCCCATGCACACTGGCCAACGCCGCTTTGAGGGTGGCCAAAATGTTATAGGCCATCAGTGCCAACGTAAAACTGAACAACGCTGCTTGGGGATAGGCTAAGGTTTTGATTTCCCCATCGAAGTTTTGAGTCACCGACAAAAACAGCCCTTCGACTTGGTAGTTCTAGCTGAATCGGGAGCCTATTCGCTCTCGCTGTCGTCGCCCTGGTCGGTGCTGTCTTCGGTGCTGTCGTAGTCGTCGGACTGGTCAGGGTCGACATCAACAACCCCGTCGGGGGTGTAAGTGTTTGGGTCGCGCATGGTGCAAAGTCCATGTTTGCTTTATCTCTAGGGTATGTGGAATGACTGTGAGGCTAGTTATCCTCACCCCGTCGCCAGCGTTCTAGGGCCTCTAGCCGTGTGGTGAGCAGGTCTACCACCGTCACCAGCAGGCGGCCCAGCTCACTGAAGGGGTATGTCAACTAGTTTGTGTCAAGGGTAGGATCGTTACATCGGGAACCTGCCTTCAAACTCAATGGCGAAACGATTTAAGGCACTTTTCCAATCTCGAATCGGCATCGTCCATTTTTT
>Ga0169931_10015830_pt1 | contig 10061 bp, 10 predicted proteins | sample Kivu_15m_20L_FD_129675 | JGI IMG/M metagenome (GOLD analysis project Ga0169931, IMG submission 129675) | Freshwater microbial communities from Lake Kivu, Western Province, Rwanda to study Microbial Dark Matter (Phase II) - Kivu_15m_20L... | ecosystem: Environmental > Aquatic > Freshwater > Lake... | reverse complement strand
TGCTTACGCATACAAACCCAGAGTTACGCAAAGTACATCGTTTACTAGCAGATGAGTTTGCTAGTTTACCACATCAGCCTTGTCTTTATCAAAGAGATTGCTACATGCAGGGTGTCTTGGCAAGACTTTGTCAAGAGATGTCTACAGTAAAACATCCGAGTATGGAACAAATGTTCCCGATTCTAAAAAAAAAGCTTGACATCATTGGTAAGAATATCAAAGGACACAATCAAACTATGATTGTTCTGTTTGGCGATTTGCTTAGATTTCTGAATGCATATGTAAATGGACGTTCATTCAGCACGGCTGACTCATTACGGATTGCGAGAGAGAGTTGTGAACTATTTGCCCTTAGCCTCCGACCGATGATTCAGTTATTCATAGACACTATTTCTGCTGCTACAGAGCAACCATGTATTGTTGAACGACTACAGTTTTCCATTGATGCTGTGCGACAAATGATTGTTTTGATGAGCGACATCGCTCACCCTGTAATTGGAACGGTTTTACCAAATTTTGAAAGGTTCATTAGTGTTAAGAGAGAACAGGTGAGAATTTGTATTGAAAATCTTACAAATCTGTTATCAAATCTTGGCAACCGCTATGCTTCTTACGTTGACGGTAGACCTTTTGATACAGTGTTCCCTTTAAGGGTGAGCGAATATTTATGCTCTGGTTCTTGTCCTGTATCGCACCGTCCATTGGTTGAGGCTGTTTTAGGAACACTACAACAAGGTCCTAGTTGCTTGCATGCAATACCATGCAGAGAGCGTCGCCACCAACATGTCCTTCAAAAGGTGAATGAATTGACAGAAATTGCCCGAAACATGCCCCGACAAGTGCCAGGTGCTATCCAGGCCCTAGAAGAAATTGTCACTTCTTTGGACCAACTACAACAAAGCCATAATCTAGAACTTTTTATGACTTTATTGGTTATGAGAAGGATCCTTCAGAATGCTGCTCTGTATTGAGCTGATAAATTAGATTTTTTTTATACAATTGCGCCTAAAAGGCCAACATTTTAATAAAAAAGTTGAAATATAATATTACCTAAAAGGTTTCGGTCAATGGCTTGCAAAGAACTTTCTAAAATCATCAACGCTGCTGTTATAAGTGGTACGGCCGAGGGTTACCACCAAGCACAGGCGGAAGTGGCTGTGCTACTGCTTTCTTGCCAATTGGGTGCAGAGTACCAGCGAATTGCTGTGGAGCTCATCAACACAACGAATGAAGACCTTGCCCCTCTCTTTGCTGAAGCTCTTAGAGAGCTTCAAGGCATGGAGAGGCTGCGCATTTTTGAGCAAAATATTGGCAATCTCTCTGCAGAGATGAGACATCTTATAGGTCTCTCGTTTCCTGGTGTTCCGGCTACCCTAGCCACACGAATCTTGGTAGCCGCTGCTGAGGGTGATGTTCAGGCCAAGATGATTGTAGGCATGTACTCCAAGACCGAGGAGGAAATGGAGGCAATGATGGCTATCCAGATTCCGGTCCGAATCGTGCCCGATAGAAAGCAGTAGAGGGTGCTGTCAGTGAAAGAGGAGAGAGTTAAAAAAGGACTAATTATATTTTTATACCATACATATATATCTAATTTTTTTATAATTATTAGTTCCATAAACCAATTTAACATTTTTGTAAAATAAAGGATATAAAAAAAATTGAAATATAATATTACCTAAAATAGCAGGTGTCACTACCAAATGGCAGGTTCCAGTGACGCAGAAAAGTGGTTGGAAGACATCTTAGGCGATGGCTTTGCCCTTCTAGGCTACGACGGATTGGGCAATGACGAATACGCAATGGCATGGAGACAGAATTGCGGGAGTGTGATGGATGCATCGTTAAAGGAGTATGTGAATGAAGACCAAAGACGCCACTTTGATTTTGGACTGATTCGTCCAAATTTGAATGATTTCCCACCTGAATGGCAGGTATTTCATGCCACTTACATTATTCCCATCGCAATGATGATCCAACCACTTCCAGAAGAAACGCTAGTCGAGACGACCATGCTACAGCGTTTCGAAATAATCGCACCACTTATTCGTGCTGTGCTGAATGCGTTGGTTGATCTCGATCAGTTGGAGTTCATGCGTGAGGAAATTGAGGGGGATTATGAAACCCTCCTTCAATGGTATTCTGGCCTAGCACGTGGCCTTTCATGGATTGAGTGCTTTTTTGGAAAACCTATTCCACAACCAGAAAGTTGTGCGGCAATGGCTCGTAGGGCCTGAACCAAGGTTTGTATATTTAATTCTATTTTTTTACATCTTTACACATTTACCGCAAAGGTATCTCTGATAAAACCGTATGATTAGAAGGTGATTCAAGTAGGAAAAGGTCAAAATATATTTTTATACCATACACAAATATCTAATATTTTTTTATAATAACCAAAATAAAATTGAAAATAATAATAAATATATATTAACATATTAAAAAAATGAAGGAGGATAACATTCCTGTTATAAGCTGGGATATTTACAGCCCTGATGAATCCTATAAGAATGTTGGTAATATCATTGCCATACCTGATAATATATATTACAAAATGATTAATGAATTAACGGAATTTAATCCATTATTTGTTGAAATTACCAAAACAGATGAGAGTGGATTCAATCAATCAAATTGTAGATGTTTATTATTTGGAAACATAATTTCTATAGAACAGGATGTTATAGTTTTACCATACTGGGCGATGGCAAAGTATGGACTAGAACCTTTTCAAAATGTATCTATAGAAAATGTAGATAATTTACAAAATATAGATTATATCCAAGTTAGAGCCAACAATTCTGATTACGTCCATTGGTCTTCTCTTAAAGAGATTTTAGAAGAAACATTGATTAAATGTAGAGCAATTTCTTTAGGTGATATGATTAACGTCCATGGTATTGAATTTTATGTCTGCAAAATTAAAAATCAAAGTGGATCTGAAATCTTAGATGGCTCTCTATACAATACTGATGTTAAAATTGATTTTGATGTTCCTGTTGATATATTGGAAGAAGAAAGATTACAAAAAAATAAAGAAGAAGAACAAGAAAGATTACGACAACTTAAACTAGAGGAAGAACAGATGGAGAGAATTAGAGAACGAAATAGACTAAAAATGATAGAAGAAGAAAAAAATAATAAATTTGTTGGTAAGGGATACAAACTTGACGATGGTCCATCACATATAACAAGAGAACAAATGGCTGAAATTATTAAGGCAAGATTAGCTAAAAATATGAATCAAAATATGTAGATATATATTTTAATTTTATTTTATATTTTTATATAAAACAAGAAAGTATTTTAAGTACAGATAATACATCATCTGTAGCATTATGAGAATTATTTGGATATTTATTGAAAAGGTGAAAATATAGTTCAGTTAGTCTTGGTCTTTTATATTCTGAATCATTATATTGGTTAGGTAATTTACAAATATCTTTACCAGCTTCAGCAGTACAGAAATATTGTTTATGTAATAATAATTTTTCAAAATACTCTAAAACATCTAATGAAGAATTTCTATACAATTCGTTCAATAATATATTTATATCAAATAGACAATTATGACCTACAATTACATCAGAGGATAAAATATCTTTACCTAGTCCTTTAGAATACAGAATATCATTAAAATCTAAACCATCACTTACTGCTTTTTCAAATGAAATACCATGTATATGAGTCGTAGGAATTTCTGTATAATCTACTGGTTTAACTATATATTCTTTAATATTATCATAATTAATTTTTTGTGGATTAAAATTATCATCGTAATACCAAGCAACAGAAACGATTCTAGAAGTGTCATAACTAGCATTATTTTTGTAATCATCGTATTCTCTTTTTTTATTTACATTTTTCATTATAGGTAATCCTGTTGTTTCTAAATCAAATATAAATACTCTTTTTCCAGTAAGCGTTTCCATCTTTTTAATATATTGATTAATATATATATTAATTAAACAATTCAAATTTTTATATAAAAAACTTAATATATTTTAGCAAAAAAAGTTGAATTATAATATTATCTAAAAGGAGTAGCACCAGTCATGGCAGAAGAACTAGCAAAATTGAGAAAGGTTGTTGCTGACACGAGAAAAGAATTGGCTGATGATGCTGAAGTAGCATCGCTACTACTGCAAATTTACCCAGTTATCCCTGGGTTTGATCTGGCCCAAAGCATTGCTTTTGGTGTCATGAAAAATGAGTTTCTGGCACAAGGAGGGAATGCACAGCACATGCCCTTATTTGAGGCAGAAATACGCAAGGCTCTGGTTGGAATGTAAGGAATATGAGCTTTGAAGATAGGAACTACATTTTATAATTTACACAATTTTTATATAAAAAACTTAATATAATATTTATTAGATATTGATTCATTATCAGTATTATTTTTGTAGATAATAATCTGTAAATTATTTTTAAGTTGAAATTTCATTTCTTTTTTTTGTATTGTAAAATTATTTTTAGTTAATCTTTCAACGAATTGTTTAACAGAATGTATAGATGGTTTTGATATTTGTAAAAAATTATGACAAACATGTTCCATTATATTTAACCATCCATTTACATCTAGTTCAGCCTCAATGGCTCTTGATACATCAATAATCTTTTCTATATTGTTATAACTTTTATAAATTGGTTTATAAATTAGATTATCAATAATATTACCAACAGCAGACAATGTATCTGCAACTTGTATTATTTTTTCATCTACAGAATCACCATATTGAATATGTGTTTCTTGATAAAATCTATTTCTAAATTTACCTCTATTACTCCAACTAGGTGTTGTATTTTTTAGATAAGGAATATAACAATCATGTGCTATTTGTAAAATTATAGATTTGCTTATGTTTAGAAAAGGTCTAATAATATTCACACCTTCTTGGATAGAAGATATTTTCATTTTTTTAAGATCAAAAATATGTTGTGCTTTTGAAAAGTTAGACCAAATATTTTCCACAACATCATCTTTTATATGTCCTAGGTATACACTAAAATTATCAGTATTAAGATATTTAGAAACAGATTTATAAAGATTAAATCTAATATCTCTAGTCATTTTTTCATAAAAGTCTCTATCTATATTTTTTCTGGTTAAATATTCAATATTGTAGTAATATAATTTTACATTTAGTTTGCTACAGTAATATTTGATAAAATTAAATTCATTATAACTTTCAGTTCGATTACCATAAACTATATGACAAGCAACAACTTCAGTATCTATTTTTTTATTTATGATAAGATTATTAAGAAGAAAAAGAGTTACCATACTATCAACACCACCACTTAAACTAACAATTATAGTATCATTCTGATTAGTAATACTTTCAAGTAATAAATTAGAAAGAGTTTGTATATTTGGTAAAAGTAGATTTAATAAGTTGAGCCAATCATGTTGTATAAATTGTGGTGGAAAGTAATCACAAATATCAGCAGGGGTAAATTCTATAGGATAATTAGTTTGGTTAGATAGATTTACATTATTATGTATATAATCAAAATCGTACATTTTCTTGTAAGTATCATTAAAAAATTTGGATAGATATAACTTTTCTTGAATACTATTATTATGATGGGCGCACCAAAACAAACAATTTTGAATAACATATTTATAATTTTTTACATGTTTGAATAACATAAGAATAAATATCAGTTCTGTTTCAGTGGTTTGTAAAATAATTTTATCAACGGTTGACAGTATATTTTTAGATAAGTTTGATCTAATATTTTGGATTATTGAATCATTAAAATCTGGTTGGATAGAATTTAACAGCTGATATCTCATAAAATGTTTATAAAGTTGGTCTTGAAAGATAATAAATCCAATAAAAGTTTTATTATCAAATTCTAAAAAAGATATTTTTGTTGTTATATGTATGTAATCGTTATTATAAAATTTTTCATAAATTATCTTATCAACCTTTTGTTTATCTTTATGCGTTATAGGTATCCAAAAGGAGGGATTATCAAACCAAAAATCATATATATTTTGGTAGAAAACAATAACCATCCGATCTATTTGATATATTTATATATTATATTTGTAATATTTTTATAATTTTTTTCAATTTTTAATCTAAAAATTCAAATTCATTTTCTTCATCAACGGTAATACAATTAGATTGATTTTGTTCTGTATTATTGATTGTTGGAGTAGATGGTTTTAATTCTAAAATTTTATTTGATTCTACATTTGACATATTTTTAAGATAAAAATTATTACTTTTATTTATAATTTTTTTAATTTTTTTATAATTTCTTTTTAGTTTTTTATTAAATTTATTATGATTTTTTTTATTTTTTTGGGAAATAGATATAATTTTATTATACAATTTGTTTAAATAAATAATATTTATACGATGTAAATCAGTTAATTTATTAATTAAATTCTTTAGATAAAAAAAAGAAAATAAGATAAATCCTAATAAGATATGATTAAAATTTAAATTTGATATACAATTTTTGAAGGTAATCATTTATTTATATAATATATTTAAAAAATTATATTTATATAGAAAATATATTATGATTACTTATTATTTTTTCTTGATGATATTATTTATTTATTTGCATAAATATGTATATAGTTGGGGTGAAAAGATATTAATAAGATATAATGAAACAAATGAGTTAATTAATCTTACTGAATACAAGATTAAATATATTATTAAAAACATATGGAAGTCTGGTATATTATTTATAATGTTAATATTAGGAACATTTCATTTTTTAGAAGGTTTTATAAATAATAGGTGGTACAATATATTTTTTTACATATTTGGAACGATATATTCTTCATTAGATATTAGTGGATTAATATTTGTTAGAGGTTTACCAACAGCAACAGTAATTCATCATTGTGTGGTTGGTATTCTTGGTTCATTAAATTTATTAGTTGACTATAGTATATCAGGATATTACAGATCTATAATTATATATACATATTTTTCAATTATACCATTTTTAGTAAATTTCTATTTAGGATATAGATATATATCTACCAATAGAGAGAGAATTAAAAAAATAGCAAGTTATAGTTATAAAATATATACATTTAGTTTAATAACGAATATATTATGTCAAATAATATTTTTTACAAATCAAGAATATAGTAATTATATATTTGTATATATAGCACTATATGCTCTTATTTTGTATGATGATATTAAATTAATAAAATTTTTAAGAAAAGAGTCTTTATAAAAAATTTTATATTTATAATTTATAATGAATTATAAATTAATAGTAGGTTCTTGTTTGGTAATAGGTTCTAGTTTATTAGGATATCAAATATATAAAAAAGAACAAAATTATGAAAAAGAGTATAGAAAAAAAATAAAAAATCTTTTAATTGAGAAAGGAGAATTAAATAAAGATATTCACAAAAGGACAATTAAAAGTGAAGTAATTGATGAATTAGTTGATATAGCAAAAGATTTAAATATTGAATTAAAAGATTTAATAGATGATAAAACTTTTGATAATTTGTATAAAAGATACATAGAAAAAATGATTAGTAAGAATACTAAAATATAATTTTATTTTAATCTAAATTTATATTTAATTTATTTAATATTTTACTAACAGCTGGTTTTTGAAAACCTAATTTATTTTTAAAGATAAACATTTTATTATCATTAGCAATTTTATACCAATATCTATCAATACAATAATTTTCAGAGTTATCTTTATTTTTAATTAATAGTTCATAGCCTTCTTTAACTATATTAAAAACTTTACCAATATTTTTTTTTGATATTAAATATGCTGAACTAGTAGTGCATATTTGTTTTGAAATAATTAATAGATCATCATAATCTTCTCTTTTATGATATTTAGATGCTGCTAAAAAACAGATATCATAATCATAATTTCTATCAAAAAAAGTTTTTAATTTATTTTTATTATCATCATAATTTTGTGAAAATATAAAATCATCTTCTAAGAAAAGGCAATTATTATAATTTGAATTCATCATATGTTCTAAACAAAATAAGTGATTTTTTGTGACTCCAATATAAATATCATTTAATTCTTTATCTTTTGGTACCTTATGCATAAAAACTCTATCTAACGGAGCGTTCATTAAACATAATTGAGTTAAAATATCATATTGTCTTTCATAACAGACATCAACTGTCATTACATAAATTTTATCAATACTATTCCAACATTCATCTGATATAAATTTATCTAATTTAACATCTTGATAAAATACTATATTTTTATAAATTTTATAAGATTGAGGTAGGGATAAATAATCATCTGCGTAATTACCGAAATATATAACAATTTCTTTATTTTGTGGTGCATAATTAGTATTACAAGTTCCAACTATTTTATAACCATTATTTCTAGCTTCTTCATAAAAATATGTAGCATTAGTTTTAAAAGTATCAGTAATTGTATATTTGTATAATCTATTAAAAAATCTCATACAACCTTCAATATTGTGTGTATAATAATTTGCGATGAATTCATAATGTAAGATTTCATTTATATTAGCATATTCTTTATATTCGGAAGGATTATTTTGTATATCAAATATTTCTTTTATAAAATATGCCATTATATCTAATCTTTTCTGAATATCTAACCATTCAATTTGTTCCATAATATTAATTGAATTAAATCTAAATTTATATTTTTTAGGTAAATTAAAATTTAACAAATCATCCACAAGATTTATATCAAAATTAGGTGGAATAATATATTCAATAACATTACCAACAAAATTTACATTATTATTAGGATAATCAATAACTTGTGATTTTTCATTTGTATAAGCACAAATATTTGTATATACTAAAAAATTATCTTTTATAATTGGATATATTTTTTGTTTTAATATAATTTCATCACAACCATAACCATAATTATGTTCTTTATTATCAATATCTGAAAAAATCTTAGTTAATTCTTCTTTTAATTGTGTATAATTAATTTCATTTTTACATAACATACTCATACCCGCTAATAAATTATTTTTATGCCAGTAATGATCTCTAATTGTATTATAATAATAATTATTTTCCATATTATCTTTTTTTAATAAAAAATTATTTATACACCATCTATCTCTTTCATTTACCTCACTATCAGCATCTCTAATTATTGTAATTTCAACTTCATCATCTAGAACTGGTTTATATCGTATAAATGTATTTATAAATCCATTTTTATTTGTTGGAAATATTTTAATATTTTTAAAGATCATAGCTATTTTTTCTATTAGATTAATTAAGCAATTTTCACCGTAGTAAATATAAATGTAATAGTCTGGATAATATTCATTAATTATCTTTATGTTCTCTATTAATCCTAAATAATATTTAAAATCATAATCATAAATACAATAAGAAAAAACTTTCATTTATAATTTTATATTATATTAAATTATATTGTTTTTAACCTAAATTTTTATAAACTTAAATTTTTATAAATAAAATAAAAATTTAATTTTGTGTTAATCACCCCACGAGGGGCTCGAACCCTCGGCCTCAAGATTAGAAGTCTTGCGCTCTATCCAACTGAGCTAGTAGGGCGAGATTATTAACACATTTTTTAATAATTAATATAATTTTAAATTGTTTTTTATAATATTATAATAGGTATAATATAATTAATGATTTTTATTTTGGGTAGTTTTTTTGTTGGAGTATCTTTAATCAAGATATTTTTTAGTAAAAATAACAAAGAAGAGAAAAGTATAGAAGAATTAATTGCTGAATATGAAATAATAGATAATACAGTTTGTGAAAAATCAATACAAAACAATAATAATAAAAAGAAAGAAGAAAATAACATTCCAGTAATAACTATAGAACATCTTAATAAAATTGATGAAAATATAGAGAATAGAATAAAAGATTTAGGAATAAATAAAAATAATAATAATCAAAATAATAATGAAAATCAAAATGATAATGAAAAATCAGCAGAAGAAAGAATTTTTCATACAATAATGAAAAAAGGAAATTTGTATAATGACGAATACAAGAGAACTATAGATAATTTTGTTGTTATTGAATTTTTAAAGCTGGCTA
>Ga0169931_10015829_pt1 | contig 10061 bp, 9 predicted proteins | sample Kivu_15m_20L_FD_129675 | JGI IMG/M metagenome (GOLD analysis project Ga0169931, IMG submission 129675) | Freshwater microbial communities from Lake Kivu, Western Province, Rwanda to study Microbial Dark Matter (Phase II) - Kivu_15m_20L... | ecosystem: Environmental > Aquatic > Freshwater > Lake ... | reverse complement strand
TCTTGTCTATCCGGCTCTGTCATGATCACGTAGCCATTGACCGCCGCGCAGACGATGCGCTCTGGATAGGCGGCCGCAAGTGCGCCGCTGATCATGGCGCCGGTGTGAAAGCCGTACACGGCCGCTCGCTCGATACCGAGTGAGTCCATGAATTCGATAACGGCCTCGGCGAAGTCGCTGGCTTCTGCGCGATCGACTCCCAGAGGATCCGACAGCCCAAAGCCGGGCGTATCGGGTGCGATGCAGGTGAAGTGAGTTTTCCAGCGCTCCATCGTGGCAAGCATGTCGCGCGAGGAGAGCGGCGATTGGTGTAGGCACAGCACCACAGGTCCCGAGCCCACGCGGCGGTAGTGCACCTGCCGCGGACCCCATCGTCCATTGGTGATGGAAGCGAAATGCCGCGTGATGCTGGTCGTCATGTGCGAATCCTGCCGATTTAACCGCCGGACAAACTACCATTGAGCCATGAAACAGGCGAGTGGTGTGCGTGCGGCTCTCCAACACGCAGATTTCCGGCGGTTTGCTTTCGGGAGATTTTTCGCGACGCTCGCTTGGCAGATGTTGGGAGTGGCTGTCGGTTGGCAGGTGTACTCCATCACTCGCGATCCACTCGATCTCGGTCTCGTCGGGCTTGCGCAGTTCTTGCCATTCTTCTTGCTAGTGTTGCCAGCCGGTCAGTTGGCCGATCGAATGGATCGGCGCTTGTTGATCGTGATTGCGTACGTGATCGAGATTTCGTGCGTTCTAGTTTTGATTGGCTTCACTTGGTCTGGTAGTCGCGAAATTCTTTGGGTGTTTGTTGCTATGGGCTTGTTTGGTGCAGGCCGTGCATTGTGGATGCCGACCTCGCAAGCAATGACCGTCAACCTGGTGCCGCAAAACGTGTTCCCGCCGCTGTTGCATTCAATTCAACGCTGTTCGAGTCAGCAGTGATTATCGGACCGGCGTTTGGTGGCTTACTTTATGCTTTTGGCGAATCGGCGAGCCCGGATTACGGTGCGATGTGGGTTTATGTCAGCGCCTTATCGATTCTCATCGTGGTCTTGTGGCTGATGTTCGGCATCCGACCGGTGCGAGCTCCGCCAACAGAGACGAAGTTCGCCTGGCATGAACTCGCGGAAGGTTTTCGTTTCGTGCTGCGTCGTCGGACGGTCCTCGGCGCGATATCACTCGATTTATTCGCCGTATTGTTCGGGGGTGCGACAGCGCTGTTGCCTATGTTCGCCGCCGATATCCTGCACGTTGGTCCGGAAGGACTTGGCTTCTTGCGGACGGCGCCCGCTGTCGGTGCGGCGCTCACGGCTATTTGGCTCGCTCGTCATCCGATCTCTAGGCATGCCGGACCATGGATGTTCGGCGGCGTCGCCGTGTTCGGCGTGGCCACTCTGGTTTTCGGTTTATCGACTTCGTTTTGGCTGTCGTGTTTCGCGTTGTTCTGCCTCGGCGCAGGCGACATGGTCAGCGTATTCGTTCGTCATTTGTTGGTGCAGTTAGAGACCCCGGATGCGATCCGAGGTCGGGTCAGCGCCGTCAGCTCGATGTTCATCGGCGCATCGAATGAACTCGGCGAGTTCGAATCAGGCCTGACGGCGAGCTGGTGGGGTCCGGTGACGGCAGTCGCCGTGGGCGGGGCGGCTTGTCTGGTCATTGTCGGGGTGTATTGGCGGCTGTTTCCAGAGCTGCGTCGACTCGATCGTTTCCCACAGCCGGGGAGTTGAGAGCCCGCCGGCTGATCCTTCATCTCGACGTGGCATACTCCGCTCTCTGCCGGAGGAAATGATGCGTCACCGAGCCTCAGCTTCCTTGTCACTTATCTGGATACTGCCGCTGACCCTGTCTGGTTGCATGAGCGCCACCATTCAGGAGAGTCGGGAGTTGCCGACTCAAATCGTTGACGGCGAAGCCGTGGTCATTCTGGCGAAGCCGCAGATCGAGGGGGTCGCGGCGGAAGACGAGTTCATGGACTGTGTGGGTCGTGGGCTCGCCAAGGGGCAGCGGCCGATCGCGGTACGCGACAACAACGCCTTCGTCGACGAGTTGTTCCCTTGGTTCGAGCCTGGCACGGCGCCAACACGACCCGAGGCTGTCACGCAACTTTTAGCCCGCCCCGGTGTCGGTGAGAAGGTGGCGGCTTCCGGCGTCCGTTATCTGGTTTGGCTGGACGGTGGCACTCGACGTACCGATGGTGGCGGAAGCCTCGCTTGCGGCGCAGCACCGGGTGCCGCCGGATGCATCGGTTTCGGTTGGTGGGAGAAGGAATCGGACTACGAGGCGACCGTGTGGGATTTGAAGCAGGCGAGATCAGCGGGCAGCGTGGAGACGAACGTCACGGGAACGTCGGCGATCGTCGGCGCTGTCGTGCCCTTGCCCTTCATTGCTCGGGTGCAAGGGACCGCTTGCGATCGCTTGGCCGAACAATTGCAGAATTTTTTTCAAGGTGACACTGCACCATGATGCGCGCGAAATTTTTCGGCGTGGCCGCCTTGACGTTAGCCCTGGCTGCTTGCGCAACTCCTCCCGTCGACCAGCCGCCGAGTTTGCCGTCGCCGACACCTCCGTCGACCAGCGGTATTCCTGCACCGCCGAGCCTGCCAGCGCCGATTCCACCCGCGCCGAGTTCACCGGCGCCGGAATCAGGGTCGGGTGAAGCGACAACCGCTGACGAGCGACGTGAAGTTCTCGACAAATCTTTGGATGACTCGCTAGGTGAGTTCGACAAGACTCTCGAGGAAGAGCAGCGCCGAACCGCTGCCGAGCGTGACGCGCGTACCGCTACAGACAGCAGTGGGGCGGGTGAAGGCGGCGGGCGTGCCGCGGCTGAGCCCGGCTCGCGGGAGGGAGATCTCCGTTCCGAGCGCGGTATGGCTGCTGGCCGAGCGGGCAACGACGCGGGTGATCGACAGGATCGTGGCACGGTGAGCGGCGGCAGTGGCGCTCCTAATCGTGGGGTGGAGTCGGGTGACGACGATGACATCGTCGCCAGAAGGTTGCGACGAGCCGCCGAGCAAGAAACTGATCCCGAGCTCAAAGAAAAGCTCTGGAAGGAATATCAAGACTACAAGCGTAACGCCAAGGGCGGTTAATACCGTTTTGAGCGTAGCTAAGGAGCAGTAACGCATGAAAAAATTGATCATCGCCGTCGCGCTGAGTTTAGCGGCTCTGCTGAGTGGCTGCGTAGTCAAAGAAACACGACCGCTGACCAAGTTGGAAGCCGTGCAGGCAAAGGTGCAAATTCCAGAGGTCGAGTTGCTCGATGTCGCTTTGCGGCATCTCGACGCCGGTGTGCCTGCCGAGCTCATTGATGATGAGGAGGCGCTCGACAAAAAGCGCATCTATCCTGATGTCCGCGTTGCCGAGTCGAGACTCCTGCCGATGCGGTTACGGACGACACTCGAAGCCTCTGGCCAATGGGGCGCTGTGCGTGTAGTGCCAGAAGCCGTCCAGTTCGTTGATGTTGTCGTGACTGGCCGAATCATCGAGTCGACCGGCTCTCGTCTTGAACTCGCTATCACGGCGATCGATGCATCAGGGCGGATTTGGATCAAGGATCGTACTTATGCGAGTGACGCCGATCTGGGGTCGTACAAAACGGACGCCTCTTTGCGAGCCCGCGATCCATTCCAGAATGTGTATTCTCAGATTGCCAATGATCTTGTGACAGCCCGTGATGCTCTGACCAGCGCTGAGAAGCGCGAGTTGCGTCATATTGCCCAGTTACGCTTCGCTCAAGATCTCGATCCCCGATCCTTCGAAGGCTACCTGCAGAAATCATCCGATGGGCGCTATCGCTTAACGCGGCTGCCGGCAGACAACGATCCCGCAGTGGTGCGTATCGCCAAGATTCGTGAGCGTGATGCCGCCGTCATCGATACGCTCGACGGCTACACCCAAGAATTTTCCGACAAGCTGTTCGATCCCTATGGCAGTTTTCGGCGGACGAGTCGTGAAGCCATCGAGCGCGAAGACAAAGCTCGTGCCCAAGCGATGACTCGGACGGCGCTGGGTGCGGCCGCCGTTCTCGGTAGTATTTTTGCCAGTAGTAATTGCGCTTCGACAGACTATAACTGCCGACGTATTGATAGCGCTGTCCGGACCGCAGGCGCAGTCGGGGGTGTGGCTGCTGTCATGTCAGGCATTCAGAAGTTCTCGGACGCAAAAGTAGCCGCCCAAGAGGTCAAAGAATTGGCGTCCAGCTTTAGTAGCGAAGCTGCCGTACAAACCGTTGAGGTCGAGGGACGTACCTTGAGGCTGACCGGCACCGCCGAGGAACAGTATCGCGAGTGGCGTCGACTGCTTGCGGCGATTTACCGGGAAGAAAACCTGCCCGCGCCCAATCCTTAGATTGAGGTTTGGACGTGACCGTACTCGTCAAGGGCCAAAAGCTCGTCGATCGATTCGTGCTGCTCGAGCCGCTTGCAGAAGGCGGCCGATTCGAGATCTGGCGAGCCCTTGATGAGCGTCGTAGCGCACAGGTAGCTCTGAAAGTTGCCGGTGGCGAGGACGCTGCGCTTTGGGAGAGTTTGCAGCGCGAGTGCTCGATCTCACAACGGCTCGATCACCCCGGCGTCATCCGTTGCGATGAGCCCATTCGTGACGATACGGTGATGGTTTTGCCGATGCTGCTTGCTGCAGGTGATCTGCGCCCGCTGCGAGGAAAAAGCCATACCCAGATCGTGCCGTTGCTGATCGAGATCTGTGATGCGCTGGATCACGTGCATGCACGGGGCATCATCCACCGCGATCTCAAACCCTCCAACGTCCTACTCGACTTTTCGGGTCGTATCCGGCTGGCTGATTTCGAGATTGCTGCGATCGACGGATTGACACCACCGGATGCGAGCGGTTCGCCGTTCAGCGCGAGCCCCCAGCAACGACAGGGTAGCGCCCCGTCGATCCTCGACGATATCTATGGACTCGGCGCGCTCAGCTACGAGCTTCTGTCTGCATATCCGCCGTATTTCCCGAACCCTCCTGATGCAACCGCAGAGCAGGTGCCGACGCTGAAGCCGGTACACCCGGTGCCGCCGGTTGTACATGCCTTGTTGCAGCGCTGCCTCTCGGCTGATCCACTGCTGCGGCCCGCCAGCGCACGCGAGTTACGTGAAGATTTCGCGATGCTGACCCGATCGCCAGAGGGGGTTAGAGCGATTCGTGTGGAAGCGACCCCGAGAGAACAGACGCCTACGACCACTCAGGTTCGGCGCGCGTGGGTGCCTTGGATCGTCGGCACGATGGTCGTGAGCCTGCTCGTTGCGACGTTTTGGTTTTTGCCGAGATTCGCGCCTAGTGTGACCGATGTATCGGTGGCCCGAGGCGGTGCGACAGCGAATGCAGAATCACCGTCGATCATCAGCGACGAGGAAAAGCAGCAACAAGCCTTGTTCAACGAGCGTTATGCCGAGTTCTCGCGTGCACTCGAGGAGTTGGAGTCACAAGCGGCGGGTGTCTGGGGTGGCGAGTCCTATGGGGCGGCCAAGTCGATGGGCGAGTTGGCGCTTGCAGCCTCGTCGGCGCGAGACTTGTCGTTGGCGATCGATCGGCTCGGCTTGGCGATGCAGCGTCTTTCTCGTGTTGCCAACGAACGTCCGGCGACACTCGCAAAGTTGCTTGTAACGGCTAATACGGCGATCGACGATGGCCGTTTAGAGATAGCGCGTCAATCGTTGGAGCGCGCGTTGTTGATTGATCCGGAACATACGCCTGCGATTCGCGGACTGGCTCGCATCGTAGCCTTGGGGCCGCTTTTGCCTGCGTTGGTCGAAGCGGAGACCGCGCAATTAGCTTATGACAACTTGCGAGCGCTGACGTTGTACGAGCAAGTGCTGCGTGCGGACGCGGAGAATGTCAGAGCACGCGAAGGCGCAGCGCGAGCCCGTCGTGCGCTCAGCTCTGATCGATATGCTGCTGCGATCGGCGAGTCGCTTGCTGCGCTGCGATCTGGCAGATCGGAGGCTGCGCGCGAAGCGCTGGCGCGCGCGCGCGGTTTACGAGCCGATGGCGCCGAGATAGCTGCGTTACAAAATGAGCTTGCCGCTGCCGGTGAGCGTTCCGATCTTGACGAGGAGCGAAATCGCATCCTCGATTTGGAGCAGGCAGAGAATTGGGCTGATGCGCTCAAGTCCTATGAAGCGTTGCTTGCAAAGGATCGTAGCCTGGAGTTTGTGCGTGCGGGCCGAAATCGCGTGGTGCCTAGAGCCGAGCTTGGTCGACGAGTCGACGCGCTGATCAGTACGCCGGCGCGATTATCGGCTCCGGAAGTACGTCGTGAGGCAGAGCGTTTGTTGGCTGAAGCAGCCCGGGTCAAAGAAGATGCGCCGGTATTGCGCAGCCAAGTCGAGCAATTGACTGCTGCGTTGCAAAGCTACGATAAGCCGATCCGAACCATATTCGAGTCGGATGGGCAGACCCGAATCGTAGTACAGCGGATCGGTATCTTCGGCACCTTCACTCGTAAAGAACTGCAGCTGAAGCCTGGCCGATATGTTGTCGTTGGTACTCGCGAGGGTTTTCGTGATGTGCGTCGTGAGATCAATGTGACGCCAAGCGGACCGCAACTCATCATCGATGTGCGCTGTACCGAGGTGATTTCGTGATTACCGCTATATTGGTGCACGAGCCTGCTGGCGATCGATCAATGCAGTTACCGCTGCTGATCGGCTCCTCGAGCACTTGCGATATTCGAGCGCCCGACTTTGCCGAGGGCGAGAGCGTGCGTCTCTTCGCAGAAGGCGAGGCTGTTTATCTTGAAGCGGTCACCCCCACAACATTGCTGATCGACGGGCAAACTCTGGCACAGGGCGCTATTCGTGCCATACAGGCGGGCTCGGTTCTAGCTGTCGGCGATACGCGAATCGTTTTTTCGCAAGAGACGGATGTACTGTCGTTATCGATCCGTCATTTGCAGGGAAATCGAACGATCGCGCCCTTGCGATCTACGCCGAACCTAGTCGACGAGCGAGACCAGCAGGATGTGCCGATCCATCTTGCTGTGGTATCGACGGAGGCTGCGTCCTCGACACCGGTGGCGACAACTACGCGTAGCCTTCGACCATGGGGGTTTTTGCTCGTCGCAAGCGTTTTCATGATGTGTTTGCTGGTGTTGTTATTCCGATTTGTGCGTATCGAGATCGAGGTTGAACCAGCCAACGCCACTGTGAATGTTGAGGGTCCTGACTGGGCATCTGCGAATAGCGTATTTGCCCTGCCTGGCAAACGGCAGATACAAATTGTTGCTGAGGGCTATCGTGGCATCGAACGTGAGATCGATATTCAGCGCGACTCGATGTTAAAGCTGCAGTTTCGTCTCGAACCATTACCGGGCGTGCTGCAGATCGATACTGCCGGCGTCTCCGCTGTCGCGTATGTCGATGGCGTTGAGATGGGGCGTGTGCCTGGTGACCTGCAGATTCCTGCGGGAACTAAAACCGTGCTGCTCAAAGCAGAGCGATACCTCGATTTCGTCCAATCGATCGAGATCGAGGGATTTGGCAAGCGGCAAATGTTGACCGCTAAATTGCAGCCGTCCTGGGGGAGGATCGATGTGGCGACTGATCGTCCCGGTGCGAGATTGCGTATCAACGACGACTCGTCCGTATTGCTGCCGAGCGTTATCGACTTACCTGCTGGCGTACATCGCTTGGAAATAAACGCCACCAACGCCAAGCCGTGGCGTAGCGTCGTTCTCGTCAAAGCAGGAGAGACGCTCAGTATCGGGCCGATCCAATTGGGCGCCCCTGATGCCATGGCGCGAATTCGCTCGACACCCTCGGGTGCAGATGTGACCGTGGGCGGCGTATACCGCGGTAAGACACCTCTGCAAGTGGAATTGGCGCCAGGCGTGGAGCATGAGTTGCTGGTGGTATTACAGGGCTACGAGCCGGTCTCGCGGCGGGTCTACGCGGAGTCAGCGGGTCGAATTGAGTGGAGCCCTTCGCTTAAGGCGATCCTAGTGGAGTTGTCTTTGCAAGGCGAGCCCGCCGACGCAGAGATCTTCCAAGGTTCGACCAGTCTTGGACGCAGTCCGACAACACTGAAGTTGCCCGCTCGGGAACATCGTCTGGAGTTGCGCGCCAATGGCATGCAATCGCAATCGCTGCGTATCGATTTGTCGAATGGCGAGGCTCGTCGCGTTGATTACCGGTTGGTTCCGGTAGGGCGCGCTGCGGATTGGCGGCCGCCACCAGCTGCGCTTCGATCGACTACGGGAACGTTGCTGCGCCTGATGCCGATAGGCAAAGCCACTCTGGGCAGTGAGCGTCGCGAGCAAGGACGACGAGCGAACGAGTTTCTACGGCGAGTAGAACTCACGCGAGCTTTCTATCTCGGGACGCGAGAGGTGACGAATGGCGAGTTCCGACGATTCCGGTCGTCGCACGCCTCGGGTTTCATCGGTAAGCGCACACTCGACCTCGATATCCTGCCAGTGACGTCCGTGACCTGGGTCGATGCGGTCGAGTACTGCAATTGGCTGTCGGAACAAGAAGGCTTGCCGCCGGCTTACGAAAAGAAAGACGGTAAGTGGGTGCTGCGTCGACCGATCGGAACAGGCTATCGTCTACCAACTGAAGCGGAGTGGGAGTTCGCTGCGCGCTATGCTGGCGAAAACGCGTCGCTACGGCGTTACGAATGGGGCAACGACTTGCCTCCGCCTCCGGGTGTGGCGAATTTGGCAGGGCTTGAGGCCGCTGCTGAAATGGCGCGCGTACTCGACAACTGGCAGGATGAATATCCTGTAGTTGCACCACCGGGTAAATATCCGGCCAACGCGCTCGGCTTGTTCGACATGACGGGTAACGTCTCCGAGTGGGTGCACGACGCCTATAGCTCATTCGACGCGAACGGCGGTGGCCAGGATCCTATCGGCCCAGCGGACTCGTCCCGACGGGTCGTGAAAGGCAGTTCGTGGCGCAGCGTGAATTACAGTGACCTGCGTCTCGCCTGGCGAGACGGGGCAGACGGCGCATCGCAAACGATCGGATTCAGAGTGGCTCGTTATGCAGACTAGTCAAAGTCGAACTTGGCGCTTGATTTGGCTAACCGCCATCAGTGCGATGATCTGTTGGTTGGCATCCGTCATGATGCTTCGGGCACTGGCCCAAACTGCCGAGACCAATGAGGCCGAGCCTACAGAGCGTCGAGCGCCACCACCGAAGCTCTCGGATGAGGAGTCACTTGAGTATCGTGACTCCGCGGACAACAACATCAGCTTGCCGGTCGATATATGAACAAAAAACTGCCCAATGAATTTCTTTTCACCGTTGTGGCGCTGTTGATCGTCACGGTCTTCGTACATGCAACATATGTGTTGCACATCCGCCCAGTTGCCGAAGCTACATTGCGCGCCGATCGGGAGCGGATGAGTGTGGATCCAAACTATGTGACGGAGCGCTCCTTCTACGTCATCATCAAAGATTACGAGCAGCAGGCCGAGATCATCTTGATGCTCTGGGCTTTGGCGATTATCGGCTACAAAGCGGTCGCTCAACAGAGGGAATCGCGTGTGTTACGGGCCGAGGTGCTGCGACTGCCGGATGGCACTCGCATCCTCCCTGAGGATACTCGCGAGTACACACGACAGTTGGAGAGTCTGCCGGCGGCGGATCGAGAAACTTTGGTTCCGCGTGCGTTGATGGCTGCGCTTGCGCGCTTTGGCGCAACGCGAAACGTACAAGACGCCTCGACGGTGGCGCACGGTATCTGCCAATCCGAGGCCGAGCGTCTCGACTCAGATCTGGCATTGCTGCGCTACATCGCTTGGGCTATTCCTGCGATCGGGTTTATAGGAACGGTACGTGGTATCGGCGACGCTCTCTCGCAAGCGCATAAAGCAGTGACCGGAGATATCTCAGGCGTAACCGAAGGTCTTGGTGTCGCTTTCAACTCGACGCTCATCGCGTTGGTTTTGTCGATTCTGTTGATGTTTCTGATGCAGCAACTACAGCGAGTACAGGAGCGGCGCGTTCTTGATACCGAGACTTGGCTGGATGAGAAAATCATTCGAAACCTGCAGGTTCGCATGTGACGATGATTGGCGCTTACTTCGGCACCGAGACTGTCAGTAT
>Ga0169931_10015828_pt1 | contig 10062 bp, 8 predicted proteins | sample Kivu_15m_20L_FD_129675 | JGI IMG/M metagenome (GOLD analysis project Ga0169931, IMG submission 129675) | Freshwater microbial communities from Lake Kivu, Western Province, Rwanda to study Microbial Dark Matter (Phase II) - Kivu_15m_20L... | ecosystem: Environmental > Aquatic > Freshwater > Lake ... | reverse complement strand
TATTTTTTTATTTTTTCAAAAGTAAATAAATTAATAATAATATTTTTTGGATTTATTGAAACAAAATCTTCTAATAAATTTAATTTATTGAATTTGTTAATTAGATAATTTTGAAATTTATGAGTAAATGATTTAAAATATTTATTAAACCAAAAAATTTCATCTATATACACATTATCATTTATACTTTTTATTATTTTATTTTTTATTTTGTTTTTGATGAATGTATGTTTGAGAAAGAATTTATAATTTTTTTGAAACATTAAACAAACAATATTACATATTGTTTGATCATCTGAGTGATGTAATAAGATATCAATAATTGATTTATTTTTTGCAAAAACGTGTATAATATGTTGAATACCATTATTAGTTGTATCAATATATAATTTTATAATATTGATTAGATTTAATTTGACGATATTATAGAAATATTGTGTTTCATAAAAATGTTTAATGTTTATTAGAAATTGATGTTCATGTATGATAATATTTTGTAGATGAATATTTTTATCATAACTAATAAATGGATTAAAAAAATATGGAAGTTCATAAAATATTTTACTATAAGATGTATGATTTAAATCCAAATATGTGATTAATGTATAATAATTAATTGCATTTAAATATCCGATATCTGATAGGTATGAAGATATATTTACGGGATAACCGAAATTGAATAATATATTTATTTTTTCAATTGGTAATATATTTATGATATAACTTTGAATACAACTATCTAATTGTTCAAAAATATGTTCAAATAAATCAGAATGATGATAAATCCATGAAAATTTTAATAGATATATTTGTTCTTCAAAAGTATATGATATATTTTTCATTGAATCAGTAGTATTTAATGTTAAATTATACAAAAATAAAATATATAACTTTATTCCATTATCATTTGTTTTGTTTAAACAATTATCCATTATAGTCGTTGTCATTTTTTGCTCAGAACCAAATTTAGTATTATCTAAAAATATAACATATTCATCATATATATTTTTGTATTTATCATGAATAGATGATTGAGTAAACCAAATAGGATTATCCGCGAATAAATAAATATTAGTATCTTCATATACAAAAATAAAATTAAGATAATCTATCATTTCTTCATAAGTTAAATTCATATTGTATAATATTATTTGATATCTAATTATATTTTATATTAAAATTATAAAATAAAAACCATAATTTTTTATACAGACTATTCTGATTCGGATTCAGAATTTTGGTCAAATTCAATATTATTATTTTGTTCAGAATGTGAATTATTATTTTGATTAATATTTTTTTTTACTTTTTTTTGTATACAATTACATGAATCAGGATGTTTTTTATATTCCCATTTATTATTATCTAATGGACACATAATTTTTGATTTTAACCATGTCGAGATACAATGGAAATGATAACCATGACCGCATACACCAATCACACTAATACAATCATTTGTATTAGTGTGATTATTTATTTCGCTATCACAATCGAGACATTTATTCATTAGAGAATATCTACAAATAGGACAATTGTCATTATGTATATTTAGACTTGAATGGGTTATAATATTTGCACTATCAATACTAATAGATAAAGACATTTATATATGATGTATAATATGATATATAATATAGTTAATCAATTGGAATATCAATTTTTTGATTATTTAATAAAATAATCAAAAAATTGATATTATTTTATTAAATTTAAAGAATATATAAATATTAATAATTTATAAGTATGTCAAATGATAATAATATATGGGTTGAGAAATATAGACCAAGTAAGATTCAAGATATATCAAATCAATTAGAAATAAAAATATTTTTAGATGGTGCTATAAAAGATAAAAATATACCTCATTTATTGTTATATGGTTTACCGGGAACAGGGAAAACAACCATTACAAATATATTATTAAAAAGATTATATAGTTATAAAAAAAGTAATTTTCCAAAATGGACAAAATTACAATTCTTTGAGGAGACAAAAAAATTAAGAAGTGATAGAATACTTAGTTTAAATGCATCAGATGATAGAGGAATTAAAATAGTACGTGAAAAAATTAAATCATTTGCCAGTTTATCAGTTGTTCATCATGAAAAAGATCAAGATATACCTCCATTTAAAATAATCGTATTAGATGAGGCAGATGCATTATCAAGTGATTCACAATTTGCATTACGTAGGATAATAGAGAAATATTCGCACAGTACGCGATTTATATTGATATGTAATTATGTAACCAAAATAATATCTCCATTAGCATCAAGATGTTCAAAATTTAGATTTTTGCCAATTGGATATGAAGAATCAAAGTTATCGATAGAAAATATATTATCAAAAGAAAAATTAGTATCAAACATTCCAGATGACGTGTATACATATATATATCAATATACAAATGGCGATATGAGGAAGACAATAACATTAATTCAGCGGTTAAGTTATGTAACAAAATTTTCGGACATAAATATTGATATTGTTAGGGATACGATTGGTGAAATATCGCCAGAAATAATAAATCATACAATATATTTATTAAATGAACCAATAAGTAATGACAACCAAATGAAAATATATATGACTGTTAATAAGTTAATAACAAATGGATATAATTGTTTATTTTTAATAAATCATTTATATTATCATTATTTGAATGATAAAAATATTTCAGATATAAAAAAACAACAAATTATTGCTAAACTGTCAGATACCGACAGTAAATTAAATAATGGATCTATCGAAATTATTCAAACTTTAGATTTTTTAATGACAATAAATGGTATTATAAATAATTATAAATACGAATATTTATATAATCCATTTACAGTATTAGCAAAAGAAGTAAAATAATTATTTTATTTATTTGTATAAATTTATATTTGTCCATGTTTTTCGTAACAGTAGTTTAATTTCATTCAAAAATTGTATTTATATAATAAATATATGAAAGAAGTTAATTGAAATTTATAATTGATTAAATTACTATTATCATTTTATTGGATTAGTATAAATAAAATTTTTGTATATAAACATTATATTTTTGCGGTAAAAAATATAATGTTTTATAAAATTAGTAATGGCAAAAAAAATATATAATAATACTGGTAAAGTTACAAATATGTCCGAAGAACAAATTAAAATAATTGATGATATACAACAATCAATAACATGGTCTATAATTGATTCAACCGCAGGAACTGGTAAAACAACAACTATATGTTCAATGATAGGTTATTTAGTAGATTATTATGATGTAGAATCATCAGATATAATGTTAATAACGTATACAAAAAATGCACATATAAGTATGAAATATAAATTAAAGGCGTATACGAGTCAAGAATTAGGATATATAGGTACAATTCATTCAATCGCATATCATTATATTTTAAGTGGAGAAATAGATAAAAATAAAAATATTGATGAAAATAATTATTATTCTCCATGTGAAATATTAGCAATATTTCATCGTCATGTAGATCAATTATATAAAAAAAAAGAAAATAATAATGGATTATCGAAATTAAAATATTTAATAGTTGATGAATATCAAGATTTTGATGAGAGACAATTAAATATAGTAAATTCGTTGCAAAAATTATCTAATTGTAAAGTATTATTTTTTGGTGATATAGATCAATCAATATATCAATTTAGAAATAGTGTAGATAATTTAAATGGAGAATATTTTAATAAATTTACAAAATATCAGTTGACATTAAATTATAGAAATCCTGAGAAAATTATTAATATTGCAAATAGTCTATTGAAATATAAATATACAACAATATGTACTAATTTAGATAATGAATATATTAAAGAAATAAAACAAGCAAATTTTTCAAATGATAATAATTGTAAGATAAAAATAATTGGTTTATCTACATTAACAGATGAAATTGAATATATAATTAATTATTTAAAATCGATAGATTATACTAGCAAAAGAATATTATTATTGTCTAGATATAGATATCCAATAGGTATATTAGAAAATCAATTGGTTAAAAATAATTTAGAATATTACAATTTGGATGATACCAAATATATTCGGTATGGTAAAATTTCTGTATCAACAATTCATGGAGCAAAAGGATTAGAAGCAGATGAAATTATATTAATAAATGCAGGTAATATTGATATAATATCCGAAGAAGAAACACATCAACAACTAATAGAAGAAATTAATTTATTATTTGTAGCGGTTACACGTGCAAAATGTGAATTATTGATAACATATCATTATAAGATAAATAAAATATTATATAGTGTTTTATCAAACTGTCTTGATATTGTAGAACATATAGAGCCAGAGCAGATAATTAAACCTATAATATATCCAAAAAATAATTATGTCTCATATGGTGTTGTTGAGTTTGTCAAAAGAATGACATTAAAAGATTATGAAAATATTAAACAACAATATAAAATAACTATGAAACAAACGAAAGTACATTCATCTTTAAAGGATTTAACAAATAAAACATTTTTAGATGTTATAACTTTTTTGAATGATAAGATATCCGGAACATTGCCAATTATGGGAAATTATATAGATCATTATATAGGTTATTTAGTTAATAAGAATAAAGATAATAATAATAATAATAATAAATCATTATATCATCCAGATTTGCAACATATAAAATTAATAGATTATATTGGTAAAGATATTAATATATATAGATTTATGTTTTCATTAGATAAAAGAGTTGATGAATTTAGTAAAGATATATATATATTAAATTTAAATGATATTAAGAGTAAATATGAAGATACATATAAATTTACAAAGATGAATGATACTAAATTTGAAAGGATAATAAATATTTTTAAGAATATTGTTGACAATGGATTTGGAAATAATTTATTAGATTTTATTCAGATTAATCCGATGAAAATGAATTTATCACAAAATGTTAAAAAATATTTAACGTTTAATTATGGTTTATTAGAAAAAAGTGATACTGATTTACTTTGTAAAACGATATTTGTAAATTCATTATTGTCATCAATAATACGTGGTAAGATGACATATGATTATTTAATTTCCAATATCAAGAGGAATATGTTTGATTGTCCAGATGAGAAGAGATGGTTTGATTGTATAGAAAAATATATAGTTGAATCGAAATATGATGTATATCAGAAATCATTACATGGACATTTATTGAATGGTATAATAGATATATATAGTTCAGAAACAAAGACTATAACAGATATTAAATGTTCATATAGTGATTTTGTACCAAGTCAATATATAATACAATTATTGAATTATTATATTTTAGCATTAGAAACAGGTTTAGAAGTTAAAAATGAACATAAATTATATTTACCAATATTAGGTAAAGAAATAACATATACTTTTAATAAAGTAAATTAATTGATAAAAATCAATATATGAATTACCATAAATTACAAATGAATGTTACAAAAATATTAAAATATATTAACGACACTCGTAATATAGTTAATAAAAATGTTATTACCGGTACATTATAAAAATATTAAATAAGTTGAATATGATAGAGATGGTTGTACAAGATATGAAGATATATTATGATAATAAAATATTAATCGATAATATGTCAAAAAGTAGATATCCGTAATTGAATTAATATTTTACACATTGTGAAAGTTTAAAAAATAATGAAACACTCTTTTAAATATTAAAGTCATTTTTATTGTTCAGAAATGAATAAGGAAAAACAATTGAATTGAAAAATAGAGTATTTTAAAAATAAATAAGGTTAAAAACAAAATATACATTATAGTATAGTTATAATGGCTAGCGGTAATGGAATAAACAAGTTAAATATGATGTTAAATAGAAATAGAGTTACCAAAGGTTCTGACAAAAAAATAACCCATACTTCATTAGATAATCCCAAAGGGTCGTTTGATTTATCAGGTGAATTACATGGTAAATTCATGGATGAATATTGTGATGTAATTCAAAATGGACATACTCCATATTTAACGGAATGTCATTTAGATTATAGTCCAATATTGATAGATATTGATATTAAATATCAAACGAAAACAAAATCCAAAGAGCATAAATACTCATCAAATGATATAGAATTAATAATAAATATGTATAATAAATATATAAAACAATATTTTAGTGTAAATTCGGATGATTTTAAAGTTTATTTATTAGAAAAGAAATTACCATCTTTAATTGAACATTTAACGGATGAAAATACAAATACATATAAATACAAGGATGGTGTACATATAATGTATCCATTTATTTGGACTAATTCGATGATACAAGAGATAATTCGTGAAAATGTGATTGGAGAACTCAAAGAAAATGACAAGATAATAGAATTAATTGGAACGAATGAATTAAGTGATGTAATAGATGAAGCAGTTATCAAAAGAAATAATTGGTTAATGTATGGATCTGCAAAACCAAATTATGAGGCAAATAAATATTTATTAAGTCGTATATATAATGAGGATATGACATTTATATCGGTAAATGAATTATCGAGTGATAAAATTAATAAATTACCAAAGACATTAAGTATTAGACAAATAAAAGATATAGATGAATTAGCAGAATTAAATGAAAATTATACATGGGGGCGAATCGAACAAATGTATGCAAATATGTTTGCAAATAGAAGAAGAAGAAATGTCGATGACAATAGAGTTGCTAGAAAATTATGTGAAATGTTAAATGTCAGTCGAGTAAATAATTATCAGACATGGATAGAATTAGGTTGGTGTTTGCATAATATAGATGATAGTTTATTAATAATATGGGTTGAAATGTCAAAGTATAACAGTAAATTCAAGAATGGAGACTGTGAAAAAAGATGGAAGACATTTAGAAATCATGGATATAATATAGGGTCATTACATAGATGGGCAAAACATGACAAACCGGACGAATATGCACAATTTATTTTAGAGGAATATGGAGCAATTATGAAAACATCACTAACAGCGACAGATTATGATGTAGCAAAAGCATTTTACGAGATTTACAAGAATGATTTTAAATGTGCGAGTATTGAAAAAAAAATATGGTATGAATTTTCGAATCATAAATGGATAATAATACAGGGAGGACATAAGATATATAATAAATTAAATGAGGATATGGTACAAAAATATTTAAAAATGGCATATGCATATGGTACAAAAGCATCCGAAGCAAATGATGAAGAAAAATCAAATTTACTTGAATTATCAAATAGTGCAATTAAATTAACAACAAAATTGAGAACAAAAACATTCAAAGACAAGGTGCTAGGTGAATTAATTAATTTATTTTATGATCAAAATTTTTCAAATAATTTAGATGAAAATCGTGACTTATTATGTTTTAATAATGGAGTATATGATTTAAAAAATGATATATTTAGAGAAGGACGTCCCGAAGATTATATTAGTTTATGTACTAATATAAATTTCAAACCTTATGATGAAAACGATATAAATATCATAAAGGTTAGACAATTTTTATCTGATATCCAACCAGATGAGGATATGAGAGATTATATAATTGATTTAATGGCTTCTTGTTTACAAGGTCATACACCCGATGAAAAATTTCATATTTGGACTGGTTCTGGTGGTAATGGTAAATCATTATCTATTAATTTATTACAAAAAGCTTTAGGAGATTATGCATGTACATTACCAATTACTATATTAACTAGTAAACGACCTAGTGCAACAAGTGCAAATCCGGAGATGGCAAAAACCAAGGGTAAACGTTTTTGTGTATTTCAGGAACCAGAATATGATGATAAAATTCATGTGGGTTATATGAAAGAAATTTCTGGAGGTGATATAATATCTGCACGTGGATTATTCAAAGAACCTATTGAATTTCATCCACAATTTAAACTTATATTAACATGTAATAATTTACCAGATATTCCCGCAAATGACGGTGGTACATGGAGAAGATTGAGGGTGGTCGAATTTGAGATGAAATTTGTAGATAATCCAGATCCAAAAGATCCAAAACAAAAGAAAAAAAATCCACATTTCAAGAATGAGTTTGATGTACTTAAAGAATCATTGATGTCAATATTGATTCATCGATTTACTCATTATAAGATACATGGACTCAAAGAACCAAATAAAGTAACATTATACACATCAGATTATCAAAGAAATTCTGATGTATATTTAGAATATATTGCAGAAAAATTAATAAGAACAAATTCAAAAGATAAAATTAAAATCATTCAATTATTTTCAATGTTTAAAATGTGGTATAAAAATTATTATAATAATCAAACAAATATTAACCAAAAAGAATTTAAATCAAATATGTTACTCAAATTACCTAATTGTTTCGATAACAAAAATAATTTAATTGGTTATAAATTTATAGATGACGAAGATGTTGATGAAAATGAACCCAATAACAATATTCCAATTATAGAATCAGTTACAAACAATTATGATTGTAATACAATTACAATATGTACAGAAGTTGGTAATACAAATACATCACATGAAAATAAATCAATAAATGTAAAAAAAATATTGGACATGTAAAAATTAAAATTAAAATAAAAACATCTTTTATATTATTGTATTGTCTTGATTAATTAACATAGATTCATCAATATAATTTCCATTTTGAATATTTTTTATATCATTTAGCAATATTCTTGCCATATCATCATGCGTTTTTGAAAAAATAATAATTATAGATGCAATTCCATTTAATGCAATTCCTATCCATATTATAGATGTTTGATTGCTTTGAGTAGCAATTCCTATTGTTAGCATTCCGATAAGTTGTACGATATGAAATAAATAGTATAATGCTTGATTAGTTGTATTTAGACATTCTCGTTTGTCAATAAATCTTTTTAAATCATTAATTTTATTTTGTGATATTATTTTTTGTAATGTATCATTGGTATTATTTAATAAATTGTTATTATTTTTTTTGCTATTATTTGTGTGGATATCAAATAATTCATTGTGATCTGTGTTATTAAATTTGTTTATATTTTTTTTACTATTGTTTGTTTGGTTATTAATTTTTAGTTATATATAAATCAAATATATATTTATTTCAAATACTTTAATTATACTATTTCTGTTTTAATACTTTGATGACATTGATAATTTAATATTTCAAAATCATCAAATTGATATTGTTCTATTTCAAAATAACTATTTTTAATATTTAATTTACAAAAATTATATGGTTTTCTTGTAATTTGTTCAAGTGCTTGTTCAATATGTTGTTCATACAAATGTATATCACCTAAATTAATAATCATGTCTTTCGATTTATATATGTTATCATTTTAATTATCATTTAGATAATGACATATTATTTCTAATAATAATACTGTTGATGCAATATTAAACGGTAATCCCAAAAATACATCTGCGCTTTTTTGATACATTTGTTTCAATTTCATTTAGATAAAATTATGTAACTATTGAATGATATGGATATAGTACACTTAAATCAACTTGTTCTGAATTAAAAACAGTCATTAAAAGTCTACGTGACATAGGATTATTTTTGATTTTATTTAATAGATTTTTAAGTTGATCAATTTTATCATTAAAATGTCTCCATTTATAACCATATATCAGTCCCATTTCACCAATTTTATAATCAGTATTGCCTCTACTATCTAAAAATTCGCGACTTGTATTACCTTTCCAAATATTGACTCAATTTCCTTCTAATATTTTTGAATTTGTATCACCACGAATAAAAAAGAGCAACTCGTGGATAATACCTTTGAAAAATATTTTTTTGTAGTTAATAATGGAAAACCACTCGTTAAATCAAAACAAATCATATCGCCAAAATATGATAATGTATTAATCAAAAGAATTAATAAATTCGAGGTTAATAATCTAAATTTTATTAATTTAATTTACAATACATAAAGTTATTTTTAGTTTTTTATTGGTTTTTTAAAAAAAAAAATATTTTATAAATTTGTTTAGTTTATTTAAAAATAATAAATTATATTGATGGAAAGTCATTTTCAAATATAAATAAATAAAAAATTATGAAATATTAATGTTAATTAT
>Ga0169931_10015827_pt1 | contig 10062 bp, 8 predicted proteins | sample Kivu_15m_20L_FD_129675 | JGI IMG/M metagenome (GOLD analysis project Ga0169931, IMG submission 129675) | Freshwater microbial communities from Lake Kivu, Western Province, Rwanda to study Microbial Dark Matter (Phase II) - Kivu_15m_20L... | ecosystem: Environmental > Aquatic > Freshwater > Lake ... | reverse complement strand
CAACCCCAATATATTTTTAAATTACATAAAATTTTGAAAATAATCATCTCCTTCTCTTTTAATTTATAATAATCCATTATTGAATTTGACTAGGGCGGGCTCGTGCAATACGAAATCACATTTATTTATTAATCACCTGTATTTTTTTTATTAAAAATATTATTTACTGACATAATCAGGTTTGATCTTTATTTAGACCTAGTAGCTCTCAATAAAAATCATGTGAGTAAAATTATTCGGCCATATAGCATAAATACGCTATAACTTAATTTTTGTTGTAAAATACGGACTAAGGGAGGAATAAATATGTTTTGTATATAATATAAATTAATGATTTTATTGATTATTTAGATCATAAATACGCCATACAATCATTATAGTTCATGTGTACTGTCCCTAACTCTTTCCGGGCTGGGCACATCAAGTCCTTCCAATTCCTCCTAAGTAATTTCCCTATTATCCAAGACATCATTCAAACTAGGATCGGACCCACTCTCGGGACTCCTATTAAAAATATCATTCATCCTCTAATTATGTTTCTGATACAACTAATCTTTCTTCCTCAAACTACTATCAAATCCTTCTTCGATCTCATACAAATTACCAAATAATCCATCGACATGTTCATATACTTACTAATATTTACGTGCTAGTAAGATCGAGATGAGGATATTGAAGACATCTTGGCTTATTTTGGTTTATGATTAGTAGTGTTTTCGTTTTATTTAGGAGATTATGGAGATTAGTTGGGAGGGGTTGGGGTGGCGGAGGAGGGGGGATTAAATGCACAGGGCTTCGTTTATTTTGTTTAGCACTTATTAGGGGTCTTACAGTTGCAGCAGGTGGCTTAGTTATTACTGCGAGTATGTGTTTGCCAAAGTCACGATTATGTTATCGAGTTAGTCCTGCGAAAGTTATCTCTAGTCCAGCAAGAAAATATACTTTAGTTTCTACCCATGTGCCTATAATAACTATATATTATCCTCTACTTCTTTCTTCTTTATCTCCTCTACTTTTTTCTTCAGCAACATAATATCTTATTTGTCGATTTGATTGGAGTTGTTGATAAGGTAATTGAGGAAAGTTTTTGATGATTATCGTTGTGAGGGTGGTTGCGAGGATGGTTGTGAGGGTTGTGAGCCTCGACTTGAACCATGGATATTCTAGCTTGGTCTACGATTTGATAGGGGTGGGTTGCCTTCTTACTATTCTTATCGTTTTAGCATCTATACTATCAATCTTGTATATTAATCGATAGCTATTTATCCATTGGATGAGTTTATATGTTACTTGATAGGTTATACTCCTACTAGTAGAGATTATAGATTATTCCTATAATTCTTGCGTCTGCGCATGGCCTATTGATGGTATACTTCAATCGCATGATTCAAGTTATTAACTTCTTTCAATAATTACGAATTAACATGTTCCATGGCTTCTTCTGAATATTTTTGACTCCTTGGAGTATACTCCTCTGCCAGTATTTATTGTTTAAAATGACCTAATTCTTATCTGAATTGTCCTAGTTCCATTATATGTTGATCTTGTTCTTTGATAATTTGATTTTATAACTGAGCAAGGTAACCCTATATCTTTTCTCTGTTGATGGGTGGAATTTATTTGATTTATAACAATGTTTGTAACATGGAGGTGAGTTATTGATCTGAATGCGATTGTTATCGATGTATACTTTGTGAGTTTTTCATTAATTTTTATTATAGTTATTGTATTCTTTAGAAAAGGAATTGATGAAGTTAGCGGGTGGAGCGACTTGATTGGGTTAGTAGAGTGTTGTTGAGAGTAAGAGTAACTGAGAGGAGTTATGATTAGAGGATGGTTATTTTGTCTAGACATAGATTGAGGAAAGATATGAAAGATTGGTTGGTGTTGGGGTTGGTGTTCTAGGCTATTGATTTGTATTATGATAATTTTTTTTATAGTTGTAGAACTTATTGTTTTAGGGTGTTGTTTTGTTGGGTTAATTAGTATATATTGGTCTAGGTTGGTCCATCTGATGATTTGAGTGCTTGTTAATATTAGTCTATTTTTATTCTTTGGGCGTTGATGGCTTGTTAGAAATGGGTTAATTTTTGTTACAAGACCTTGTTATGGGATTAGTAGTAAACCAATTATTATAGTAGTTATTGGTATTTGTTTTAATCTTGGGTAGTGGGTGCAGGTGCGGTTGGAGGTAAATGCACAGGCGAAGAAGGCACGTGTGAGGGTGCATGTACGGGTGAAGAAGGTACGTGTGATGGTGAGCCCAATAATGATGATTTTTTGAGTTTTTATATCTCTGAGTTAAGATTAGTTATTTTAATAGTTTTCTATAACTCCAAAGCCTAGGCTAGACGAAGTCGATACAGTATAGTTTGTATGAGTTATCTCAAGGACGGATAGTTTTAAAGCTCTTCAACCAAAGGCAAAGATTACAACCCAGCTTGAGCCTGAGAATAATTCTTGGTGAGGTTGATGATCTTGTTGACGGCTTCTTCTACTTGTGGAGACATGTTTTTGGGTGGACTACTTGGTTATTTTTGATTTAGATCTGATTTGAATCGATTTATCTAGTATTATAAGTATGCTTTTTATTTCTAGAGATCCTAGGATTATTTGTTTAGGATTTAGATGGATTTGGTTAGTTATAAGTTGGTGGTTTAGGCTTATACTAGTTGTAGACGTAGTTATTAAATCTATGTCAGATTGGCTTCATTTTTACCTGAAGATTATGCCTCTAATGCTGATGTCAATTCTACTACCTGAACTTGTAGTTGTCGATTAATCTAATCCTTCTTCTCCATCTACCCACTTAAACAGGCTATCTGTTGGTTGGCAGCATCCAGTTCCACCATAACCTCCTGTAACTGCGCCTGTAATATTTAATTATTTTTACTAATCAATCCTTCTTCTTTGTTGATATTCTGATTGAGTTTTTGTATTTACCCAAAATTGGCGATTTATTTATACTTTAATTAGAGGAGTTAGTTTAACGAACTTATTTTTGATTTTAATTTAGTCGATTAGATCTAATATAATCCCAGTTATTTTCTAAGTTAGATTATTTAGGCCTGGTTTATAGATTATGTTTGATAGGGTTGATTGTTGTGGGATTAGAGTTGTTGTTGCAGAGACTAGTTTTAATTCTGGAGATTGTTATGGGATTAGAGTTGTTGTTGTAAAGACTAGTTTTAATTCTGGAGATAGGTGATTAATGTTTATTGGTGGGTGTGTATTTGTTAGATTTGTTATTTGTATGTTTGGGTTATTTTCTGGGTCTATTGTTTTAGATTTTGGATCTATAACGTCAAGTTTTGGTTTATCTGGGTCATGTTTTGGTTTATCTCGGTCATATTATTGATTTAATCTTGATATGCTTTGATCTATTATTGGTAGTTTTGATTTTGATGAGTCTATTAGTTGATTACTTCATTCAAGGTCTATATTTGTTGGTGAAGATTAGTCGATTATAGGGCCAGATTATTTACTTATTGGGTAAGAGAAGTTATCTTAGTCTATTGATTTTGATTGTGTTGTGTTAGTTTTTGTATTTAATTTTGTAATCTTTAGTTCTATTGATGTAGTTTTTAAACCTACTACTTGTATCTTTTGATTTATTGATCAGTTTTCAACCGATTTTCTTGAACACTAGTATTCTAATTAAACTTTTCTTATTCCAAAACAGCGATCCTATCAAGACAAGCTTGTTGTTCTTAATTCATCTTGTTGATCAAAGCAATAGTCTCCTACCTCTCAGTTTATATCTGTTCTACTTGCAATTGATAAGATTAAATCATGGCTTCGTTCTAGGCTACTTTTTATGTAAGAATATTCTTGCTGTTTTATAGTGCTTGGATCTATTGTGTGCTATTGTTGTATTGCTCGAGGAGAGTGGATAGTTTTTATTGAAGAGATGAGGATTGTTGTTAGTTTGTTTTGGTTTGATTGAGTTTAATGGTTAGGTTTTGTTTTTATTGTAGGAGGGTTGTTATGGTTGTTTGGTTGTTGGCGATCTATGCTTGCTGATCAGCTATTTTCTTTAACAAAGGAGCTTGTTTGTCTTATTTCAACAGACTCTGAAGCTACTCATTACGTTATTCTAGCTTGTTTTTCTGCAAAACAACCTAATCTTTTTCACTACTTATTCTAATTATTTCTTTCTCTTTATCTTGGATGATATCTTTGAGTTGTTTGGTTTCAGCGAACGACAATTGCGTCATTTCCACAATCTCCTACGCCATCTTCTCCTCCGCTTCCGATTTCTGAGTAGTAACATTCTCAAAAGCACTACTCAAAGCCTAATGTTGCTCTTGTAGATCCTCATATTATTTTTACAAATCTTTAAATATTTGTTATTGATCTTCTAATTTATTTTGCAATTGCTACCTTTGTTTGATTATTTGTTGATATCTGGCTTATCTATTTTATGATTATTATTTTTGTTTGGTGGATTAGACTCGGCTTAGATCTAGAAGTACTTATTTTTATTGTTTTTATTATTAGAGTTGGATGCGGGCTTGAACTAGGGTTTGGATTTGGGCTTGGAGGGTTTAGATCTATTGTTTTAAAGCAGATAGGGTTGAACTTTAAGCTTTGGGTTAAATTTTTTATGAATCTACATTCAATCCTGCTTGTTTGGCTGCTTTTAGTTATATTAGTTGAATTTATAGCTATTCTGACCTACTCTTAAAGAACAAATTTTAATCTCTTTACTGTTATAAAAGAATAGCTTTAAGGGAGATCTCCTCCACCTTTTGTTTCAACCCCTCCTTCTACACCCCATAAGCCTAAAGCATATGCATAAGTTAAGTTTGTTTATCCTTAATAAAATCATTCTAATTCCTATAACTCTGTAACTAGCTCTCTAAAACAACAATATTTTCGATAGCTTATGCTAGTTTTTATTTATAATTTGATTAGGAATTAGGTGATCCTTTATCACTGCTTTATTTTTATACTTATTATAGTTTTTGTGAAGATGATTTGGAGTGAGGGGATTTGAAGGCTGATAAATTGGCAGAGGATGATGATTTTGGGGAGGTTATGTTTTGGAGATGGATGGATTGGTTGGAGCGGATGATGGCGTCTTGGTATTATACGTTTTCTTGGGTTAGTTTCTAGTTTGCTTTTTATAACTAAAGTATATAAGATTTAGCGTTTTAGGCTTGTTATTTGATGAACTATGCTTCAAAATTACTACTTGATAAGATTTGTTACTGGGATTGTATTTTTGATTATAACTATTGTTTTTGATCTAACAACTGCTGTTTCTATAGGTTGTTGTGCTAGTTGAGTTACTTGAGTGAGACGATTTATGACTATTTTTACTGGTTCAACTAAAGAGCTTGTTTTAGATTTTGCACAGTGGATGACAATTACTACTGTAGTTGGTAAAGTTGTTGCTGGATTTTCAAGAATTATTGATCTTTTTAAGACTAATCTCCTCTCTGCTCTTGCTATTGTTCAGCCTAATCTTCTCTCTGCTCTTGTTGCTGTTCAGCTTGTTACTATTATTATCTGGCACTTGATCTTATTTTTGATCTCCTTATTTAATTATGACCCTATCTTGCTTGCTAAAGCTCATTTTAAGTCAATTTCAATTTTTATTTGAGAACTTAGATCTGGGTTAGATGCTACTCATACTCTACATTCACTTTTTCGATGTTTTCTTGCATTTATTTGATGTATATCTCAGCTTAGAGTAGTTTGTTTTTGAAGAATTATACAGGGACGTTGGGTTTGAGTATATCTCCCATCTGTTAGATGGATTCGAATGATACTCCTTGTAGTTGTTCATCAAGATACATCGATTTGAGTTTGAGTTATCGATTCTATGAAGAAAGATTAGTGTTGGTACGTCTCATCTCTTCGAGTTGTTGCTTGAGATGATTTTTTTATCTTTAAACTTATGAGACTTCATCTGCTCTAACATTTGATTCAGGTAAGGGTTTTTAGCTAATATCAAGTAATTTTTGTAGTTCCAAGATATGTAGCTATGCAACATAGAGTTTGTTTTTGTAAAAACTGGCCTATTGCATATCCGCGTACTAATTTTCTCTTTGTCTTTATCTTTAGTCCTATTATTATAACTTTTTATTGATGTCGAGGATATACTACTAGGCAATTAATAGTTTTTACTTGTAGAATTCAGCTTGTTTGGCTGATTATTATTATTTTTATTTAAGTTTTCTAAGCTACTCTTGGTAGTTCTATTGCTGTATCTCGGATATATTGTTTTAGCCAGCAGGAATTTGTTATTGGTTTAATGAAGATTTGAGCTATTATATTTGTTTTTGATATTCTTGTATCTTAGCCTTAAGATTGCCTACAACTTGACCCAGAGACATATTTTACTCAGCAAGTGACCTAATTTATTGTTGTAGGCCAGCAATCTGACTCTAAAGAGCAATAATTCTCTATCTATCTGTATCAACTTATCTTTTCTACTCTTTTTATTATTTTTAAGGCTATTATCTAGCACTTGACCTGATTTTCGACAAAACAGGTTGCTTAGGATTCTGGCTTTCTTCTTTTAGTTGCCTTTAAGCTTACTACAGCTTATTTTTGACATCTTTCATTTAATCTTAGAATTAGGTGCTTACTTTTTAGATCCTTTCTTGCATCTATTTGATGTATATCTCGGCTTAAAGTAGTTTGTTTTTGAAGAATTCAGCAGCTACATCAGGTTTGAATTTATCGCTCATTTTCTAGATTTCTTCAATAGATTTTCCATTGAGTTGCTTATCGAGGTAACTCGATCTATTTTTCAGCTATTGATTCTATGAGAGAAGACTAGTGTTTTTACCTATCATTTCGTTGAGTTGTTGTTTTATAATATTTTTTTACTTTTAAACCTATGAGGCTTAATTGAGTAGAGCTTAAGATTAGGGTTTTTATCCTTGGACTATTTACAATATTTTTTGTAGTTCTAAGATATGTTACTAAGCAATATATAGTTTATTTTTGTAGAAACTGGCCTATTGTATATTTGCGTATTCATTCTCTCTTTACCTTTATCTTTGATCTTAGATCTATATTTTTTAAGTGATATCTCGGATATATTGTTAGGCGATTACTAGTTTTTGCTTATAATCTTGAGCTAGTTTGCTAGATTCGGACTATTTAAGTTTGAGTTATCTAACTTACTCTTAGTACTTTGTGATCTGTTACTTAGATGTGTTTATGTGGCTATCAGGTAGATTCACTATCTATCTTTATTATTAAGTTATCTTACTACCTGAAGATCCCTGACCCTATTTGAAAATATTCTGATATTTTTGATCGTTTTGTGGTAAATGTTTGAACAATTATTGTTTTTTGAACTACAAATCGATGTTTTAGTTGAGAAGTAATTTATTCTTTTATTCAAGTTGTGCATTATTATTCGTCAAATCCTATATTTTTGCTTGAAGCTAAGTATTTATTTTCTACAACTAACCGAGTTTAGTATTAAGTTAGTTAATTTTAATCTACAATTACAACTAATTAATCCTCCTTCTAGAACTCAATCTTTTCCTCTCCGACTTCACCCCCTCCTCCATACTCCTATCTTTCAGCTAAATCGTATACTAACCCTCTTAATTCTTAACCGGACTAACTACCTCCTACCCTATTGGATCTTCCCTAATATCCAATAATTTGGTCAATTCAACTATATGTTCTTCAGCTTAGAATAGTTTTTGTTTGAAGAAAGTGGCTTCGTTGATGGCGAGTTCAAGTTATGGTTGTTAGGTTAGTTAGATGATGTGTTACTAGGCTTAGTAAAGTTTTTGTTTGAAGAATTTTAGTTATTAGGTGGTTTGGGTGAGTTAGGATTTGTATTGGGACATTTTCTATTTGTATTAGGTGATCTGAGTCTAGTATTATTATATTTTCTATTTTTGCGATTGGATCTAAGCTGTTTTTGCTAGGATTTGTTTCTAAAGCTAAGAGATCTTATCAGATTAGTTTATGGGTGCTTAAGATTAAGCTGATTTTTAAAGTTACTGTCTGAGTTGTAGTAGTTACTAGTCTCGAATAACTAGATTTTCCAAGGCCTACTCTTTTTGACTCTATAACATTTTCTTTTCTTAGAAAAGAACAAAATATTTGTACTATTCTTTGCCTATTTTAGAGGTCAATTCTCTTATCTTACTCTTCAACTATAATCTTTAGTTCTCACTGAAAGGTTCGTTCTCGCCTTGCTTTTAAGTTTTTGGTGATTTTTCCAATAATTACATGGTTTTTTGATAGAGGGCTGTGCGAGTCTAGCTCAGCTAGGTCTCTAGTTGGCTGATAGTCATTTTGAGAGTAATGATCTATTTTTTTACAAGTTCGTCTCTGGCAGCAATCGCGTTAGTTAATTGTTCACTGATGGTTTCATTCTACGACTCTAGACTGTTATTTTAACCTTTCAAATCGTTAAAAGCGTCTTCGTATTGCTTATTTATCTTTGTGAGTTTATCGACCTGCTATTTAAGATGATTGTTATATGTTTTTGTATCCTCGCATTAAGCCTAGAGATGTCTTAATTTATACCTTAATTCTTATATTTATTGTTAGAGCTTGTATGATGTGGTATTATCAGCTTTAAGAGCAGTTATTTATACCCTCAGACTAGTTATTTACTCCTATTTTTATTGTAATTTGTTCTTTAGTTCTAGCTAATCTTTTGATGATTTTGAGGATTGTGACTTATTGCTTTTATCTTTGAAATTTTATGCCTTTATATGATGGACTTCGAGGTTGAGTTGGTCGATCGTCTTCAAATGGGCAATTACATGCTAGTCTGTTCTTAATTTTTACTAGTGCAGTGAGGTCAACTTATCTTCCAGTTCATTTCTTTGACGCTAGACATCCTATAATCCATTTCTCATCTGTATGAAATTCTCTTAGTAATGAAGTCTTAACTAGTTGTGATTGATCTCAAGAACATTGATATGTTTTTATGCTTATTGAAGCTTATCAGTCAAGAATATATTTTATTATTATAGTTTTTTTACTTGGGTTTACAGAGGTCCTAATGTCTAGTTAGATTGGGTTTTTGGTATGTTTATTCCTTATATTTGATTGGCTAGGATCTTTAGTTTTTAGATTTAATCAAGTTTTTCATCGACGATTTGTTAAAGCTAACGTTTTTGAGTCTATTTCTGATCGTTTAGTATCTTCAGTTCGTTGAACTATCTCTGCAAATTTTACAACATTATAGTTGAAGATTCTTCACCATTAACTGAAACTTATTAAATCTTGACTCTCAATCCTTACACCTACCTTTGTGTTTCATTCAAATTGTTAGTAAGCTCCGTAATAATTTCCTCTGCATCATTTTTATGACTCTGCAACACCCCTATCGTAACCGACGCCTCTCTCCACTGTTCCTGGAAAATCCTCAAACTTTCCTCCAATTAAATAATCCTATTAGTTTCGGTAACCACTCCCTGAGCTGAATTCTAAAACTCCTTACTACTATTATTCAAATAAACAATATGAGACTACGCTTCCAATAATTTTTGTTTGAAAAATTATGCTTATTATCTGAGTGCAGAGATCTATGCTGTTTTATTTTGTTATTTCTATGCCATGTCTTGTAGGGTTTGGTTTAGTTTGAGGGTTATTAAGGTGAGTTAGTTTTGGGATTGGGTCAAGTTTATCTTGAGGAGTTTTAGTTAGCGTTAAGAAGTGTCTTTCTATAGGGTTAGATTGGTTAATTGTGTTGAGAATGTTTGGGATTGTTGGATGTTGGATTATAGTTGTTTTTGTAGATCTGTTTTTTATTTTATTTATAGTTGGAGTCGGAGGGTCAGCTATGAAATTTATTGGTTTTTTGGTTAGAAAGAAGCGATCTATTTCTAAGTCTATGCCATTTTTTGTTTAAATAGATTAAGTTACTGAGTCAAGGTCAAAATTTAAGCAGAATAGCTTTGTTCTTTGACTATAATCAGCTGCTATGCTGCGACTAGTTGTTTTTTGAGCTATTATGATTAGGATTTGTTTTACATAAGGTAAGCGATGTAGTTTTAGGCTTACTTCAGTTTCTGCTCTAGGAAGTTAAGTTGTTAGCTCAAAGCTACTACTTATGCCGATTTT
>Ga0169931_10015824_pt1 | contig 10063 bp, 8 predicted proteins | sample Kivu_15m_20L_FD_129675 | JGI IMG/M metagenome (GOLD analysis project Ga0169931, IMG submission 129675) | Freshwater microbial communities from Lake Kivu, Western Province, Rwanda to study Microbial Dark Matter (Phase II) - Kivu_15m_20L... | ecosystem: Environmental > Aquatic > Freshwater > Lake ... | reverse complement strand
GTCCTGCGGGTGCTGGACCGCGAGAAGTCCATCATCAGCATGGAGCAGATGCGGCTGCCCCGCCCCACGGTGGCCAAGCTGCACCTCATGCTGGCGCGCCCGGAGGGCATCCTGATCATCACCGGGCCCACCGGCAGCGGCAAGACGACGACGCTGTACTCGCTGCTGTCCCAGGTGAACGTCGAAGGCGTGAACATCATGACGCTCGAGGACCCGGTGGAGTACCCGGTGCCCCTGATGCGCCAGACCTCGGTGGGCGAGGCCGTGAAGCTCGACTTCGCCAACGGCATCCGCTCCATCATGCGCCAGGATCCGGACATCATCCTGGTGGGCGAGATCCGCGACAAGGACACGGCCGACATGGCCTTCCGCGCCGCCATGACCGGCCACCAGGTGTTCTCCACGCTGCACACCAACTCCGCGATCGGCGCCTTTCCGCGTCTGCTCGACATCGGCATCCTGCCGGACATCATCGCTGGCAACGTCATCGGCCTCATCGCGCAGCGGCTGGTGCGGATGTTGTGTCAGCACTGCCGCGTGGAGTACCGCCCTTCGCTCGAGGAGAAGCACATCCTCGGGCTGCCGCCGGACAGCGCCAGCACCCTGTTCCGCCACCGCGACGGTGGTTGCAAGCACTGCAACCATCGCGGTTTCCGGGGACGCACCGCCGTCATGGAGATCCTGCCCATGGACGCGGATCTCGACGAACTGGTCGCCCGTCGCGCCACCGCCCGGGACATCCGGCGCGTGGCCGCCGAGAAGGGCTTTCGCTCACTGGCCGAGGAGGGGGTGGAACGGGTGCTCGACGGCACCACCAGCATCGCCGAACTGTCGCGCTCCGTGGACCTCACGGGCCGGCTGCTCTAGCCCGCCGACCGCTCCCGCCCGCCCGGCACCGGATCTCCGCCCCGACCAGCGATGCCGTCCTTCCGCTACAAGGCCATGGACTCGGCCGGTGCCATCTCCCGCGGGAAGATCGATGCCATCAACGACATCGACCTCGAGCTGCGGCTGCGCCGCATGGGGCTGGACCTCATCACCTTTCGCGAGACCCGTACCAGCGTCTCGCTCGGCGGCGGCGGCATCGACCGCAAGGACCTCATCAACTTCTGCTTCGACATGGAGCAGATCACCCGCGCCGGCATCCCCATCATCGAGGGCCTGCGCGACCTGCGCGACGGCATGGACCGGCCACGCTTCAAACAGGTGGTCTCGGCCCTGGTGGAGGACATCGAGGCCGGCAGGCTCATGTCCCAGGCCATGTCCCAGTTCCCGCGCGTGTTCGACTCCGTGTTCGTGAGCCTGGTCCGCGCCGGCGAGCAGACCGGCAAGCTCACCGACGTGTTCGAGAACCTCTCGCGCTCGCTGCGCTGGCAGGACGAGCTCGCCTCCGAGACCAAGAAGCTGCTCATCTATCCGGTGATGCTGCTGGTGCTGGTGGTGGCGGTATCGCTGTTCCTGCTCATCTATCTGGTACCGCAGCTGGTGGGCGTGCTCAAGACCATGCGGGTGGACCTGCCCATCCAGACGCGGATCCTCATCGCCGTCTCGGACTTCGCCCTGCACTACTGGTGGTTGCTGATCGCGCTGCCGGTGGCGGCGTTCATCGGCCTGTCGGCCTGGGTGCGCACCGACCCGCGTGCGCGCTACCTGCTCGACCTCGCCAAGCTGCGCGTGCCGGTGGTGGGGCCGCTGCTGCAGAAGATCATCCTGGCGCGCTTCGCCAACTTCTTCGGCCTGATGTACCAGTCCGGCATCTCCATCCTCGATGCCATACGCACCAGCGAGGGCATCGTCGGCAACGCCGTCATCGCCGAGGGTCTGCGCCGCGCCTGGCAGCAGATCAACGCCGGTGACGCGCTGTCGGACAGCTTCCAGAAGCTCGGCCTGTTCCCGCCGCTCGTCATCCGCATGTTCCGCGTCGGCGAGACCACCGGTGCGCTCGACACCGCACTGTTCAACATCAACTACTTCTACGGACGCGACGTGCGCGAAGGCGTGGACAAGGCGCTCAAGGTGATGGGCCCCGCCCTCAACGTCATGCTCGGGGTGCTGATGGCCCTGATCCTGTTCTCCATCCTCACGCCGATCTACGAAATGATCGGCAAGCTCAAGTTCTGACCATGGGTCCGCGCCTGCTCGTCTGCATATCCTCCGCCGGCGCCTCGGTCGCGCTGTGGCGCGGGCGTCTGGTGCAGGCCCGCCGCTACGAACTGGGCGAGGAGGGTGAGGCCGCTTTCGCGCAGCTGCTGGCAACGGTGCGCGACTTGCCCGTGGTCTTCATGGTCGACTCGGTCGACGAGGACTACCGCTTCGAGACCCTGCCCCACACCCTCGGGCGGGACCGGCAGGAACTGCTGGGCCGCAAGCTGAAGCAGCTCTACCGCAACACACCGTTCGTGAGCGCCCGCCTGCAGGAACGCGAACGCGACAACCGTCGCGACGACCGCTTCCTGTTCATGGCCGTCACCGACCTCGACATCATCGAGCCCTGGGTGAGCGCGGTCATCGCGCAGGGCCTGCCCATCGTCGGCCTGTTCGCCCTGCCCACCGTCACACCGGCCGCCATCGCCGCGCTCAAGCTCAGGGTCCCGGACCTGCTCGTGGTGTCGCGCCACGTGTCCGGGCTGCGACAGACCTTCATCAAGGACGGGCGATTCCGCTTCTCGCGGCTGACGCCGCTGCGCGGCCTGCCCGAAGACAACCTCGACCTCGCCTTCGCCACGGAGATCACCAACACGCGCCTGTACCTCAACGCCCTGCAGGCGGCGACCGCGGATTCTGCGGTGGACGTGGTGCTGCTGGACCAGGACGACTCGCTGCGCGGCCTCCAGGCCAGACTGCTGCAGAACCCGGGCATCCTGCGCCCGCAGCGCGTGTCGCGGGCACAACTGCGCGCCCTGCTCAAGATCACGCCCGAGGCACTGGACGCCACGCCCGACGCGCTGCACCTGCAGCTGCTGGGGATGGCCACCCCGGCCGAGAATCTGGCACCGGCCGAATTGCTCGAGGGTTTCCGCGTCCACCGGGCGGGCCGGGCCCTGTATGCCGCCGCGGGCATCATCGCCACCGTCGGGGTGCTGTGGTTCGCCATCGACATCAACCGTGTGCGCAACCTCGAGGAGGAAACCGCCTCGGCGGCCCAGCAGACCCGGCGCTACGAAGACCTCTATGCCGAGCTCACGCGGTCGTTCCCCGCGTCGCCGGTGTCGGCTGCGACGCTGCGCCAGACGGTCGATGCGTTCGAGCGCCTGCGCACCCAGGCTGGCACCCCCGAGGCGCTTTACGCGGTGCTCGGCGATGCCCTCGCGAATCACCCCGCCGTCAGCCTGCGTGCCCTGTCCTGGCGGCACGGCGCCTTCACCGACGCGGCCGGTATCGCTTCCAAGGGGCTCGCGCCCGGCGCCGTCGGCCCTCTGCACCAGGGCGGGCACCTGCAGGCCGAGATCCAGCCGTTCTCGGGCGACTACCGCTCGGCGGTGAACGAGATACGGGGGTTCGCCGACACCCTGCGCGCCCATCCGCGGGTGCAGGAGGTGAAGCTGCTCAAGCTGCCCCTGGATGACAGCTCGCGCCAGAGCCTCACCGGCAGCACCAGCGCACAGGCAGAGGCACAGGTTGGCGCCGCCTTCGAGCTGGCGCTGATGCTGAAGGACGCGGAGGGCGGGCGATGACGCGGCTCAATCTGCGCCTTCTGCTGATCCCCCTGTCGGCGCTCGCGGCAGCGGTCGTTCTTGCCCTGGCTGCCGTGCTCTACGCCGACAACCTCGTGGGCGCGGCCGAGGAAAGGCTTGCCACCCAGACACGGCAACTGTCCCAGTCGCGCCAGCGGCATGCCAACGCCGGTCTGGAAAAGGACATCCTGCAGCGCTTCCGCGAAACCTACGACGCCCTGGGACGCATCGGCTTCGTCGGTCCGGAGCAGCGCCTGAACTGGGTGGACGGCCTGCGCGAGGTCAACCGCGAGGCCAGGCTGTTCGGCATCGACTACCAGATCGGCCAGCAGGAGACCTACCCGGGCGCTGCCAGCCTCGGCGTGGCCGAGCTGCCCATGCGCCAGTCCATCATGCGGGTGCGCATGCCGCTGCTGCACGAAGGCGACCTGATGAGCTTTTTCCGTCTCCTCGCCACCCGCGGCGACGGCGTGTTCACCCTGAACGCCTGCGACCTGCGGCGCGCCGAGCGTACCCCGGCCAACGGCATCGAGCCCACCCTGCTCGCCGAGTGCGAACTGGCCTGGATCACCGTGGCCGAACCCGAGCCGGGGGCGAAATGAAATCCATCCGCGTGCTCGTCGCCGGCGTTCTGCTCAGCCTGTTCGCAGACACCGGCATGGCCCAGGCCCAGCAGCCGCTCGGGCGGTTGTTCTTCTCCCCCGAGGAACGCGCGCGGCTGGATGCCTCGCGCAAGGAAGCCCTGGCGAACGCTGCCAAGCCCAAGGCGGCCGCCCCGGGCGAGGCCCCCCGGCCGGCGCCGTCGGCCCGGGTGCTGACCCTCAACGGCATCGTGCATCGCAGCGACGGCGAGACCATCGTCTGGGTCAACGGCAAGCCCGTTCCCCAGCGGGGAGGCGCCGCCACGGTGGCGCCCGGCAGCGTGGGGGCCGACGCGGCGGGCCTCGTGCTTCCGGAGAGCGGCCGCCGCGTGCACCTCAAGGTCGGCCAGTCGGTGGAGGCCAACTCGGCAGTGGTGGAGGAAGGCTACAAGCGCCGTCGCACCCTGCCGACCGCGGTGGCCGCGCCGCCCCCGGCCGCTGCCGAGCCACCGGGTCCCACCGCGCTGGAGGAGGTGGGCATCGATGGGTCGCGGCGCTGATGTCCGCCGGCAGCGCGGGGCCGCCCTGCTGCTGCTGCTGGCCCTGAGCGGGGTGCTGGCGGTCGTCGTCGTGCTCAACCTGCTCTCCGCCGGCGCCCCCAGCGCCCAGGAGCGCGAGCGCGTGACCCAGGAAGCCCTGGGTCGGGCGAAGCAGGCGTTGATCGCTTATGTGGTGTCGGAACTGGATCGCAATCCGTCACTGGCGCCCGGGCTGCTGCCCTGCCCGGCCCGGACCTCGCTGTCCGTGGATAACGAAGAAGGATACGCGGTGCTGGGCGACTGCGGCAGCCAGGACGAAAGCCGGGTGGGTCGCCTGCCCTGGAAGACGCTGGACGTCGAGCCGCTGCGCGACGGATACGGCGAATGCCTGTGGTATGTCGTTTCGGGTAATTTCAAACGTGGCAACACGGCGGGCGGCAAGCTGGTGAATTGGGACACCACCGGCCAGCTCGAGGTGCTTGGCGAGGGCGGCAGCGGACTGCTCGCAGGCGCGACGGCAGAGACCCGGGCAGCAGCTGTCATCATCGCGCCCGGGCCTTCATTGCAGCAGGCCCGCGCTCCGGTAGCCCACACCCCCAACTGTCCCGGCAATCACGACCCTGCCCAGTACCTGGAGGGGGTAGGCAGTCTCGCTGCGGACAACACCCTGGCCACCACCCCTTCCGCACCGCCGGCGGGATCACTCAGCGGCGGCCTGTCGCGCTTGATCAACAGCTACACCGACCCCGCCACGGGGCGTTCCCTGGTGAACGACCGGCTGATCGTCATCACCCCGAAGGAAATCTTCGCCGCCATCGAGAAGCGTCGCCCGCTGGTGGGCCCGCAGGAGGCGCCGAATACGGAGCCTGCCACCCTGCTGCGCAGGCTCACGAAACGCGTTGCCCAGTGCCTGGGCGAGTTCCCCTATGACCGGCTGCCCGACGAGAGCGTCCGCAAGGACCGGCGACTGCCCTGGGCGGCGGGGCCGGCGCCCGCCAACTACGCGCTGGATGCCAGCTACGCCGAGGTGACCGAACGCCGGGTTGGCCGGGTGCCTGCCTATCTCGGGGTGAGCGCCGTGACCCCTCCAGCGCCACCGCCTGTCTACCTGACCCTCGACCCGCGATACTTGGAACTGCACTGCTCGCACTGGCCAGAGATCCGCCACTGGTTCCAGCACTGGAAAGATCACCTGTTCTACGCCGTTGCCCCGGACTTCGACCAACTCACTGGCGCGCCTTCGGACACCCTGTGTGCCGGCTCCTGTCTGACGGTCAACGGCGAGGTGACACCTCGTCCGGCGATCGTCATGTTCGCAGGTCGCCCCCTGGCCGGCCAGAGCCGCACCTTGACATCAGAACGTGGCACCCCGGCGAACTACCTCGAGGGACGCAACCTGCTGCGCGCGCTCGACCCCGCCTCCAGCCGCGATCACGAGAGCGCCCCTGCCTCCGCGAGCTTCAATGATGTGCTCTACTGCATCCGCTTCGAGACGGGGATGATGTGGAATGACACCAACGGCAATGGCATAGTGGATGCCGGGGAGGAAACCTCCAGCACCCGCGTCCCAAAGGTGGATCCATGCTGAGCACCAATCGACGCCAGAGGGGCTTCTCCCTGGTGGAACTGGCCCTCGGGCTGGTGATCGTCGCGACACTGCTATCCGCGCTTCTCGTGCCCCTGGCCACGCAATTGGACCAGCGCCGCACAGGCGAGACCCAGCGCCTGCTCGAGGTCGCGCGCGAGGCGCTCTACGGTTTCGTGGTTGCGCAGGATCGCTTTCCGTGCCCGGCGACCACCGCCAGCAACGGCCGGGAGGCCTTCACCGCACCGCTGACCGAACTTGATGGTCCGGTGTCTGGCAAATGCCTGAACTTCCGCGGCTTCCTGCCCGCGGTCACCCTGGGCCTGTCGCCGCTGGACCGCGAGGGCTTCCAGCCCGACGCCTTTGGCGGGGACGCCAACCGCATCCGCTACGCCGTGGCGGATGTCGATTTCGATCCCGACAACAAGCTCTACACGGCCACGGGGAAGATGCGCGCACTTGGCATGACCATCGTATCCAGTGCGACCAACCGCTTCTCGGTCTGCTCCACCGCCAACACCGCCGCGGCCAGCGGCTGCCCCGCAGGCGGCGTGACGCTTGCCAACGGCAACGCCATGGCCGTGGTCCTGTCCGTGGGCAAGAACCCCGAAGGCCGGGGCGACGACGAGAACGAGAACCTCGACCTGAGCGCCGGCAACCAGGTGTTCGTCAGCCGCATCCAGAGCGATGCGGCGGTCAATCCCTTCGACGACATGCTGCTCTGGGTATCCCCCAACGTGCTCATCAGCCGACTGGCAGCTGCGGGCAAGCTGCCCTGAAACACGACAGACACAGCGTTCACGCCGGCCCCAGCACGAAATCCACCGCCCCCGGCGCATTGCCCGCCAGGCTCAATCGATAGCCCTGCCCGGCGGCGTGGCGCGCGGCCTGGTACAGGCCGACCCCCAGCCCATTTTCCGAGGCGACCGGCTCGCGCAGCAGACGCGCGGCCAGCGCCGGCGAGATGCCGTGGCCGTCATCTCGCACGCCGAGGCGGCAGCGGCCAGCGCCCATGGCCTCGAGGGTGACGGTGATCTGCGCCGCCTCGCCACGGCGACGCTTTTCCAGGGCGTTCTGGATGAGGTTGTCGGCCACGCTGTCGAACAGGTCCGCCGGCAGGGTGGCGGCGGCATCAGCGTCGACCAGCGAGAACTCGATGCGCTCGTGCGCGTAGCGCTGCGTCAGGCTGCGCCACCACTGCTGCGCCGGCTCGAGATCGTCGGCCACGGCAGGGCGGGACTCCAGCTTGTCCAGCGTAGCCTGGAGGCGCTGGGTGATCTGCGGCAGCTGGCGCTGCATGAGGCGGCGGAAGGCCTCGGCCTCGTCATCGGAGGCCGATTCCGCCGCGGTGCACAGCGAGCGCAGCGACTGCAGCAGGTTCTTCACGTCGTGGGTGACGCGCGAACCGGTCTCGTAGATGGCCTGCAGGTAGGCACTGGTGCGCTGGGCCTGTTCGCGCACCTTGGCGTCGTGGAAGTCGCCCAGCAGCCGCGCCAGCAATCGCATGTGCAGCAGCATGCCGGGCCCGGGCTGGCGCCAGCCGTGCAGCTGCAGGTCGAGCCCGCGGAACTGGAAGCGGGTCACGTGGCGCGTCAGGCTGCCCTCCGCGCCGGTACCGGTGCCGGTGCGCCACTGCACGCCCGCCACCCAGGGCAGGGTCCGCATCTCCGCCGCCGCGGCCGCCATGAAGGCATCCGGGTCGTGCTCGGTCTCGGCCAGGTTGGCCAGACCGTGCATCCAGCGCTCGAAGGGCATGCCGAGGCTGAGGAAGTAGCGCGACAGCAACTGGCCGACGCCATCGAAGCCGCCGCGCGGGTCCCAGAGCCAGGACAGCAGGAACAGCACCGCGGCGATGGCCAGCACCGTCTCGGCCAGGGCCAGGACGTAGGGATTGTGGGTGACCTGCTGGACGAACAGCGTCCCCAGCACGAGCACGATGGTCATCAGGAACAGCAGGAAACTGTAGAACAGGTCCAGGGCCGAGCGCGGCTCCTGACGCGCCGGGGCGCCGGGCAGCAGCAGGATGACCAGCAGCGGGGCCGCCAGCACGTCACGCAGGGTGGTGCCCAGCAAGGCCGGCGGATCGGCATCGTCCAGGAGGCGCGGCACCACCCAGACCAGCAGCGCTGCCAGCAGGTACAGTGCGGCCAGGAGTGGCGCCAGCCGCTGGCGCCGCGCCCGAAGCGTCAGCAGGTTGGCACCGATGAGCGAGAACAGCAGGGCCATCCACAGGCCCGCCAGCCACCAGTCGATCCACCAGACGAACAGCAACCCGCCCCCGACCACGAGCAGGACCCGCCGCGGCTGCAGCGAGCTGCTGCCCTGCCACACCGGCTGCCAGAGCAGGAACAGGCCGAAGTGGGCCAGCAGCAAGGCACGCGCGGCGCCAGAGTCCAGGCCGAGCACCAGCCCGGCGTGCAACAGCAACAGCATCAGACCCAGGAGCACGCCGGGGCGGACGCGTGCCGCCAGACCGTGCATGGGGGAGGAGGGGGCGGTTCCGTCGCGCATGGCGGCATCGTAGCGCCGCGGGCGAGGCGCCACTACACTTCGTCATCATGCAAGCCACCCCGTTGCAACGACGGGCCCGGCGCATCCTCGCGGTCGCGTCGCTCGTCTGGCTGGAAGCCCGTCGCACCCGCCTGCCCTGGATCGCCGTCGGTCTGGCCCTGGCCCTGCTGGCGGTGAGCGTGTTCGCCAGCTCTCTTGCCCTGACGGAGTCGGCGCGGCTGCAGCTCGCCTTCCTCGCGCCCATGGTGCGCATGACCACGGTGGTGGTGGTGTGCCTGCATGTGCTCGGCAGCACGCTGCGCGAGGCGCAGGACGGCAACACCGCCTACCTGCTGGCCACGGACCTGCCACGCGCCGAGTACCTGCTGGGCAAGGCCCTCGGCCACCTCGGCGCCGCCGCCCTGGTGGCGGCTCTGCTCGGTCTGCCGCTGCTGCTGTTCGCGCCGCCGGGCGGTGCGGCGGCCTGGCTGGTGTCGCTGATGCTGGAATCGTCCATCGTGGTCGCAGCGGCGCTGTTCTGTGCCATCACCCTGCGGCAGCTGATGCTGGGCGCAGCCTTCGTGATGGGGCTGTATCTGCTGGCGCGCGCGATGGCGGCCATCCTGCTCATCGCCGCGGCCAGCCCGTTCGCCGGCCCGGGGTCCACCCACGCACTGCTCTCACCGGCACTGTCTGCCGTGGCACTGTTGCTGCCCGGTCTGGACCGCTTCACCCAGACGGCGTGGCTGCTGGGCACGCTGCCGGACGCTGCGGCGCTGCTGCGGGTCGGGCTCGAGGCCCTCACCTACGTCGCGCTGCTGCTGGCGGCCTCGATGGTGGACTTCCACCGCCGGAACTTCTGATGCGCCGCTCCGAGCGGCCCTGGGCTTCGGTGCCGCCCGGTCTGTGGGCATTGCTGGGCATCATCCTCGCGGCGCAGGTGCTGCTGCGGGCCGGCGCCCCGCCCCCCACCGCCCTGGCCTCCGAGTTGCCCCCGCCCCCGGCGACGCCGTACCTGCGCGTGGCGGCGCTGGACGACCCACCCACCCTGGCCTACGCCATGGCGCTGCGGCTGCAGACCTTCGACAACCAGCCCGGCGTCAGCCTGCCTTTCGCCAGCCTCGACTACGCGCGGGTCGAGGCCTGGCTGGACGCCATGCTCGCCCTGGACCCTGCCGGCCAGTACCCGATGCT
>Ga0169931_10015823_pt1 | contig 10064 bp, 11 predicted proteins | sample Kivu_15m_20L_FD_129675 | JGI IMG/M metagenome (GOLD analysis project Ga0169931, IMG submission 129675) | Freshwater microbial communities from Lake Kivu, Western Province, Rwanda to study Microbial Dark Matter (Phase II) - Kivu_15m_20L... | ecosystem: Environmental > Aquatic > Freshwater > Lake... | reverse complement strand
GAAAAGGAGAGAGGAGCCCCACACGTCCATGAACCCAAAACTGGCCAGGGTCTGGGAGTATTGAAACGCCTTGGCTAAACCGAGACCCACAAAAACCAGGGCCAGGAGGCTTCGCGAGAGGGTGAGGCGTCGACGGAGAGGGGAGTGCATAACGGATTTCTCCATAAGTTTCATGTGGTTATTCGCTAGGTCGTTACAACTTTTGGGCCGAATGGGTTTCCTAACCGAATCCTGACTTTCAAACTTTCACCCTGCCGCCTAGGTTCGTCCGGGTCGGTCAGCAACCCTGGGGGATGGGAATTCATGAGACGGGCTCTTTTGACTCAGTTGGCTCTATTGGCTTTTTGTATTGCACTTGGCTCTGAGGCTAGAGCTGCAATCACGGTTCAATCCTTCATTGCCATCAAGGTCGTCGATGGCGACACCCTCCATGGACGGACCGAAGATGGCAAAACCATCAAAGTTCGCATGCACGGTATGGACGCTCCTGAGCTCCACCTCATGACGGGAGACGGGACTTTCAGTCAGATGCCTTGGGCTGGCCAGGCCGAGCAAGTGCTCCTCAGCATGATCGACTTAGGAGTCAAGGGTGAGCTTCATTCGTATGGCCGGGACAAATACGGCCGAACCCTGGGCCAGTTTGTATTTAAGGGCCTCAATGTCAATTTAGAGCTCGTGCGCCGCGGAGCTGCCGTGAGTTATGCGATCTGTCCTGCCGGTCAGTGCACCGAGGCCGCCGTTCAAGAACAGCGGGTCGAGGAGTTTGCGCAAGCTTGCCGCGAGGCTCAGGCTCAGGGCCTTGGAATTTTTGATCCCAGCAGGCCTCTAGAGGAGATGCCTTTTGAGTTTCGGCTTCGGATCCAGAAGCGCCGCCCCGACAAGTGGGTGGGCGATCTCAAGACGCGCCAATACGTGAGCCCTGAGAAATTCAAAGAGATCCCCGTCTGCGATCGTATCTTTTTCTTGAGCGAAGCAGATGCTCAGAGCCTAGGATTTAAAGCCCAGATCTAAAGTTCGACCGTCAACCTGGCTTCGACCCTGAGCGCGAGGCTGGCCTCGTTGGGGTAGCATTGACAAGCGAGGCGATAGCCTTGGGCGATTTCCTCGGGGCTTAAGTGCTTGAGTTCGGCTTCGGTGAGGGGCGAGAGGGGAGATGTGCTCTCACTTCCCCCCATCACTTGCACTCGAACTCGGTCACCGCCGCAGATCCCATGGCCTCCACACTGGCTCCCGATTCCGATCTCGAGGCATTGGGCGTGAGCGAGGAGATTGAGGTTGGGCTCGCAAAAGTCGGTGGTTGCCTTCTTGTGATGGGGATCCTTCAAATCGACAAACTGAACGGTGCTTGGGCTCATAACTCGGTTGGCAATCCTTTTGTGCATGATAGAGGCAAACCGTGATTGAGGCTGGAAAATCTGCACTGATTCTCGCTCCCATGGAAGGAGTGACCGATGCCCCCATGAGGCGCTGGATGAGTGCGCGTGGGGGATTGACCCACTGCGTGTCGGAGTTTGTACGGGTGAGCCAGGAGGTGATCCCCAAGCGCACGTTTCGGGCCTTCGTGCCTGAGCTGCTGGCAGGCTCCCAGACGGCCTCAGGCACTCGTGTCCAAGTGCAGCTCTTGGGCGGCGATCCAGAGCTTCTCGCACAAAGCGCAAAGCTTGCCTGTGAGCTAGGCTCCCCGGGAGTCGATCTTAATTTTGGTTGTCCTGCGCCCACCGTCAATCGGCACGATGGCGGAGCCACGCTCCTCAAATATCCGGATCGGATTCGTTCGATTGTCGAGGCGGTCAGAAAAGCCGTGCCTGCGCCCCTTCCGGTTTCGGCAAAGCTGAGGCTCGGTTGGGATGACCCGGATCAGATTTTTGTGAATGCGGTCAAAGCCGCAGAGGCAGGAGCGAGCTGGATTACGATTCACGCCCGCACCCGGATGGCGGGGTATCAGCCTCCCGTTTTTTGGGAGAAAATTGGACAGGTCAGAGCGCTCCTGGGAGAGCTCCCCGTGATCGCCAATGGGGATATCTGGAGCTTCGAGGATTTTGAGCGCTGCAGGGAACTCACCGGCTCAAGCCACTTCATGATGGGCAGAGGGGCGCTTTGTGATCCGGACCTCATGCAACGCATTGCCTATGAGCTTGGGATTCTTACGCAGTCTCCTCAGTGCTTGAGCACGCCTCTGGGGCCTGCGAGTTGGGCGCCCCTTCTTGTGCAATTTATCGAGATCTCGAAGCATGAGTGGAGGGATTCTGGTTCTCCAGATGCTGTGATTCTGGCGCGTTGCAAACAGTGGATCCGGATGGTCCGCACGCATCGAGGGCTCGAGTGGTTTGATGCCATAAAAGGCTTTAAGACCCTAAGCGAGCTGGAGAGTTTTCTTTGCTCCAAGACTTACGATCGAGAAGCATCGATTGAGACGATCTCGCCTGAGTCCGTATCGCAGCTCACTCGGATCGAGATGGGCCTGCAGCACACGCTACAGTCCTCGATGTAGGACTGAAACTCCTGCGAAGGGTCCACAAAAACGGGAATACTTTCGCCACAAAACGGGCAGGTGATTTCACCTTCGGATTGCTGACTCATTTAGACTAGGGCCTCGAGGCATTTTTGTTCAGAGGCGGCGTCGTTTGAGAGCTCCAGAAACCACTGGGCTTGGGGGTAGCAAACCGCAGCAATTCCTTTGGAGCACTGACCCAGACATCCTGAGGCGTTGACGCGAATCTTACGACCGGGAGTTTGAGCGGCGAGTTTCGCTGCTGCTTCTTTGATCCGGTCACGGAGAGCTTCGGAGCCCTTGGGGGCACAGCTCGCTTTGCCCTCGGGCTTACGGTTGGTGCAAATAAACAAATGGGCATCGAATTGAGGAAGTTCAGCCATATTAGGCCTATCCTAAGGGAGCGACTTCTCATAAAACAAGAGCTCCAATCTATGAACTGGCGACACCTTCTTATTTTTTGCGCGCTCCTCGTGGTCAGGGGCTTCCCGGCGCAGGCGGGCTCCTCGGGCGCGTCTTATGAGATTTTGAGCTTTGCTGCCGAGGAAGCCCAGATTCATACCCGGGAGTTTAAAAAAGTAGAGGTTTCGGCCGAGATCACGGTGCCGGCGGGTTCGGCGCCTCCTGCGTTGAGCCTCGTTCAAGTCAGCGAAGGGGGAGAGAAACTTCGATTCTTAGGGATCTTGGTTTTTAGCGCTAAGAAGGGCCGCTGGATTCGCAAAGTCGAACTTCTGGAGCGTGAACCGGGCAAGCTTTACTTTGAAATCGTGCCCGATTCGGAGCTCGAACCTTTTATTAGAAAGCAGCGGCCTCGTGCGGTCATTGAGGTCTTCAAGCGGCCATCGCTCATTGAGATCATCAAGGGAATCCTACCCAAGTTCGGCCAAGGGTATTTTAGGGGGTTGTGGGGCTTTCCATGGACCCGCGCCCTGGCCTCTGAAGTCAGTCCGTGTCCGGCAGAGCCTGCGGTTCCCATTTCGTTGTGGAAAGCGTTGAATCAGAACCAGGCTGTGGGTTTTGCCTCGCCACGGATTCGTGCAGGAAAGGAGGCTGGGTCGATCGCCGGAGTGCAGGTCGTGATTCCAAAGCCTGCGGCCTCGATTTTAGAGCTGCTCTGGGAGCCCGCCAATTTAAAGAATCTTTCTAAGACGAGCCTTAAGGTTGAATCCGTCAGTGCTTCAATCAAGAAGGTCAAAGTCGAGGCAAAGCCCATCTTTTTTGTGACCGTGATTTGGGATGAAGAGTGGGAAAAACGCCCTGACCGGATCGTTTACCGCAAGGCCAGTGGGGATGATCGGCTCAGACACTTCTGCGGGTGGATGGAAGTGGTGCCTCTGGATTCGGGCACATCCCGCGTGACTCTTTACGAAGAGGTTGATGCCCCGGGGAGAGACCCCGGAGATGTTTTGTCCGGTCATTTGGGCACAGTCAAAAGAGTGCTGCAGTCCAATTAGCTGACGGAGAGAATTCGGTATGTCCTCTGGGTGCCCGAGGAGGACGCGAGCGAGCGACTCTCTCCCGCTTTGCAACCCAAGAGAAGCTCTCCGAGTGGAGACTGGGGTGTGACCACTTGAACGGGAGATCCCTGAAATTCGGTGACCAGTCCACCATGACTCGGAACGATCAGCACCCAGCTTTTTCTTGCAGAATGAGGAGCTGCTTGCGGCTGAGTTTCAGTTGCGATGTGGAGCAGTGACCCTGGTGCCGCGATGTCATCACCCTCCCGAATTGGGAGAAAGCGGTACATCAGAAGCGCTTGAGCAGAGCTCCGTGCAGCCTCAGGAGAGGGCGCTTCCTTCACTTCGGACTCGAAGTGTTCTTTGAGCTGCTGAATGAGTTCTCGCTTGGCGCTGTGAGTCGCACTCATGGTATCCACTCTGGCAGAAACTTAGCCAAGAATCGAGCGGAGAACGCTCTCGGGGACCTCCCCAGGCGTGGTGTACTTCCAGCGAGCGGCGCTGTGCTTCTCCACCAAGCGGGCACGCACTCCCTCCAAGAAATCGCCCTGACGCAGACAGCTCATCGAGAGATGAAACTCCCATTCAAAGGCTTGAGTCCGAGAGAGCCGGGCACCCCGAAGCAGTTGCTCCCAAACAATCGCCACAGAAAGCGGGGAACCCTGGAGCATCGCATCGAGAAAGGGAGTGAGATCCGCGCTGGGATCTGAGCCGCGAAGTGTCCTTGCCCCGTGCCAAAGAGATTCAGCACTCGTGGATTTTTGAAAAAGACTTTCAAGGGATCGAGGGAACCGGTCTTGGGCCTGAGTCTGAATCTGAATGGATACGGTATCCAAGAACTGCGATGCAATGAGGGTGTCGTGAGGGGTTCCTTCCCACTTCACACGGTCCAGGGACTCAAAGAGGACATCGATCTGATCGAGAAGGTGGCTCTCGGAGAGACAGTGAGTGGCTAGGCCCCATTCCAAAGCTTGCGCGGCTCCAAATCGAGCGGCACAAAACGCGATGATCTCACGCGCTGGACTCGGGATCCGCTGCAGAAAATAAGTCGCTCCCACATCGGGATAGAGGCCAATCGAAACCTCGGGCATGGCCAAGACCGAGCTGGGGGTGACGACCCGGTGTGAAGCCCCGCGGATGAGGCCGATGCCTCCTCCCATGGTGATGCCGTGAGTGAAAGCGAGAATCGGCTTTGGAAAGTCCCACACCTTTTGGTCGACTCGGTACTCTGTCTCAAAAAATTTCTCAGCCAGATCCCACGATTTTGAGTGTTGATAGTCCTCAAAGAGTCGTTTGACATCTCCGCCTGCACAGAAAGACTTGGGGTCTTTCGAAAAAAAAGCGACCCACGCGCACCCGGAGTCCCTGCGCGCGGTTTCTAAGATTTCTTCAATGCGCTGAAAACACTGAGTATCCAAGGCGCCACGTTTTTTAGGGCGATGAATCTCAATGCCGATTCCCGTTTTGAGTCGATGAGCTACAATGGGAGTCATTTTTTCCTCTGTGGGGAATGCGAAAATAATTCGGCAAGACTGAGGTTCTGGAGCTTTTCTCCACTCACACTCCCACGTTGGAGAGAGGATGCAGGAGGCAATGAAAAAGAAGCTTCGAAAGCGTCTTTAAGGCTATCAATCGAATTTTGGGAGCCGAGCCACTCGGGGAGAGTGATTCCGTGGGTCCGTTTTTCGAGACGATGCCCCTGGGTTTGAACCACAAGCGAAGTATGGAACACGGCGGCCGGAATGTAGCTCGGACCCTTCCAGTGTTCTTGGATTTTTCTTTGGATCGGGGTGGCCTGAGCGAGATCCCAGGCACGGACCAGAATCTGATGCTCAGGTTGGGTTCTTGCGTCATCAATCGCGCAGGCCCAGTGGTAGGCAGGCTCAAAGCGCATGGAGTGCCAAGACTCTCCCGAGCGATTCCACTCCAAGCGCTCCGTTCGGCCAATGATCACTCCCGAGGACCGGATTCGCCAGGCAATGGGTTTTGCCGTGGAAGTACCGGGAGCCACAGGCGGATGAGTCAGGCAGTGGCCGGAGTAGAGGGGACTTAATAAAGAACTTTGCGTTTCGTGAGGGGCTTGGGGTGCTGATGCGAGCTGAGCAAGCTCCTCCTGGACTTCTTTTCGGGAGCACGTGCAGGGAAAAATCACCTGAGCCTCGAGCAGCTCTAAAAAGACCTGCCAATGCAGATCCACGTTCTGGCTCTGGATTTCAATGTGATCGGGGGTGAGTCCTAGCTGCGCAAGATCCGCTAGTTGCTGTTCGCGGGCACCTGGAACGACCCTCGGTCCATCGATATCTTCAAAGCGAACCCACCAGGGGAGTCCCAGTTCACGAGCCAGGCGATGAGAGATCCAGGCTGTACGCAGGTTTCCGAGATGGAATCTGCCTGTGGGGGATGGGGCAAATCGGACGGTCATTTTTTTGCGGGAGGGGATTTTTCTACACCCCCTTCAAAATAGCGTTCTGCCACTTTCTCGCCTTTTTCATTAAATTCGGACCAGAAGCCCTCTTTCTTGCCCTCGTCAAAACGCCCCTCAAGAGCGGTTTTTCCGTTCGGGTGTGTGACTCGGTAATTGCCATGGTTGCGGTATTTGCCATCGGCTCCTTGCTTTTGAACGCAGTGCTTGTCGCCTAGGATTTTTCCATCGGGAGTCAGCGAAGTTCTCCAGCTCACATCGCCGGCCTCAGAGCAGGGACGAGTGGGATGAAGGGCGCATGAGTTGAGCATCACTAGAGCGAGAATCAGAGGCAGTTTACCTTGAGTGCCGGTGCCCTCAGAGTTTGCAATCGGTCGGATGAGATCCGGGCCCTCGTTGAGGGGGGAGTTGAGCTTTCTAGAAACTCGAAACATCTCAAGATCTTCACCCGAATAGGACTTCGAGGCCAGTTCCTTGAGATCGGACAGTGGAGTGTTCGGGTTCATCCAGAACTCCGCCTCTTTTGGGGTCAAGATTCGAGGCATTCTGTCGTGCAGGCCTTGAATAAAGGGGTTAGCCGGCGTGGTGAGCAGCGTAAAAGTATCCCGGATCTCTCCAGTGGCTTGGCCCTCAGCATCTCGAACGTTCCAATGTTCCCATAGACCCGCCAGGGTCAGGACTTCGGTTTTTTTGGACTGGATCAGATAGGGCAGTTTGTTTTTCCCCTCACGCTTCCATTCGTAAAAGCCAGAAATCGGTATGAGGCAACGCCTGGACCGAAACGCCTCGCGAAATGAGGGTTTCTCGGAAGCGGTCTCACTCCGGCAATTGATCGTCCGGCCGGCATAGGAGTCGTCCTTGGACCAAGAGGGGATGAGCCCCCAGTGCATGAGTCGCAAAAAACGCGAACCTGGCTCATCCTGCACAATCACTGGGGCAGACTGGGTTGGCGCCACGTTGTATCGGGCCTGCCATTCGAGAGGTTCCAAGAGCTCGGCACGGTATTGCCGCAGGAGATTCTGGGTCGAGGGGGTGAGGAGGTAACGGCCACACATCGCGCTTCACTGTAGGATGCTCTGGGGCTACCCTCAAGAGTATGATGAACGGTCGGCGAGTTCTTGTCATTGATGGGGATCCTGCATGGCAGCAGACCTTGACGAGCTGGCTTACGGATTGGGGCTATGCCGTGTCGTGTTTCGCTCCGGAGGGTCCTTGGTCCTCGGCTTTAGCGGGGACCGGCGGGTCAGAGCTCGAACTTGTGATTGTGGCTCCCAGTGAGCCTTCGGTGGGCCTGATCCAACAGGTAGCTGACACGCTCCGGGCTCAGAGTCCCATACCCATTCTGGCCGTCACCTCAGCGGGGGATGGACACTGGCTCGAGACCTGTGTGGCCAGTGGAGCCTCGGATATTCTCATGAAACCCTTCCATCCCGCCCTTCTCAAAGTACGGCTCACGGCTTGGCGCAGACTCAGGGCGGCTGGCGATGCTGTTTTAGAAGCCAATCGGGAGCTCGAGCAGCGGGTGATGGATCGCACTCAGGAGATTCAGGAGCTCAATTCGCTCTTCCTGCGTTTTGTGCCCCGGCAGCTCCAAGACAGGATTTTTAGGACTCGTCGACTCGAGACAGGAGCTTACGAGTCGGCTGATCTGACGATTCTTTTTTTGGATGTACGCGGTTTTACGACCTATGCCGAAGAGCGCGGCACAACGGGCGTGGTCGAGGGGCTCTCGCGTCTCTTTGAAAAGATCGTTCCTTTGATTTCTGAGTACCAAGGCTTTGTTGATAACTTTAGCGGCGACTCCTTTATGGCGGTCTTTGAAGGGGAGTCCTCGGCCGAAAACGCAGTCGCCGCTGCTGTAGCGATTCAGCGACTGATGCAGCTACCCGGGTTTTCTCTCCGCGTGGGTATTGGGATCAATTCGGGTCCCGTCGTGTTTGCGGCTCTTGGGGCTGAGGACCGAATTTCGAGTACGGTTCTTGGGGATCAGGTCAACCTCTGTGCCCGGATCGAAAAATTTACTAAGATCATGGGGGCACAAATCCTGGTTTCGGATGCGACTTGGGAAAAGTTGCCCCCCGGACTCTGGCGGGATGAGAGTCGATTTGTGGACCATCTCAAAGTTAGGGGCAGAAATCGGCCTGCAAGGATTATGGAGATCTTTACCGGAGATCCAGAGCCGATCCGTGAGGCAAAGACGTTGATTCGCGAGCGTTTTGAGGCAGCGATCCAAGCCTATTCTCAATGTGACTTTGAAACCGCTTTGGCGGGGTTTCGAGAGTGCTTGCAAGAGTTTCCTCAGGATCTGGTCGCTCTGGAATACGTCAAGCGATGCCGCTATTTCAGTAAGAACAGGCCTGATCCTCAGTTTTTTGAAAGAGGGCTTAAAGAGGGTGAGGAGTACATCGATCCATCGGTTCGAAGGCGTTACCCTCGCTACACCTTAGGCGCCGATGTCGAACTCGAATTCATCCACAACGATCCGGTACTCGTGGATCAAAAACTGAAGTTACCGGGGCGATTGATTGACATTTCGGTCCAGGGACTCATGCTCGAGAGCCAGCACTGTCCACCCCAGGGCGGTATATTTGAGCTGCGTGTGAGCTTTTCCGGTACTCCGCTTGAGCCGGAGCTTGGGCGCAGTGTCCGACGTTTTGTTTGTCAGGTGCGATGGAATTCTCCGGGCAATCCAGCACGAATCGGAGTGCTGTTTGTGCAGCTCTCCGATGCTGAAGAAAAACAGCTCGCTCAGGCCATTGAAAAAGCTTCAGCGCGAGGTGCTATAGCGCCTGCGACTTCTTAACCGCGAGAGCACTCACTTGCACCCGGCACTCCGAAGCGGATGGCCAGGGGCTAGTGAGCACTTCGGCTTTGAATCGAATCAACGCTTCGGCACGCTTGATGTGGGCACGGTAGCGTAACTCCCGCTTGAGGCTCTCCACGAGTTTAGAGAAAGCATCGGTTTGCTCTGCCTTCCACTCCGGCTCTTTGAGGAGTCCCGTGACGAGGATCGTGTCGATCGTTTCCCAAGCCTCGGGCTGGGGAGTGGATTCGATGGATTCAAGCGAAGTGATCGGGATGGTTTCGGCAGGGTGAATCGCAGGCGAGTGAGTCTGAGACTGAAGACTCTTTTGAGCACCTGAGAGCTCGGCTTCGATCATGTTGGCTTGCATTTTGAGCTCCAGAGCACTCTCTCGTAGCGTCTGAGCCACCCTCATTGCAGCATACTCACTGATCTGAGGAAGGAGGATGCGCCCGGTCTCCCATTGGAGTTCGAGATCGACTTCGCGAATCCCAAATTCTTCACGTTCGAGAAGTTCTGTGAGCTTTTCGCGATCCTCGGCAGTGAATTGGCCCTCCACCCAGAGGTTAAAAGGACGTTGGGCAGGAATGGGGGCCTTTTGAGTGAGAAGGGTAACCCCAGGAGAGGGCGAAGATTCAGAGGCCTCGAGAGAGGCCTGTGGCTCGGGTTCAGTGGATTGGGGGGCAGGGGCCTCGGGCGCGGCATTGGGCTCCTGTTGGAGGGGGGCCTCTTCGGTGGTCTTCTCGGTGTCCCATTCAAACCACTTTTCAGAATCCATCCCGCTCTCCTCGGTGGCTACCCGTGGCACTTCTTATATTTTTTTCCGCTTCCACAGGGGCAGGGATCATTGCGACCCGCCTTAAATCCATCTTGAACCCCAACCGCCGCAGG
>Ga0169931_10015821_pt1 | contig 10064 bp, 10 predicted proteins | sample Kivu_15m_20L_FD_129675 | JGI IMG/M metagenome (GOLD analysis project Ga0169931, IMG submission 129675) | Freshwater microbial communities from Lake Kivu, Western Province, Rwanda to study Microbial Dark Matter (Phase II) - Kivu_15m_20L... | ecosystem: Environmental > Aquatic > Freshwater > Lake... | reverse complement strand
GTTGAGGTCCTTATCTCTAAAATTTTCAAAACCTGCCCAGTTTGGTTTCCCAAAATTTCCTATTGCAATTATTACATAATCAAATAATTGTCTATGTTCTTCGTTATTCCTTGTATAAGTGACTTCGAATTTATTTAATGTCTGTTTTTCTTTATCTTCGAATTTAATAAGTTTTAAATTGCCTACTCTACAATTTAAATTAACATTTGCTTTTTTATCAATAGAAAATTTTTCTATGTAGGACTGTATAAATTTTGATAATCTTCCTTTAATGGAAAATTTTTATCAGTGCTGCTTCACATAAAATCAATAAGGCAATCTTGATATTTACTGATATTAAGAGACATCCCTGGCCAGGCATACCCATTAACTGACCATATGCCTATAAGATCAGAATTTTTTTCAAATATAAATACATTTAGGCCTCTGTCAATCGCAAGCTTAGCAGTGAGGATACCACAAAGTCCACCTCCTATTATTGCTAGTGTATGTTTGTCAAATGAATCTTTCACTTTGATTTTATCTTCCTTTATGAAGGATTCTTTCATTTAATTTGATTTAAATCGAGCACAACGGTATATATTTAGACAACAATTTAGATAAATTTTAACCGGTTTAAAATTAAAATGAAAAAATGAACAGAAACATCTACATAAACAGCATTGAAATTTATAATTAATCAAAATTAAATATTTAAAACAAAAGTTTAAATAAAAATGACACTAAACACTGATCACGCACTAAATCCTATCGACTTAGATGAATCTCTCAACGAATATTCAGAAAAATTGACAAGTGATACACCTAATATTAATCAGCCAAATGAAATAAAAACTAAGGATGTTAATACTAATTTTGAAATCTCACCTAATGAGCCTATTTATATTATGACAGTTGAACTAGGGGACGGAAACTCTGAGTCGATTAAAATTTATTCTGATTCTAATCCGGAAGAATTGTCTTACAATTTTTGTAAACAGCATAATCTCGACTATCAATCAATGAACTATTTAAATTCTCAGCTGACGTCCTTAATTGAGCAGTTTGGTAATCTTCAGGGAATGAATTGTATTCAAGAAGTTGAGGAGGAAGATTATGTGAGTGATAGAATATTAACAAGCAAATTCCTGAAGACAAATGCCGAGACTGCAAATATAAATTTAAGTGGTCAGATAGATTTGATAAAAACTTCCAAGCCAGAAGAAGAGAAAACTCTTAATCTCCAAAATAATGTTTGTAATGATACGAATCTCGTGAATATTGCAATTGAAAATTTAGTAACTACTTGCAATGGAAGTGAGAGACGCACGAATGATAATCTCATAAATGAACAAAAGGAATTTAATCCATGCACAAATAAAGAAGTAGCAAATATTTATTCTAAAAATCGAATAATGAAAAACGAAAATAACCTAACCACCGTCAAATCAAATTTATACGACAAATTAGTAAGTAAAAATGTTTTTTTAACACGAGAATATGAAAAGGTCGGGGCTACCAAATCAAATTTTCAGAAAGATAAAGATAAAGCTAAGGAAAAGAAGCCCTATTGTAAAGAGCCTCATTTATTTTCGTACGAAATGATAAATAATGATATTCAGAGAATTGGCAAATCGAATTCAAACACGCTTCAAGATAAAAACCTTAAGAATGTTAATAAACAAAATTTGTCTGCAGCGAGTGTAACTGCAACAGCTACTGCGACTACAAAACCAAAAGAAAATATTTTTGATCGTCTTTATAAAAACGCTTCTTATCATAAATTCGGAATTTTCAACATAGAATCACAAACTAATAAATCTTCAAATTCTAAAGAGAATATATATTCCAGCAATACAAAAATAAACGAAAATAAAAATCCCATAAATATAGAAAATTTTCCTTTAGAAAATATAAATAATATTAATCAAAGCAAATCTCCAAATTCAAACTGCACAATAAATTTCGACCAACTGTTTTTAAAAACTTCCCCTACAAATAAATCTGCAAATGTTAACAAACAAATTCTTAACAGGCATATTAATTATGGAGAGAGATTATATAAAAAGAATACAAAACTGCAGGAGGAAACGCGAAGAAAAATCGAATTTTACAAAAGAATAAGAGAAGAAGAGTACAATAGTGTCTTCACTTATAAGCCAAGGATAAACAGTAAATCTGCAGACATCATCAAAACAAGATATCAAAATAAAATAATTAATTTAATTAGTGCAGAAACATTAGGTGATAATCATAGTAACTATAATTATAATGTATCTCCAATCACTCCACAAGTTCTTAATTCATATGATCCTAATCATCACGGATTTTACTCTGCTGCTTGGATGGAAAATATTACAAATTACAACACATACGTGGAAGAAAAACTCGAAAAATTAAAGAAAAAATATGAAAAGAAAGAGGAATTCTCGTTCACGCCTGAAATAAACAAAAACAGTCAAAAAATTGCAGATCAGAAATTAAAATCCAAACTTATCTTGCAATTACAGCAGAGATACAATGAAAATGACATGAGTCCTAAATTGGACCCAGCGGCTTTACAAAATGCAAGGATTGAAGATCTTTATAATAAATGGCGATTGAGGTCATTGAAAATTGACAAAATGGCTGAAAGTTTATATTCGCAGTACACTTTCAAACCTCAAATTATCAACAACAAAAACTGCAGCGAAGTAGTTAACTTGCCATTCGAACAGAGACAAGAATTCTTCAAGAAAAGGGTTGAGGAAAAATTTCTAAGAGTAGATAAATCCAGTTACGGAAACAACAATCGATTTAACAGAACTATTAGAGAAAGGAATTTAAATAATCAATCGAATTCTCTAGCTTTAGAAAATCAAAACAACTCTCAGTCAAACCCTAGAAAACATAAAGTGAATATCTTTTACAATCTCTATTCACTTGCTAAAAAATATTCTCAAGAAAAAAACCAAAAAGTTAAATTAGCAGAGGATGAAATAACTAGAAATATGCACTCTGTACACACCTTGCAACCATCTGACCATATGATTCAGAAAATGAAAGAAGATTCTTTCAAAAAAATTTTTAGGATTCTGGATTCAGACGAAGATAATGTAATTTCAAGCTTTTATATCAACACTTCGAAATTAGACAAAGACGTTTTGAAAATACTTCAGCCGATTCTTGTAGAGTTAAAGGAAGAGCAGGAAACTTTAAACGAAGAAGAATTTGTCAGAGCATGCCATCATTTATATGAAGTAAACTATCTAATTATAATAACTTTATAACAGATGCTAGAATATTTGAGTAAGAGGAAATTAATCGAATTTGGTAGAAAATCTGACACGCATAAAAACGTCAATAAGCCCTTACACGATAATTACACATTTAAGGTAAAATAATTTCTCGGTAATCATGTAATAATATAATATTATCCAGCCCACAATCGACAAAAACTCCAAAAAGATTGCAGAAAATAATAATTATTACTTGAGATTGTTTACTAAGCATCAGCAACTGTCTTCAAATGAAAAAGAAGAAATTTCTTCTTCAAATTTCATGAGCAGTTTCACCGGTAAAAACACAATACAAAGGTAAGAATTTAATATAAAAAAATTTATTGTTGGTAGATGAAAAATAAATATTTTGACTTGATTAATAATAAAGAAGGATTAAGCTTATGCCTATTTAATTAATATTTGTTAAATTTTTACTTAATTAATTTCAAATAGTTGCCTATTCAAGTTTCAAATTTTATTATAAGTTTTATAATAAATATAAAAGAAATAAATAGAACCTACCGATCTCTTCGCAAATTATTAATACCTAGCGTATATAAAAAATATAATTTAATAAATATAAATAAATGTTTAGAAAAGTAAATGTAAATGTAAATAAAACTAAACTTAATTCTTCAAGATTTTCAGAAGATTCAGAATCCGATCTATTTAAAACAAGACCATCTAACACTGATAAGGATAGTTACTTACTTAACTTAAACGAAGATTCTAAAACTGGAAACACGGACACTAATATTAAATCAGAATTTAACATCGATTTAATTAAATCAGAAATTGATAAAAAATACAAAAAGGCCAGTAGAGGAATACAAATAAAAGAATTAGACAAGGAAGACAAAATTTATCTCCCCTTCAAAAAAGAAGAAACGAGAGAAAGTTCAGTCAAGAAAATTTTTGTGTCCGAGTCTCAGATCAAAGAGGCCAGGAACCCCGAAGAAAAGAAGAAACTACTTGGAGTCAAGCGTGAAGAATTAGACAGAATCAAAGAACAAAAGAAGAAAGGCCTCATTGAAATGCAGAAGGAATTGTTCACTCTCCCTGAAAATTTGCAAGTTCAGCCAATGACCAAAAATGACCATGTAGAAAACTTAATAAAATTGTCAGCTGCTGGGTTGATCGAAGTTCCTCTGCCTTTAGAGGATAAACTGAAAAACATAGAAGAAACCGAAAATGTAAAGAAACAGATGATCGATAATAGACTTGCAGAGGAGCTAAACTATTTAAAAGTTCTAAAAAAGATTCAGCCGACTTATTCTAAAAGTTATAAATCAGATATCTCTAGTAAAAAACTTGCGAAGTTGAATAATGTCTTTGAAAATGTTTTTGTCCCTGAAAAATCGAGAAGGAAAAAATTAGCTAGAGAAAGATTGATCCAAGAAAATAGAAAAATTGAAGAGGGGAGTTTTAAATGATCGAAAGAGATTTATTTAAATTGTCAAATTTTAAATAAATGAATATTACAAATAATAATTTGCATTATAAATAATAAATTTATTCCAAATAAAATAAAAATTCTTCTATTTTTAATATTTCATGCATACATATTTAGTGAAGAGTTATTATATTTGTTTATATTCTGTATATATAGTAAGATAATTTAAAAATTTAGATAAAAATAAATTAATACATAAAATTTGCATAATTAATTCTATCTATCAGAAATTTAATTCCATCATTTATTATTCCCCAATTTCTTTTGCATTGCTATGAGTTTCTTCCTTATTTCTTTCTTTCTCTTGAGTATATCATCATACAACTTTTGTCGATATTCTTTAACTGTGTATTTTACATTATCATCGATAGGTATGCGAATAGGTTTCTCACAAACGATTTCAGTTTCTTTGTATTGATCATGGAACTCAGAAACGTATGGGTGTTCTAAAGCCTCCTCTACGCCGATTCTTTTATTTGGATTAAACTGCAATAATTTTGAAAGGAGATCGATTTCAACGGGATCACATTTAGGAAACATCGTTTTAAGTGATCTAGTTTTGGTAGTTACGATTGTTTCTAACATAGTGGCAGCCAGGTCACTTTGAACTGAGACTATGTCTTCTTTACTTGGCTTTCCAGTTACTTCCAATACTTTATTGATTTGACTTAATGTACTAGTCCCAGGGAATAAAGGCTTCCCACATAGCAATTCTCCAAATATGCAGCCTACGCTCCACATATCTGCCTGAGTAGTGTATTTAGTACTACCTAATAAAATCTCAGGAGCTCTGTACCATCTCGTCGCTACGTAATCGGTCATCGTTATATCCTTATTTACTGAGCTTGTGATACACCTAGCCAACCCGAAATCACAGATTTTAATATACGCCTCACTGTTAATTAAAATATTACTAGGCTTTAAATCTCTGTGAATTATTCCTGCGCTATGAATAAATTTTAGAGCTTTAAGTATCTGATACATTATAAACTGCTTGTGTATTGGCTCTAATATATTAGCTCTTATAACGGTGTGCAGATCTGTCTCCATGTATTCGAATATAAGATAAATGTCCTTATCATTTTCTGCTTTAATTACATTTAGAAGACGAATGATATTCTCATGACCGTTTAGTTCTTGCAGTAACATAATTTCTCTATATGTTCTCTGCGCGTCAGTTGAATTTTGAAATGCGTCGAAATTTTTTTTCAGTGCAACTATCTCGTGGGTTTTTTTGTCGACTGCCTTGAAAACAACACCGTATGCTCCCTTACCTACAATAATTATTTTATATTTTACCTTGTTTGTTAAGGAGTTCATATCTCTTAAGTATGTGTGCCTCTATTTCTTCTACCATTTAGAGATTATTTTATTAATTAAGAAATTTAATATTCGCTTAATAAAATTTATTTTATTTTATTTGCATGTATGTATGTAGGTAGATAGAATACATAATAACCCTAATATAAGTACATCTCACTCAAGCTGCGTGATGTATTATAATACTATTTCATTGAATTTTCTTAATTCTAAATTTAAGTAAATTATATTAAATTAAAGTTGAAGGCTTTTGATATTATATTTCTCTTAATTATTAGCATCATAGGCACCGTATAAATTAATATCATTTCTTTTTTCAAAGATATATCCGAACCTTTCCATCTTGTCTTCGAATTCTATTTTCAAAATTTCTTGAGGGGAAACACTTTTCAAATAGAATTTTTCAATGTTGTCATTTCCAATCACAGGTCCAAGCATGGTACTGTTATTGTCGACAAGAATTTCATAAAGGAAGGTTGCTAAAATTTAATGAAAGGATTGATATAAACAAATAAATTTACTCGCAATAATCGAAACATATGCTGATCTATACCAGAAATTAGTAAAAGGCCTATCGTAATGGAAGAAAAGATATGCTGGGACAATAATAAAAGTAGATCTGAGAATAGATTGCGCGTTTGAATAATTCCACTGCCTGAACTTGTCGTAAAGAATATACCATGCAGTTGAAAATACGCCATAAATTATTCCAGTGGATTTGCCAACAGATATACTGTTTCTTAATTCGTTAAAGAATGAATATTTGACATAATTAGATGATGTAACCAATTTGTGCTCGATGAGTTTCAATCCTGGCTGTTTAGGATTTATGGAGTTGAATCCACCTAAAGCCCCAACTAATGTTCCTGTGAAATAACTTGCTAAATAGAACTTGGCATATCTTAGTAGTGGTGCTTCTTTATTAGAAATTATGTCGATGAAGTTGTACCAGTGTCTAAGGTATGTGTCTTTTTTATAGGTCTATAATAAAGATTAAGCATATGATTAATTCGTTATTTCTATTCTTACCGGGTACCCAAATGAATATGATCTAAATCTTGCTCGATAATCTTTGTTCTTTCTTTTTGGAACTTTTGTTGCTATGAAACGCTCGTGACTTTCACCATCGAGGGGCATTCCGTATTTTGCCCTGTATAAATCTGACATCGCTGCACTAGGTACTCCATATTGACGACTAGGAAATATTCTTTGTTTTAAATCATCCATTGTGAGAATTAATAAATTATTAAATTTATTAAAATAAAAATTAAATTTGAATAAATTTTTTTTAAGGGATTTTCAAAACTGATTATGATGATTTAAGTTTATTATTCATATTTAAGAAATTAGATTCAATTTACTTTCTAGTTCGTCTTATTGCGTTTATCGGAGTAGTCACTGTATCTGTCTATCAAAAATTTATCAACGTCTATGAACTGTCCCAAATACGATTCTAGAGGGAATTTACTCGGATAATACAAGGAGTCTCTTGCCTGTTTGAAACAGTTAAGTACTTTTCTAAATTTGAACGCGCTTTTGCCGATGTCCTGGTCTAATTCTTGAAAATTCTCAACAGATAGCAAACCATTTGGTTTAAATCCTTGACTAAAATATTATGTAAAATAAAAAATATTATCAAAAACATACCAGTTGGAGTCAGATTTTTTAAAGAAGTATCCCCCATATCGGACGCTTATCCCAACATCCTCAAAATTAAAATCGAATCCATAAAACTGGAAAAAGCCTACTAGAATTGTTCCCAAATTAATCTTCTCGCCTAATTGATTTTCTTTGCTAAGATACTGCACATAAGCCAGAAGTAGATTGAACAATAAAAAGGAGCTGATACCACCAGTGTAACTCTCGTTAAGTTTTCTTTGTCTTAGGAAATATTTTAGAACGTAAATGAGGGGCCTCATAAAAGGAAAATCATTAAGGGTGTGCTTAATTACTTTTTTGGCTTCGTACCCGTTTTTCCTGTTGGAACTATATGAATTTATAAGAAATTAACTAGTATAATACCTTATGTCTAAATTAATTTTTGTTTCTTTTAGTGTAGCTTTTATTATGGGTACCCTGGCACCAATAAGTTGGATATAATCCACACAGTCGGCTTGGACTAAAATCTTAGTTATCTTTTTTAATATCTTGTTTTGATCTGCGCTTGATTCCTTTCCTGTTAGTACAATGATATCGACATCCGAATCTGGGAGATGAATTTTATTAGGAAAAGATCCGAATTCTTTTACAGTCCAATCAGGCCACTCTGCTAGGATGAGATTTTTTACAATTTTCACTGTCTTAGCTCTAAATTCGTCTTCTTCGGCTGTAGGTTTGATAAATTCGTAAAAATCGAGAATTTCTTGGTGTAGTTTGAATATTCCTCTTAGTTTCTCTGTTTTCCTTTTTATCCAAGGGTAGGATTTCCTAATTGTGTCGAATTCCGATTTAGCAACATCTCTTGAAGGAAGAATGTCTGTTGGATCTGGCTGAACATTTTTGTCTTTAGGAATTTTAATAAAATCTTGTGTAAATAGGCTTTGGCCATCTCCATCTGATTTCTGATTTGTCGTAATAAAAGAAAGAAGGCCATTACTCTCTTTTAGCTGAGGATTTTCGATCTCCATCTCCTCTTTATTCTTATCTTCTTTTAGTTTTTCTTTTTTTCTTTTTTCCTTTTGAGTTTTTGGATTCTCTTCTTTTATGGAAATTTTCTTCTCATCTCTCGCATTATTCTTTACATGTAAATTTTCTTCTTTTTCGATCTCCATTATATCCTTAAGAATTTCTTTTGAAGTTTGTAACTGTTTATTTGTGGTGATTTTTATTTCTTTCCTCTTCTTTATGGTAATGACATTTTCGTTATGTTGATCAGCTTTGTTATTTTCAATTTCATCGGAAGTATCTTTGTAATCGCTAAAAATTATTTTAAATCCTTTTTCACTTCTGTCACTATTTTTTCTGACTTCATCGGGTTTTTTATTGAAGTCATGATTTTTCTTTTTCTGATCACTTAATTTTCTTTTTTTCTTTTTATTCAAAAATTTATTACTAGTACTTTGATTTAACTTCATATTAATTTGATCTTGGTATATTATTGTACCAGTATTTCTAGTAGTATTATTATTTCCATTTTGAATATTTTTCATCTAATAATAAATTTTAAAAATTATACAAATAATTAATAGAATTAAATTAAAATTATGATTATAATCAAATAAAGTAAAAAATGAAAAAATTCGATTTGATTAAATTAAGTAAATTTCAAAAAAATAATTTAATTTCAATACGATGATTTTCAACAATAAAACTCAGAACTATGATTATTCAAAATCAGAACCAGAAACAGCACCGGAGACTTTATTAAATATTAATCGGAAGAAAATCAAACAAGAAAATAATCAAACGACATCTAAAAAAATTTCTCAAAACAACCGGAGGAAATTCTCTTATGATTCTAGGGATATTCCTAATGATGACTCGATCCTCAACAAAGTATTTCGAAACAAAGAATTCACAAAATGGAAGACGATTCCGAATGAGAGGAATAATAAGCACTGGAATAATAACACACGCAACCAAAATCAAAGTCGAGGGGCCAACAACTTTGACTCTTTAGGTGATTCAGCAAAGAAAATAAGTAGCGATATCTGTAATAATGTCTACCCTATCAATATAGATATTGAATACAGCTTCTCTCCTAAGCTGTTGATCAAAAGTATCAACACTATCATAGACAATTATGAATATGTCAACCAAAGTAATTACTTTGAAGGGAGCAATAAATCAGAGAAATATCAAAAATCCGAAATTTTTTATAAAACTAAAAAAGAAGCAACGGTAATGGCATCGGAATCGGCATTTGCGTCCCCCGAAATAGGTAGGAAAAATAATTTTGATGAAAATAAAGAAAAAAGAAATCACAATAATATTTCTAAAATTTTCAATTCGGTTTTTAAAAATAATAGCGGGTATCCAAAGGAATTTGACCTTTCCCATAATAAAAGCGACTTCGGTATGGATTCCTTTGAGAAAAGAAATTGTTATGGCTT
>Ga0169931_10015820_pt1 | contig 10064 bp, 13 predicted proteins | sample Kivu_15m_20L_FD_129675 | JGI IMG/M metagenome (GOLD analysis project Ga0169931, IMG submission 129675) | Freshwater microbial communities from Lake Kivu, Western Province, Rwanda to study Microbial Dark Matter (Phase II) - Kivu_15m_20L... | ecosystem: Environmental > Aquatic > Freshwater > Lake... | reverse complement strand
TAATAATAATAATAATGAAATTTGTAAAGTCGACTCATTTTTAGAAAAACCAAGTTTTGAAAAAGCACAAGAATATGTTCAAAGCGGTTCTTATCTTTGGAATGCGGGGATTTTTATATGGAGTGCAAAAACAATACAAGAAGCATTTAAAAAACACTCTGTGGATATTCACAATTTATTTATTAATGGCATGAATTTTTACAATACAATTGATGAACAAAAATTTATAAATTCCGAATATCAAAAATCACCAAATATTTCTATAGATTTTGCAGTAATGGAAAAGGCTGATAATATTTATACAATTCCTGCAGATATTGGGTGGTCAGATTTAGGTACTTGGGCATCACTACATGAGATATTAGATAAAGATGAAAATAATAATACTTCTACTTCGAATTCAGTTGAATTTATTAAAACTGAAAATTGTTTAGTTGATATTGAAGACGGTAAAGTTGCAGTAATAAATGGACTTCAAGATTATATTATAGTATCTGATAAAGATGTTTTATTAATTTATCCAAAAAGTAAGGAACAAGAAGTAAAAAACGTTGCTTCTAAAGTTGTATTCAAATATGGAATAAAATATGATTAGAATTTAACTAATGAAAATTAACTCATTTGGAGCGCAATTGCTTTCTGCAGAAATATTTGAGGGAATAGAAATATTTTATTCAAGCCCATTAACTAATAAAACTAATGTTATTAGAGGCGGTGTACCAATTATATTTCCTCAATTTGGAAATTTTGGAAGGTTAAAGAAACATGGATTTGCAAGAGATTTAAATTGGGTTAAGTTAGAATCAAAAACTATTAATGGGGAAGAGATTATTAAATATTCATTAATTACGAGTAAACATGAACAGTTAGATTGGGACTTCGATGCTGAATTGTTATTAACTTTTAGATTAATAAAAAATCTATCACTTTCGATTAATCTAAAGATACAAAACAATGGGGAAGATAGTTTTTCATTTACTGGTGGTTTACATCCATATTTTTCAATTAAAAATAGAAAAAATTTGAAAATTTATGGATTAGAGCATTCTGAATATATTGATACTGATCCATTGATAAATACATTTCATTTGAATGACGACTCTGGTATAGAAAGACTTTTTATAACTAACTCTGATATTGAAATTTATACTGGGTATAACCGCTTAAGGTTATCAATAGAAGGATTTGAAAATTGGATGATTTGGAATCCTGGAATCTTAGGAGCTAAATTTATTGATGATTTACCTGATAATGATTGGGATAAATTTATTTGTATTGAACCGCTAGTAAGTAACAAGTCTGTTACATTACGTTCCAGTGAAATTTTTAATGGGGAGCTAATTATAAATGTAAATAATGAAATTTGAAATCGTAGAAAATGAGTTATTAAATCAAGGATTTAATGTGATTAGTAAAGATTTTAACAAACCTTGGGGTGGATATTTTGTTATTGATGAATGTCAATCTCAATATTTTGCTGATATTTTTTTTAATGGGATAAATATAAATACTCTAGAAATTTCGGGAAAACTAAGTCCTAAGATTTTAGTAGTTAGACCCAATGTTAGACTTTCTTGGCAATACCATTTAAGAAGGTCTGAGATTTGGCAAATAATATCTGGCACAGTAGGAGTAGTTCGTTCAAAAAACAATATTGAGTCTGAATTGGTGATTCATGAAAAAGGATCACAAATTTTACTAGAAAAGAATGAACGACATAGATTAGTAGGCCTGAATGATTGGGGGATTGTCGCTGAGATTTGGCAACATACCGATGTAGATAATCCTTCTGATGAAAATGATATAATAAGAGTTCAAGATGACTTTGGTAGATAGCAATTAATTTTTTTGATATGTTTAATAGATCATTAGCATTAATTATACTATTTCTCTTTTTACCAATTTTTATTATTATTGCTATTGCAATAATAATTGAAGATGGCTATCCTTTTTTCTTTACCCAAAAGCGTGTGGGTGTAAATTATACATTTTTCAAAATTTACAAGTTTCGTAGTATGAAAAAAAACACTCCTAATGTAGCTACACATCTATTAACTAATCCTGATCAACATTTACTCAAAATTGGAAAGCTGTTAAGAAAAACAAGTTTAGATGAATTACCTAATTTGATTAATATTCTTATAGGAGAAATGGTTTTTGTAGGCCCAAGACCTGCATTGTACAATCAAGATGATTTAATGACATTTAGAGTGGCAACTGGTGTTTCGAAATTAAAACCTGGAATTACAGGTTGGGCTCAAATTAATGGAAGGGATGAGATTTCAATTGCTCAAAAGGTTCAACTTGAACAAGAGTATCTCTATAAGAAGTCTTTTTTATTTGACGTTGAAATTATAATAAAGACGTTTACAAACGTTTTATTTAGCAAAGGTGTAAGTCACTAACTTTTTAATTGATAGAATATTCTACCTATAATTTCCCTGATACCAGTTTCAGTTAATTCTAAATTAACAGCACTAGGCAGAAAGTCTAAGAATGTGACATCATTTTTTCCACTAGCTTTATAATCTACTTTATAAGGAATTACCTCAAATCCTTGTTTCTCAAAGAGTTTCTTTGCTCTATACATATGGTAAGCCGATGTCACAAGTATGATTCTTTTACTTGGGCTTATTAGTTCTTTTACAGCCACTGCCTCGTCTGCAGTATTCTCCACATCTTTCGTTACAAATATCTTTTCGGATGGTATGCCATTTGAAATTGCATATTCCTTTAATACTTCTCCCTCTGTTTTCTTGGCTTTATCCCATGGCATTTTGCCTCCTGTGAATACTAGCTTTTGAGATTTGCCTGCTTTAAATAATGCAATCCCTCCAAAAAATCTATCAGGGTCCCCCCATTCTACGTAGGTTGAATCTCCCTCATCATTTATTCCCAACATCCCACTTAGAACTACTATTGCATCTGCACTATCTATAGCGCTGATAGGCTTTCTGTATTCACTACCTTCTACTAGTTTAAAGAAGTTATTAGAGAATATAGGGGTGGATAGTACATATAGTACCCCTATTGCTATATAGATTAGCTTTATCTTATTCTTCATTAATCCTATTAGTATTACTATGATGACTAGCATGATAGGAAGTACGAATGTGGGTAGTATTTTGTGGAGGTAGATCATGATTAATTGGGGCTTAATTCCAATATTGCTTTATTACTCTATTTTAATTTCAATTTATCGCGATTAATAATAGAGGATTTAAGGCCGATTTCTCTATTTTTCTATAATTTATTAATATGAATCTCTATTAATCTCTCTTTATCTATAGTCAAGTTATTCAATTGCCCTCTAAGTTTTTAGGGGGTTTTCTATTTTAACGCTTAAAAAGGATAGTCACTACTGCCATCATTTAAAAGGGCAATGCCCCTAGAATAAAACTTAGTACATAATATATATTTCATCTGTTTAATATCATCTGCATTATAATTCCCATCTGGTTTAAGTATTTGGTATGTATTTGATGCCTTATAGTCAGAGGAGCTAAATAATTTTACTTCATCAACCCTTTTTTTTCTTATCAATGAAAACAGTTCTTTTTCCTTTTCATTTAATATTTGAATATTAAAAGCATTTTCACTTAAGTTACAATCCTCAAATACCTCTTTTACAAAAAAGTTTAATGGTAAAGTTACAATAGGTTTACTTGGATTTCCTATAAGTTGATTTTGGTTGTGGTTTACTATTTCAAAAACTGGCTTATTTTCATAATGACCCTCAGAGCTTGTAAATTCTTTTCTAATGCCATATGTTATGACAACATTATTATGATTTATAACCGTATCAATAATGCTCATTGTAAAATAATTAATATCCATTTTTAAAGAATAAAGTAATAATGGATCGGCTTGTATATTTTTTACATTAGCTAGTTTATTTTTTGATTGTTCATCGGCTACATTTGTAACTAATTTTTTCTTTAAGTCATCTTCAAGATCAATTAAATTTTTAAGTGCTAAATTTTCATCGTAAGCTCTTTTGATTAAAAAGTCATGGGCTTCAATTAGTATTGTAGTACCAGAACTTATATTCCTTAACTCAGATAGAAATCTGAGCCACATCAATTGAGCAAGACTTATTCTTGCATGCTTTCCATCTTCAAAGAAAGGGAGTAGCCCCTTTTTTCTCCAAAAACGGATCATTTCAATCTCAAATTTGTTTGGATATGCTTGATCGCTAACCAGCATCTGTTCATCACTTAACTCTACTGCTTTACTATCTGTGACCTCAGATAGTTTTAGGCTATGAGCAGTTAAAATGCCTGGGAATCTATAGAAATATTCACCTAATGTATTGAAATCCATATAGTTAAAAAAAATTATAAAAATATTTTAAATAATAGATTGATAATCCAAAATAAATTATAATTTTGATTGTCAATCCAAGTTTGTATGTTATATATCCTACTTGGTAAAGTTACATAATAAATTGTATTAATACCCCGTAAAATGGAAAAAATCAAAATCTGTCAATTACCAGCTTGTGACGCTCTAATACCAGAAGATCGCCACAAGAATGCAACCACCTGTTGCAAACAGCACGCTTTGCTTTTAAAGAAAGAACGTGAAGCTGCTAACTACCAAAAAGTCCGTAATACGGCCGACCCTATTATAAGGTTGCGAGAGCACTTTTATAATCTGGCTGATGAATTTGGATACGAAGTACCAATTGATCTTAATTACGTATCACCCTTTAAAATTGATTGGTCCCTTAAGACTGGAACTTTTCTAAAAGATGGTTCATTGGGTGTTGCTCTTGGTGACATTGGTTATATGATTTACCAACCTCAATCTATTAAAATTTATAAACTATAATTTATGCTAGATCAATTACTAAAAAATCCTGCTTTCGCAGAGATGTACAAAAACACACCTCATTTAAATAATGTTGAAGTGCAAAAATTAACTAGTGGGGGAATACTTCCTACTAATAGTGTTATTCCACCTGTAGTGCAAACACCAACAATTCTGCCATCGGTTGAAAATATTCCTCCAAAAAATGGCAAGGGTAAATGGATATTGCCAGTAATTATATTGGTTGGGAGTTTATATGCATTTTATAAAATAAGAAACTGGATGGAGCAAGAAAACGAAAAATCTAAAAACAACAAAAATTAAATATTATGAGTTCACTTTTCCCCCAAGGGTTATTCCCCGAGTTGGATATCTACATTAAAGATATCATCTACAATGAAGTTAGAAAGTTAACTTCTAATCTTCCGCCTCCTGATATTGAAGAGGATGAAATTTGGTCATTAGAAAAAGCAGCATCTGTGATAGGTGTTTGCACTCAAACACTTTCTAAAATGATTTTACGTGGCGAGATAGTTGCAGTAAAACCTGGCCGCAAGTGGAAGCTTACTAAGAACAATGTCACTCTTTACATGAACCGTAAATTAAACTAAAATGGGTGTTTCTTTTTTCATAAACGACAAGAGTGCTAGAAGGTCATCAATTGTTATTGATGTTGCCGTAGATGGTACAAGGATTCGATTAAGAACTGGTATTCAAATTGAAACTGAGCATTGGGATGCAAAGAAGTGCTTTGTTAAAGCATACCAAGGGAAAAATGTAACTACAAACATTATCCGTAAGCTCAGAGAAATGGAGCTTTCTGTAATGGAACTCGTTGAGCAATACAAATACGGCAAGCCTAAGCTTAGTTATCTTGAACTGGAAGAGAAACTGAATGAGTTAAATGATAACCCAAAAACTAAGTTTAATAAATTAAAGAAGAGTGGGGTGCGACCAAGTGGTGATTCCTTACTTGCCTTCATTGATCTTTTTAATAAAGACTGTGAGTCAGGTGTGCGACTATCTCCTAAGAAAAAGAAGCTCAAGCCTCAAACGATAAGTAGTTTCAAAACTACACGTAAAATCCTTGCTAGTTATTTCAATAAAAAGAATTGGGATTTAAAGCTAGGGGAGCTGACGCAAGAGCATATTGACTTGATTAGTGATCACTTGATCATGGATTTAGATTGGAGCATGAATACGCACGCTAAGTTGATGATGGATATGTTACAAGTGTATAAGTATGCCGTGAAGTTAAAGAGGCTGCCACCAGCACTATTATTTGAATTGAAATTTGATACCAGCCGAGAGGAGACAGATAGTATCTACCTAACCGAATCTGAGATTTTAGAATTACTTGAGATTAAGGATTTTGATAACCCTGAACAAGAGATAGTGCGTGATGTATTTGCCATTGGTTGTTTTACAGCCATGCGTTTCTCTGACTATAGCGTTTTAGATCCTACAGCTATTCGCAATAATAGACTTTCTTTTATTCAAGTGAAGACAGGTGCAAAGGTGACGATACCTATCCACCCAGTTGTGAATACTATTTTAGAGAAGTACGATTATAAGTTACCACCTGTACCTCGTAACAATGAATTTAATGAAATCATTAAGAAAGTAGGAGCAAAGATGTCTTGTATGCATGTGCCATTTACAAAGCAGATTACCTATAAGCGTGAGCTGACCGAAATAGTGAAGATGAAATACGATTATATGATGACACATACTGCGCGTCGTTCTTTCTGCTCTAACGAATTTATTAAAGGAACCGACCCGATGATTATAATGGCCATTAGTGGACACAAATCTTACAAGTCCTTTATGCGCTACATAAAAGTATCGGGTGATCAGTTCGCAGATAAGATGGAGAAGATATGGCAAGAGAGAGAAGCGAAAGGGAAGTAGCGACTTGTATAGTCTACTCCCGTTTTGAAAATATACTAATAAGAACCAAATGACAATAGAAGAACAATTAGATCGGTTAAATAGAACCACATGGATAGTAATGACAGAGCCAGATGTAAATAAAAAGTGGTTCAACATGAACATTACTACTATTTTAAATGACATTTATGAAGAAGGCTATTTGATATGTGTTGGAGACAAAGAGCACAGTTATAGCGTTGGCGAGTTGCGTGCCATTGATAGATTGGTTGCATGGATAACCCAAATAAGTTATGCTCAAGACGAAATAGAAGATCAAATAGCTATGTATGAAGATGACGCAGATACCGATAAATTTGATGACATGATAGACGAGGCCGAAGAGGGCTTAATAGCCTACCGAAAGCTGCATCCAGATGCCATCGCCTTCTTCACCAAGACAGACTGGAATAAAATAACTCTTAAATACTGCCCCTACTATCTATTCCAGGAGCTAATACTACATAAGACAGCATTGATAAGGAGCTAGGCTTTATAATACACATATTGATTTTGGGTTGGTTTGTACAGGCCATTCGTGAAAGCGGGTGGTCTTTTGTATTCTTAATATCTTGATAATGAATTAATTAAATTAAATAAAATTATTTTCTTAAAATTATTTAAATTAATAAATAAGGTAAAATCATTTATCTTATATTTGCATAAATAGATAATATATGGCAAGGATAAAACACTTAAATCCTTTTTCAGAAGAACTCATAGTTGAAAGGCTGAGGTTTGAAAACCCTTGGTGGAGTGATGGAAAAACTGAATCTGAGTATGATGAGAAACCTAGGAGATTATATTTCAATCTATTTAGACCAATTGTTGAAGAAGTATCAATAAATAGAGCTGTTGTATTAATGGGGCCAAGACGTGTTGGTAAAACAGTAATGATGCACCATACAATACAGTATCTTTTAGATCAAAGTGTAAATCCCAAAAAGATCTGTTTTATAAATATCGAAAACCCAATTTATAATAATATCCATCTTGATCAGCTTTTCAGTTATGTTAGAAAAGCAACATCAGAGAGTGATCCAAAAGGGTGGTTTGTTTTCTTTGATGAGATACAGTATTTAAAAGACTGGGAAGTCCATTTGAAGGTATTAGTAGATAGCTATCCAAAAACCAAATTTATTGTATCAGGTTCTGCAGCAGCTGCTCTAAAGTTAGCAAGTAAGGAAAGTGGAGCTGGCCGATTTACAGAATTTATGTTACCACCATTGACATTTAATGAATACATTTCTCTCAAAGGATTAGAACAACTCATTATTCCTTCTAAATTAGAATGGGAAGGAAATATTACTGAGTTTTTTAGTACTGTAAACATAACTGAACTAAATAAACATTTTTTGGATTATATAAATTTTGGAGGATATCCCGAGGTAATATTTTCTGAAAAAATTCAAGAAAACCCAGGTAGGTACATTAGAAGTGATATTGTTGACAAAGTATTATTAAGGGATTTGCCAAGCTTATATGGAATTCAGGATGTACAAGAATTAAATTCATTATTCACAACATTGGCATATCATAGTGGTAATGAAGTTAGTTTAGAATCTCTATCAAAAGCATCAGGTGTAGAGAAGTATTTGTTAAAGAAGTACTTGGATTATTTAGAAGCAGCTTTTTTAATAAGAATCGTTAACAGGGTAGATGATAATGGCAAGAAATTCAAAAGAGCAAATTTTTATAAAATCTACCTTACAAATCCAAGCTTAAGAAGTGCACTGTTTTCTCCAATCCAATTAACAGATGAATCGATGGGTAATATGATTGAAACTGCTATCTTTTCTCAATGGATGCAAAGAGATTGGTTTACCCCATGGTATGCTAGGTGGGATAAAGGAGAAGTAGACATGGTAGGTTTAGATGATAAAAATTTAAAGCCAGTCTGGGCAATTGAAATCAAATGGAGCAATCGTTATTTCGAGGAAATGAGAGAACTCAAAAGCCTGATGCAATTTTGTGAAAACAATAAATTAACCTCAGCCCTTGTTACTACAATTGATAAAGAGGGGGTTAAAGAATACAAGGGTGTTAAATTAACATTTGTACCCGCTGCATTGTATGCATATTTGGTTGGTTCAAATACTATTGATCAAAAACATAGAAGAGCAACTAATTAAAAATTTTAAACAAGAAATTATTTTTAAAAATATAAAATATGAAAACAACATCCGAAGTCATTCAATTAGTAAGCTCAGGAGCAAAAATAATTATTGATGCTAACAATTATACCACAAGTGAAATCATTTCAATTGTGGGGAATGTTGGGCTAATGGGCAGCCAAATTGTAATAAAAAATGCATCATCAAAAAGTAATTCTGATTTGCTCATGATTTTGCGTCACTATCCTAATAATATAACTATTGAACTATAAATAATGAATACAAAAGTTGAACTATTAAGCAGGATAAAAAACCTACTTGATAAGGCGGATGAAACATTAAGAACAAAGCGAATGCCAGATTTTTCTGCTTCTGTAGTAGATAGTATTCTTTTCGCCTCTTTTAGATCGTCTGGATTATCATTTTTAAAATCTTTATATGGTTTAAATCATCCGTTTTATAATGACTTTAATGATAGGTGTCAAAAACCATATTTTCATGAAACTGAAAATGGAAAAGGTATTTTATTATCTGTTCATGAAGAAATTGAAAACGGCTGGATAAATACATTAAAAGGTCTTGTCACAGCTGAAATTTTTTCAGATTTTATAGAAATGGCAGAACATTTACTCGAGCAAAATTATAAAGATGCTTCAGCAGTTATTATCGGCAGCACACTTGAAGAACATCTTAAACACTTATGTAACGTAAATGCCATAAGTATTCTTGAGAAAAAATCAAATGGTAAGGAGATAAGACTTACGGCCGATCAATTAAATATTGAATTAGCTAAAAAAGGAGTTTATAATAAAATAGTACAAAAGGAAATTACTTCATTTTTAGGAATTAGAAATAGCGCAGCTCATGGACAATACTCTGACTATGATCAACAGCAAGTAACTCAAATGTTGAATGGAGTAACGTCTTTTATTTCCAAAACAACTTAGGTAAGCACACTAATCTGCCACACTAATTTAAGCGTGATCTAAAAATAGCCTTTTCGTGACCTAGGTTTGGTGCTAAGTAGTTTTTAAATAATTGAATATCAATTTATTACAAGTGAATAACTTGATGGTCCACACTAAATATAACCAATACTACTTAATTTATACTGAAATTTTGATATTTCTATGATTGAAACTATATTCGTATCTGTTTAATATTCAATTAATTATAGAATGTGACGTGGGTTACCTGACGAAGTTTTGC
>Ga0169931_10015818_pt1 | contig 10064 bp, 4 predicted proteins | sample Kivu_15m_20L_FD_129675 | JGI IMG/M metagenome (GOLD analysis project Ga0169931, IMG submission 129675) | Freshwater microbial communities from Lake Kivu, Western Province, Rwanda to study Microbial Dark Matter (Phase II) - Kivu_15m_20L... | ecosystem: Environmental > Aquatic > Freshwater > Lake ... | reverse complement strand
TCATAAATTATATATTTGAACTTAAAGTATCAAAATGTTCCCGCAAGATTGCTCATATTTTACACAAATCTTGTATCGCTTACATCAGTTGAGCCTGAAACTCGATGTACTTTGCTTTATTAGTTCTCATAATCTACAGGTGTAAATACTACATTTTACACTAAACAAAATACATTTATAAATCTTCTCAAGCATATTAAGACACTAAATGCACAAAGACATAAGGTTACAGCCATAATTGAAGTTTTTATTGTCTAATTGAATAGGTAAAATTTTTCATTTAACATAAGATTGTATATAGTTAGGCAAATAGTGGTCAAAGAAGCAATTAGAAGCAATACCATAAGTATAAATAAACCTTTTTTCTTGAAAATATTAAGCTTGAGTTGTTACCATGTAACACAGCTACAACTTGTTTAGCATAGATATGAATATGTTTTTTTGCATACTTCGCATTTAGCCTAGTTGTTTAATAAGACAGTACGTTCTTAGTTGTCTTTATACTTCTCCATTATCCATTTTCTAAAACATTAAACGTGAATATATTTGAGTGTTCCGCTACAAGCGCAGGGGCTCACCATTCCCTCGTCAGTCTGGCAACCATCCAGACATATTCGGCATTCTTTACCATTTACGGTTTTTGAACTTTTTGGTAGCTATTTTTTGCTGACCCTTATCAAGCGAGGCTCAAGCTATAGAGTTTTGGAAAAGGTACTCTAGAAGACTTCAGTCATAGAATTATAAGATAGAAAAAATCACAAATAGTATTAATAATGAGAGATCATGAAAGATCATTATCTCGCAAAAGAGGGTATGATTGTGGGTACAGTAAAAATGTTTTCTCTTTTTTTGATACAAGAAGAAGAACTTAATTACTTTTACTAAGATTATTGGATATTTTCTTTTTTATTTGATAATTTCATTTTATTTTAATGGCTTCTTTCATTTTTGTTCTATCGATTTCTTATATCAGAATTCTTGTCATTTTGTTTGGGTTAAGATTTTTCTTCAATGTCGTATATATCATCGTCTTTATCATCAATATCTTAATTTTTTTGTTTTTATTAGTGTTTTTAATTTTTGAATTTATTTTTTTATTTTTCAGCTTTTTTCTCAGCCAAAGCTGCTTTTTTATTGCTTTTTTATTATTATTAGGAGTCTTATTAATCCTAAGAATTTTATTAATCATCATCTTCAGACTATGACTCTGAAGAATAGCTGTCATCATCATCTTCAGAATCTTCTTCTTCATCTAGATTTTGCATCATTTATAAAAGGTTTGAAGTCTTTTTAGATTTTACTTTACTTTTTTATTGACTTTTCGGCTATTTTTTTAATTGATTTGAAGGAATTGATGAATTTTGTCTTTTGGGACGAGTGCCCTATGTTTTTTCTATTGTAGAGATCTTTTTAATTTTCTATACAATAATATTTTGAGTCAGATCTGTTTTAATTTTAGGATCTTAAAATTCATAATGACCGATGATATGAACTTCACCATTTTCGACCTATATTTCCTCATAATGTTTTTAACTGATAGCAAATTTTATGTGAGTTTGAACACATCTAAGGTCTCCCTGAGGTAATCCTACTATAAGAACTTTTTATTATTTGTTATCAGTCGATTGAAGCCAGACGGATGCCTACTAAGTTAAGGAAAATCATTACTTTTGTTGTATTCTAGATACATATATTGTCGATGAATACTTGAATCGATGATTTGGATTTGATACAAAGTGTTTCACCTGCTGACACTTTCGCGGCAAACTTCATCCTAATATTTGGAATCAATTATATAAAATCTATAAAAATATCATGATTTTTAATATAGATGGCATGTAAACAATCAAGAATACGACTTTATTCACATACGGTATGCAACTTTCTGTTTCTAGCTTTGTTCATCATAAAGATATTGCTAAAATTACTACTAATATTCTTTTTTGTTATGATTATCAATATTTATCAGCAAATTGTAAACATTTTTTATCTATTCATTAAGTGCATGACTGCGCATTAAAAGATTAAAGGCAGTTCTAAGATGGTTGATCGCTAAATAATTCAAGTGAATCTTTTTCAAAAGATTAATTTTTTTAATGAATTAACCTATTTATTGCTTGTCTCCTAAGTCCAAAATAGTTAAATAGGGTAATAAAAGAGGCTATATGATTTCAGGAAATTTGTCAATATATTCTGTTCCTTAAAGTGTAGCGTAAGTAAGAATAAGAGTTTTAAAGCTTACTTTTGCAGCATGATCGAATAAATTTCTGATAACTTAATTGATGTAATCTTATTGAAGAAGATTAACAAGAGTGAATCCGTATCTAAATTTATGAAAAAGAAAAGCAGTTAGATGACAAAGAAAAGGATTAGTGAAATTAAAAAGCTGCTGATAAGTTTTATGTATAAAATGGCCTGCAGGTAAAGAAAGAAGCATTTAAAGCTAAGGTTTTAATTCATGCTGTTATTTAAGTAATACTGAGGCTACTTAAGCAACAGATGTGATTTCAGAAGAGGCCTACAATCGATGTAACAGAATCAAAGGCCAACTTTATTAGCTAATCTTCGTGATAAACTAATTATTTCCTACCAAAACTTGACATATTGCTTCATAAATATCTGTTGATCCTTTTTTATCTTTGAAAGTTTGTATACATTTTTATTTAAAATCTTTCATATGAGTCGGTTGAACTTGCATATTTTGCCCAGAAATTCTTTGCTATAGCTGAAAACTATTCATTTTAGTCCACAGTAGAGAAATAGTAAAGTCTATCTTTGACTCAATCTTTTCATTTCCAGCTTAATTGCGAACTTCTCTGAGTTTTAAAAGCAATTATTAGTAAGAACACCATTTGAGAAGCTCTAATATTTCAATTCTTTACTAATTTTTATGGTAAAAAAGAGCATGTATATCGAGTAGCCATTATTTTAAAGAAATTTTGTCTTTGTTTGTGGACATTTGATTCTTGGACTAGCTACTGATCAGTAATGATAAAAATTTCCATATAAGATACAGCAACTAAATATATATTCATTTACTTTGTGCTCTACTTTCATTCCGTTTTAATCAGCATCTATTACAACTTATTGAGTGATCTGTTTTAGGTATTTTAGCCTGATTTGCTCTAAATTTTATAAGGTATTTTGTGATTTTTTCTTTAGCTCTTTATTCATTTTATAGATGCTCGTAATTACGTTTTCGCAGAGTGTCTTTTGGGCGGCATATCCTTTGTTAATTGCTATGCTTTAGACTCTGGAATTTTGATTGGGCTTGCCTGCAGGAAAATGGTAGATTATTTCATTATTTGCGATAAAACTGAAAGAAGGGAGCCATTTCTCTTCTTTGAAAAATAGATCCAAGTTCATATTTATTATAAGCAAATCGATTATTATTGATATTTTGGTATGGATTCATATAAAATTAATCACTATTCATAGCTTGCCACATTTTCGTTAAGCCATTACCTACTCTAATATATTTTAGAAAGATTTTTTGAAACTGTCGAGGAGTTGTTCAAAATAGCTTTGTCAGCTGATTTTCCTTATATTTCGTAAAACACTGATGGTCCGTTTAAAAATTTCTAGGAATCGTAGAGATTTTTGTGATAAACTTTTAATTTTTTTGAGTGAGGTGAATAGCTGTATTTGTTTAGCAATCTCAAATCAAACTAATTTTAATTTTATTTGTATTTTATTTTTGATAACTATTCTTTGAAAATCTGCTAATTTTATGCAATTTTCGTACTCATTTCTTTGATTAAACTTTTCACTCTGTCAAGTTCATTTTACTAAAATTATTTGTTAGATTTTAATTCATCTATTTTTCTTTGCATTTTATCGATTGTATATTTATTTTTTTATAGTTTTCTATCTTTTTTTCTGATTATTTTGTCTTTCTAATTGAGTAGCTTTTAAAGTTACTTCGTGAGCATGTCCCTTTACTATATATAATGAGGGTGATATAAGGGCAAAGGTGTCGGCGATATTATGGTTTCTTCTTTTATTACTGGCAAAATCGGTATTTCAGGGTTAAGAAGCTTATTTTTGACTGGTGTTGTAGGCATACTTTCGACTCTTTATATTTTTTCATGTTAATAAGGCACATCTGGCGCTCGCTTTGATAACCATCGTCTTTTTCTTGCTTACTAAGCTTATTTTCTAAATTTTTATAGGATCTAAAAATCAGTCTAGTGTGAGTTTAAAGCTTTGGTGACATGCTGAGCTAACATACTTCTCTCTAGACCTAACTGATAAGTGTAAGCGCTTTTCGCTGGTGAGTTTGCATCATTTGAACGAATATTTAACACATTACGTCTTGTGAACTATGGACTGTCTATATACATAACAATTATTGCTTTCTTTATTATTGAAAAATTACATATAATACAGAAAAAACAACTAACATCAGTAAGAGTCATATGTCAATATATATTTTAATCAAAATTTTTATTTTATGTCATTAATATTGAAAATGTCATTATCATACTCAAAACATACATATCATCTTTTTTTCTTTTGCTTTTTCTAATTTTTATTTAGTTAGACCATTTCAATCATCTAATGATCTTTATTTTATTTACCGAAAAGTTTTGCTCTTTTTTGATCTATTCTTTATATAAGTTCGCCTCGAGCAGAGTTATCTCTTAGCATTTTGCAACAAGCGTAGGGTATGCCGATAGCAACCATGACTATAAATGCATAAGTAAAAATTTTATTTTAAAGAATAAAACGAATGATTTTAAGATTATTTAGCTGATTAAGAAGAGTGATAATGCTACCAGATCCTAGAAATTTTGGAAAGGTTCTTGCTAAAAGATGAATCAAGGCTGTAGCAGCTAACGAACATAGAGAAAAATGAAACAAGAAAGAGTTCAGCCAGGTTTTATCTTCAGCAATAGGATGTAATTTTATAAACGGCATTGCTCCACTCAAAAAGATAGAACCTCTTATGATGCAGAAAGCAAAGTAAAAAGCAATCGCCATAAGCATTCCTACAGCCACGAATGTTGCATTATTATTTGAAAGATAGACGAAAAAACTATCTATGAAAACACTTGGTCTCTCTGCAGTCGGTGGAAACACAAGCTGAGCAAAAAGTCTAAATAATATAAAAGTTACATTTGAAACCATAAAAGTATACCTAAAATGACGATTAAAATCCCTAAAGTCAGTTTTAGACAGTATACAATAGGATTAACATCTTGTATCTGTAGTTCCATTTTGAATAAATCGAAAAAATCTTTCTGCAACTAGACTTAACCTTAATATTAAGTTAATTTTGTTTAAAATTATTTGCCTTTTCGTCTTTTTTCAAAGAATCCTTAGGTATTTTATACTCCATAAGCTGAGCGTTGTAATCTCTCATTTTATTTTAAAAGTTGAACAGTTTGAACTTTGAGATACTAGGTGACTTTTCTGGCGTCGCTTGTTCTTCTGAACTTAGGTCGATTGGCAAATTAGATGAAAAGTGAGATTGGCAAAGCAGACATGCCGCATCCACCGCAACAGATAAGAATCGGGTAGCCGAGTATACAAAAAAATGCGACTATGAATCCTAAAAAGTTGTAATAAGCTGAGCCTTAAGAGACAAAGCTGTTTGATATGATTACATCAGGTGAGGGCACTATATCAGCTGGTGTTGGTTGAGGTACTGTAGTACCTCCGTTAACTGGAGTCACAGAATAGTTTTCCCATAAGGCGTAGTTGACACCAGTAAATAATGCGAAAACTCCAGTCGAAACAAATATTTCTAAAAGAATCCACATCGTGTTAACACAACACTTTTAGTCATGATCTCTTTCATAGAGAGATGTGGCTATTGGTTTGAAAATAGCAAGATTAGCAAGCAGAGATAGATAAAGAATGAACCAGAAAATCGACAGCTATTCTTAAGTATTCGTGGCGTCAAGTATCAGAAAAAGAGGCTGAAACTGTGTTTGCAGCATAGTGATTATGATGAGTATTTTGCAAAAGATATTTACAAAGCTGCGATTGCTCTAATTTTTGTGCGAATACATGACCATCAGATAGATGTCTGCGAGCAGAAAGAGAACACTAACTACGATGGCCACTACTATAGAGAAAGCATTCATTTTTTATATTCAATTTGAAAACTTATAATCTGACAACTTAATTGATAAGCTTATACTATGATATGAAGTTATATTATTTATTCAACAACATGATGAAAAGTTTTCCATTCGTGATACACCGTGATCTTCCATCTTTCGGGGCTGAAAAATTCAACAAATACTTATACTATCAGGCAGAAAATGTATGCTCTCGAGTAAGGGAGCTATATTTACTACTAATTTTTTTTTTCATGCTATTCATATTTTTTTAGTTCAACATTTTGATCTTGATTTTGATTTCCTCATATAAATTATTGTTTTTTGTTGATGGCTGAGCGAGTGGTAAGTTGGTAGGAGTTTTCTCAGCACATAGTTCCAGGAGACTGCTGGGTGATGATTGAAGGTCTCGTGTATAATGTGAGCGATTACTTGGTGTAACATCCTGGAGGAGACGAAATTCTTCTTAAGTATTGAATATCATATTGAGATATAGTGGGACTGATGGCACTAAAAAATTTAACGAAATAAAGCATTCTGACTATGCAGTCAGCTTGAGAAATGCCAGGTTGGTCGGAAGAATTTAGACAGCTAATCCTCCAGAGGGTTACGAAGAAGCTTTGAATGCGAAGAAAGACAGCTTAAGAAAACCAGAAAAGAAAAAAGTGGCCAGAACAGGGAAAATCAGCTGGCAAGAAATAGCCATGCATAAAACTTAAGAAAACTGTTGGATTGTGATGAATGGAAAGGTCTATGATGTGGCTAAATATCTTCAAAGTCATCCGGGTGGAGTGGGAAACATCATGGCTTATGCTGGCAAGGACGCGACCAAAGCTTTCAAGGATCAAAGACACTCTGTAACTGCTATCGAAATAGCTTAAAAACACTATATTGGTGAGGCTTAAAGTCAATCTAGCCCTAGTATATTGCTAATTCTATTAGTAATTATAGCAGCAGGAGCGGCAATATATTTCCTGCAACAATGATGCTTAAATAAATATCGCATTTATTAAATACTCAAAGTATTAAATTTTTTATTTATATTGAATGATTATCATCATATTATTTGAGTCACAAAAGCCACACCGCGCTTGACCCAGTGAGTTGGCTCATCTTATGTTGGAGTACGTATTGTCATCACAAAGTTTGTTGAATGTCCTGTTGTGCTCAAAACTCCTCTTCGCTCAAGTGTCTTGTACAAAGGCATTTCGTAAGTTTTTTCTTTTTTCAAATCTGAAAGTTTTTCAGGTTTAAAGTAAATATTAGGACACAAAAAGTATAGCTATCTGTCATCTGATTATTTAAGACATTCTCTTTTGAGATCCCAGCCAGCTCCCTATATGTACAACCCGTAAATGTTGGCTCCAGCTTTGGCCGTGATAATTTCTGAAGCTTTGAAAATGAATTAAAATCCTAACTAATCAACCGGTATTTTGAATTTTCTCGAATAATTTTGTAAAACTCCAGTGAGGAATGATTGAGTAAAGAAAAATCCGCTTAGCCAATATGTCTAGGGTATGCCATCTTTCACCCAACTTCTAAAGAAACTGCATCTTTTTTTCAGATCTTCCATGTAGTTACTGAGAGATTTTAGTGTTGGATATGATCTTGCAAGCCAGAGCTAGGGCACTTTACCATCAAAAAGGGCTTTGAACATTTTTTATAATGATGTTGTCATAACGAGCTACCCTTTAATGGCTTTAAGAAGCTGCTATGAAGTGCTTTTGATTTCTCTCAATAATCGATTGTAGCGTCCTAGCTATTGATTTAAGACTGTATTCATAGATTCTTCGTATTTGACAGGATATTTAGTTAAGCATGCCTCTTCATCGAAATCATTAGGGAAACTTTAAGGATCTATTACATTTTTGATGATAGCAACAACTTAGTCTTATTGTGATTTGCCCGAACTCTGTCCGCTGCCTCCTTATGAATTGCAAAGCAGTAAGGTTTCAAGAAGAATATTACTTTAGTTTATGTCTTTTGTGATGTCAGCGTTAGGATGAAGCCCTACGAGCTAAGGTGAGCCAAAAGTTGGAAGGCTATCAATGTATTTCAAGAAATCAGGGTATTAGCGTAAAGAACTAGGAAGAATATATTAGGGGGTGTTTCCGAAGTTAAACAAAGTATTGTCAAGAACATTTTGATTGTAAAACTGTTCAAGCAAAGTCAAAAGCAGCCTTCTATCATTTTGATCAGTGACTCTTCCTCCATAGTTACACTAAGCGATCAAATATTTTAGAGCTTCAAATGGAACATCATGGCTCGAGTTATCAACATATATTTTGAGTTGTCTGCTGCTGATTCTAAGATCGCTTTAAGTAAACTAATATGAAATATTCCATCCTAAGGCTCCAAATTTACGTCTTTCTTGAATGAGAGCATGGAAAAAACACAAACTAAAAAGTAATTTTTTGAAGTTTTTTTCGTGCAAAGAGCCTTAGAAAAACTAGTCTGAGTTGATAGGATCGATAAGGAAAGATACAAGCAGGTTATTTTTCAAACCTTTTGCTGGCTAATTAGTCATTTTTAGCGATTTTTGAAGCACCGATTGAGGGAAATCTTCAGAGGGATACGAGGTAAGCCACAATCTAAAATTTTTATGAATATTTGTCTCTGTGTTTTACATCTACTAAACTATTTTTTAGAGAGTCGGCATCCAAGATACAGAAAGATGACAATTTTGCAAAACGACCCAACCTCCCTGTTCCATATTAGCTCTTATAAGTTTTTAAGCTATTGCGCCTTGACCTTGTCCTAAACTGATGCTTTCAAGTGTAATTTATTTTATCTTGCTGAAGTTGCTGACTGAAATGAAAGGATCTGATCCTGGAGAAAGGATGAATAAAAATGGAGTTTGATAAGAGGAATCAGGATAAATTTTACTAAGATCAAAAGGTAGAGAGCGAGTAAATTATAGACCCAGCTAGTCTTAGACAAGTTGTGTGAAACCTGTGACTATTTTTTCAGGTCTTAAGCATTTATACAAAAGTAATTTTTAAGCTCCTCCTATATTTGCATACTTTTCAGGTAAACTTTTTGAAAAAGGGTTCGAATGAGTGGCAATCTCCTTATACATATTCTTGTATTTTGAATTGAAATCATCAAGTACATCTTCAAATGGAACTACCTCTGATAGTTTGCTAAATTAATTCCACATTTATTGAGTAATCCATTTATCTTCAGGTTTTTGAACAGTTCCTTTGATACTTGAGCCTGAAGTCGCCAAAAGCATTCGAAGGATATCGGGTTTTAGTTTAAGCAAGCGAAGGGTAATTAGTACTGCGAAAAGTAATCGATCTTTTTGAAAAAGACTTCTACTGATATTTCTGAACAAGTTTAATCTAAAATAGTTTTTTAGGTTGAGTAACCGTGCTTATACTAAATCATTTTTCTAGCTATTATCGATAGCAAGCTTAAAAAGATCAGTGAAGTAGTTCAGAGAATACTGATACATAGAATCAATATTGGCCAAATCACTAACGGCAAAAAATAATAAACTGCCTTCTCTGGCCATACCTAAGTATTACAAACGGGCCTTATCTATAAGCACTTAGGTTTCTTCAGCTAATTTTTGTTTTTCATTAATTTCGAGAGACTTTGATTTAGATGCCTGTAAAACATTTATAGCCTTTTAGTCGCCCAAAATATTTGAAGAATTATTCAAAATATCCAAAATTTGATCTTCAATTGCTTTGATAGTCTTTTTATTTTACGAAGATTAAATCACAAGCTTTTCTTTTTCAGCTTAAAGATCTGGTCTTTCCTTACTTACTAAAAGAGCAAGCAACTGATCAGTCAAACCTTCATCTGTAATCATGAAGTTTATCATCACGACTTGAGTGCAGACTTATGGTAAGTAGTGAGGATTTCTCAGTTTTGTTGTCATGTATAGATAAAAATCTTGAGAATAAATAAGCACATTTTAACCCATTTTTAGATAGGTAGTTGCACCTTTGCGATATGTTTGCTTGAGCAGAACTGGAGTCAAAGCTG